>JABAOC010003430.1_pt4 | contig 73334 bp, 66 predicted proteins | sample 7062161 | NCBI WGS metagenome assembly JABAOC01 (sample SAMN14538625, study PRJNA623070) | marine sediment metagenome | biome: marine biome [ENVO:00000428]; feature: marine pelagic biome [ENVO:01000023]; material: deep marine sediment [ENVO:00002113] | place: India: Gulf of Khambhat ... | reverse complement strand
CTTGGCCAGCTGGAAATTAGAAAAGAGATCCCTTGCTGCACTTCTGAGCCGGTAATTCGGGAGCAAGTTGGAAAACCCGGGGATAGAGATGGTGACCAAGATTCCCACTATTACAAAAAGGACCAGGAGCTCAATCAAGGTGAAGCCTTCTCTTCTCATCGTTTAAACCTCGAAGTAACCGAGTGATGGTTGTGCAAGGCCGATGCCAAATAGGCCGGTCTTTCATCGGTGAGGAAAGAGACTGGAGTTATCTAGTTGATAGTGTTAAGCAAATTGTCCTTTTGAGGTAAAAATGGCGGGTAGCTTCGATGAAGGAAAAAGTGTAAAATTACTTATCAATTGTAAAGTAATTTTATGGATGGGCTGAGGCGATGCTGACTTCTATTCGGCTGGCTCTCCCCAGGTGGGAACGTTCTTAAAAAAGGGATAGAAATCGCTTCGAGGTGCCATTGCGGGCAGCTGGTAGATCTCCCTGGCCGCGATCCGTCCCTTTGAAAGCATGAATCCCCTTACAAACACCCACTGGCCCTTCTTGAAGGAACTAAGCCCGATTGTCTCACCTTCGGCGTTTCTCAATATGGTTCTGTAGCGCTTGTCCCCTTTCAGAAAGTCCACCAGCTCAATCCTTTTCTCACCAACGATCAGGTAATTGCTCCCTGGATGGACCTCCATGATGGTGCACTGAAACTCAAAGAACTGGACATCCGATCGGTCTGCTGTGACATCAGGCCCTGCAAGGGGTATGTGCGGAAAAACAAGACTGCCGAGTATTACGGCACACCCTATAAGGAATTGCCTCCTCCATATCCCTGAGCTCATTGGGACCCCCCCTTTAAAAGAAGATCTGCCGCCAATAAAAGATATTCATATCAGTTTTTGCCACGGGAGTCTCCTTGACGACCCCACCTTCAACACCCAGAAAGATCTCTGGCCCGCTTTCAAGCACGGCCACTACTGGTGCAGACGGGATGCCGGAGCCAATAACCTTGCTACGATCCAATTTGCCCAGCTCGGCAGCCCCCTCTACTTCTTCGCTCCAGTTGTAGACAGATACCCCTGTGAGATAATCGACTGCATAAAGGCGTGCGGTTCCCCTGGCCGTGGATACCATACAGGGATCTTCAGATACGGCACCTGGTTCTCCAGGCGTATAGGTGGTAAAATAGACCACGCCAGCAAAGACCGTCGGCGATGCTAGCACCTTCTCTCCGGGGTTCTCCAGACGAATGTACCAGCCCTTTGAGGTCTCAAGGGCGGCCTGCACAGCTGCCTTTTCCTCTGCCGTACTAAGCTGGAGAAGGTCATCGGTAACATCCACCAGGTCGGATTCAGATAAGGTGGCAAAGGTTTCAATACCTTCCCATTCGTTCTTTATGGCGTAAAACCGATTCATCACACCTGTCTCCATGGGATCTGCCCGGTCCCCCGTACCAAAGAAAATAATCTCCCCAAATGACTCCCTCACCGCATCCGGCGCATGGAAGATCTTTCTCTGGAACCCATCAACGGCCGAGGCGGAAAAGAGCCTCCGTTCCTCCCAGGTGCCGGTCCCCTCATCATCCCGAAAGGCGAACATATTACCCCCGAGATCACCCGCGTAGACCCTGTTCATAAAGTCATCTGCATCGGTATCGAATCCGGATAGCTCCACGATACTATGGGTCATGGCGGGATAGTTGGCAGCGTTAAAATACTGGGTGCTGAGCGTGCCATCGGTCACCTTGACGCCAAAGACCGCCCTGCCGACTGAGTCGGTGGAGGCAGGGGTTGCAAGATCCTGATTGGTGTCATAGCCTCCCGCCATCAGGAAGATCGTATGCCCGGGGTCTGCTTCGTTTCCGGTTTTGACTTTGTGAATCTCGGCCTTAGACCACGATTGCCCAAGCTGGGCATCACCACCACCGAAGATATTGGGCTCGATCTTGTAGAGCCACTGGGGCTCATTAATGGCTGTGACATCGAGGGCATAGTAGTGATTGCCCCCACGGCGCTCTCCGAAGAAGAGGATCTTCTGGCTGTCGCTTTCATATATGACAGGGGAGCCGTCCACAAAGTAGTCATGGTCGGCATCCAGGAGCAGGGACAACCGGCCCAGTTGATCCGGGGGTATGAATCCCCATACCTCGCTGCCGTCGCTGTCGTCAAAGCAATGGAGCATGCCATAGTTGCTCCCCGCGAATATAAAGGAGGCATCTAGTACCCCATCTGCATCGGTATCGTAGTGGACTACGATGGGCTGGGAGTGGATGATATCCCCCAGCCTCCATTCCTCGTCATCCGCCCACTTTCCCGTACGCACTTTGGTGATCAGGGCGTTCTTTTCATCCTCAGTGCTCACGCCCAGAACGGTATTGTCAATCAAGGTGTTGTTCGTTGAAAACTCGTTATCCCCATGGATCAGGGAGCTCTGGGTGCCCATGTAGGTGTACAGATTCCGGGTTGTCTGATTAAGCAGGACTTCCGCGGCTCCTCCCTCATCCACATCAGGGCCATCAGGGTAACCGGATGACCAATAGGATACCGCGTCCTCCTTGATCCTTCCGCTGGGGAGTGTTGCCTCCTCACCATTCACATCGAGCAGTTCCCCGTCTGGACCCAGCCCGTATTTCTTGAGATTGCCGCGCCACCTACCGCTCTCCTGGGGTTTGAAGAAGCCCACGTAGACAAAGTTCTCCGAGTAGGCCCGGTTCATCCTGCTTATCGGTACGACCGGGGCAACGAACACGGCATTATCCTCGAGGGTAGCGTGGATGATCTCCTCAAAGGCCGCGGAGAGTTGCGACATCTCGTTGGCCGTGTAGTATTGGCCGCCACCATTGGACGCGGTATCCTGTAAGAGCTGGTCTTGTGTTTTGAAACCAATGGTGTAGGTGACGATATTCTGCTTCTCAAAGTCGGTGCCGGCTCCGAGCTCTGCATTGATATCGTTTAGAAAGAGGTATTTGGCCACATCGTCCAGGTAGTCCGAGCCGGGCTCTTCAGTCTCCCAGGTGCACCCGCTCTCAATGTCATCTCCATCGTAATCCCCGATGGTGTCACCGTTGATATAGGGCTCGTCACAGAGCGTGGGGTCACTATCCTTGGTCGACTCACCATCGGTCATGACGATGATGTAGTTCTTCTGGCAGCGGTACTGCATGGGACTGGTATAGCTGACACCAGGGTTGTACCAGCTACCCATGCCGGCAAAGTAGAGCCCGCCCTCTGCCAGGGTCTCTGCCAATGGGGTCCAACCCCCGGCCACGAGGGAGTTGATGGTGTTTATCAGGGTGGTCTTGTCCGAACCGCATTCAGCGATGATACGCCCCCCTTGGTTATCATTGAAGCGCATAAGCCCGAAGCGCACGTTTTCTGTAGCATTGATGAGTTGGATGATAACCTCCTTGGCCACATCAATCCTTGTTGTGGGCAATCCCACAATTGCCTGATAGTTAAGGAAATTTCCCAGGGCAAGTTCGTGGTACTTTATGTCTGGGTAATCCACATCAGATCTACAATCGTAGTTGTCTTCGGCATACCACGAGACGAACTGCTCCTGAGGCTGGGCCGCCCAACCCTTAGTGAGCAGACTTTCTCTGTGTACCTCGCACGTTATTGCATTGACATCTAAAGGGGCAATGGGATTATCAGGCGGCCACGACGTCCAGTCATAGATTTCCATATCAACGGAGCGGAAGTAGACCCCATTGGTTACATAGGAGCCTTCATAGGTTGTGTTTGGATCATAGGGTTGATCATAGGTGTAGACATCGGCAGTATCCATGCTTCCGGAGGTATCGAAGATAATGAGCACATTGGGCTGTACTTCTCGCGATACGGACCCATAAATCTCGGTGTCATCTGCCCGAAGCACTCCACGCACTGCCAGGCACAGTATAACGGTCACCATGGCTATTACCGTTAAAGCCTGCTTCATGACATACCCTCCTTTATGCAATTTACCCCCCCGTATGAAGCGCTCAACCCATGTGGGTCACTGAGAGATGTTAAAGGCCTTCCAAACCCCTGTCTGTATCTGTGTGTTCCCGCTTGCCGAGGTCGCAGTAATGCCATAGTAACGAGCTTCAAAGTGCTTCATACTGTAACCGGAGCCAGGCGGGGGTGGTCCCTTATGCCGGATTCTAGGTATATCATTAGCAGCATCACTCAGCTGCTCGATCCTATTGAAAGGGTCCTCTGGTTTCGGCTTGTAAATACATCGAATTTCTATCGTAGCATCGTCGGTGCCATCGGAGTCGATATCTACAACTACAGTGTTGTTAGCCACGGTCTCATCGTCTGTCAGCATACTCCCTGTCAGCCAGGTGGAAGGCCTCTCCAGGGTATCGATGAGCGCGCCTTCAACGTGATAGAAGTCGTTCACATAGGCTCTTTCATTGACGGAGATCAGAAACTCAGTCTCCGATGTCCTGGTGGCGGCAATACCGATAATTGTTAGCATCGCAACTATGAGCAGGGCAGCCACAAGCACAGAGCCCTTCTCGGTAGTTATCACATCTCTACGTGTTGCTTTCATGCGGTATCTCCCAGACCATATCATAGACCTAGATTCCTGCAGCTTACCCTTGTTGTCAGAGTTCTGGTAAAGGGTTGGTACTGTGCATCCCTCTCCTGGACAGTCATGGAGATTTCGACAGTCCTGATTTCCGAAGGATCAGGAGGCGGGTCACCCAAATCATTCCCTTCGCCATCCAGATAGGTAAATGACAGGGCACTGACATTATCGATCAGGGGCTGCCAGCTCTCGCTCCCTGTTCCCTCGTAGAGGCATCGACGTAGTTGTCTTTTGTTTGGGTCGTCTGGGTCGACATAGAACTCATAGGTGATCCTTTCTCTCTTAGTGTTCTCAATCCCGTTTTTCATATTCATGTCAGCCGTAAACCGGAGCTTATTGCTTGTGGCAAGCTCGAAGCCTGCACCAGCGCTGCGCAAGGGATCAAAACCTGCCATCCGTATGTCCTCGGCCATGAAATGAATGCCCACCCTCACACTTTGCTGTGCGTTGGCCACCCTATCCTGAGTGCGGTAGGATCTATTGGAAGAAGTAAACACGCCATAGATTGCCCCCAGGACAACACCGATGATGGCCATAACTATCAGGACCTCAGCAAGGGTAAAGCCATTGCTACTGAGACCCACTACCCTGCATGCCTTATGCCCCATCAGTTTCCGTCTCCTCTTGTAACAGTACTCAAAGCCACGAGGTGACTACTCCCCCCTTTTATCCATCTCACCGTTACGGTCACTATTCGTGAATAGGCGCTGTTATCTGCGATATCCCAAGAACGAGTGAAGGTCCCGCCGTATGCCTCTGTCTCGTCAATGGGATTATTCGGGTCGTCGTAATTTCCAGGGGCAAGTGCAGCTGAGTTAATATCCGCCCTCTTCAATGCCTCGATCTGCATCTGAGCCAGGGAGGTGGCCTGTGTAACCTCGTTTCCCAATCCGTTTTTACGTATTGCATTAACCTGCAGTGTAGCGACTGCTAGGATGCCAACTGTAAATATCGAGATCGCTATGAGCACCTCTAAGAGGGTAAAACCTGTTTTATCCACGGTCTTGCTTTTCGTTCTATATATGGACATGATAATCTCTTCCCTAACCCACAGGTTCCCAACTCGTCCCGGCGTCGCTGCTTGACTCAATTCGGACACGACCCAACATGTTGACCCTAATCCCCCTGTAATTATCCTTGGTATTTCTCATATAAACGTGACCTCCTGTCCCGTTGGGAAGTCCACGGGCGTTAAATCGGAAGTCTGGTGCACCTAAAGCGAACCTGGCCTCGTACATGGTGACATGCGGATGGATTATTACAGTTCTGATAACAACCTCTGAACCATTCAGGATCCAGTCTCCGGCGACCCCTCCATCGGCCCCGTTATCTACAAAGACCGTATATGTGTTGTTTGCTTCATCGAAGGTCAAGACCACATTTGCGCCTTCCCTGATTGCCCTTTGCTTTGCCAGTTCTATATCTGACTTCAGATCCCTTACAGCCCGTCTGAGTCTGTAATCTGGTGCCCATGTCGAAAACCCGGGGATGGCAATAGCGGCCAATATGCCAAGTATGATGAGGGTAAGGAGGAGCTCAATTATGGTAAAGCCACCTTTTGTCCTCATTTGGAAACCCTACCTCCTCTTGGGGGGGAGCAAAACAGATATCACGTAACCCCGCCTTTTGCTTATCCAGAATACTGGGTTTGTCAGTTTATTATTATAAAACAATTCGGCTTTGAGGGCAAAGGAATAAGTAAGTTCTACTCAAGGATTGCTATACCACCATCTATCAACCGCGAGGTAGCCTTCTGGCTCAAGCCCGCGGGGATTGAGGGCTACCCTAGTTTATATTCCTTAATCTTGGAGATCAGCATGGGGCGGCTGATCTCAAGCATTTTTGCAGCCCTAGAGCGGTTGCCTCTCGTTAATTCTAGGGCCTTCCGAATAAGATCGCGTTCCAGACGTCTGGAGGCCTTTTTGATTGAAAGGGTATCCTCCGGATGAGCGGATGCTGAAATGGCATGGTCTGAGGTTATTGAAGACGGAAGCTCAGCGGGCGTGATCCATCTGCCCTTGGCAAGTAAGATAGCCCTCTCAATAAGATTTTCCAGCTCCCTCACATTTCCAGGCCAGGAGTATGCCATAAGTAGCGGCATCGACTCAGAGGAGAGCCCCTCTATATTCTTGTTCAATTTCTTATTGAAAAGGTCGATAAAGTAGCCGATGAGAAGGGGGATGTCTCCCCGCCTTTCTCTGAGCGGAGGGAGATGAATGGTCATGACATTGATACGGTAAAAGAGATCCTCCCGGAATCTCCCCTCTTCAACCTCTTTCTGTAGATTCTTTGATGTAGCGGCGATGACCCTCACATCAATCTTCCTTGAACCGACACCCCCCAATGGAGTTATCTCTTCTTCCTGGAGCACGCGCAAGAGCTTCACCTGAAGCGATAAGGGCAGCTCTCCGATTTCGTCCAGGAATATGCTCCCTCCGTCTGCCTCCTCAAAATGGCCTTTCTTATCCCTGACGGCATCGGTAAATGCGCCTTTCTTGTATCCGAACAATTCGCTTTCAAGCAGGGTCTCAGGGATACCACCGCAGTTTATGGAGACCATGGGCCCTGCAGCTCGGCCCCCATTATGGTGGATGGCCCTTGCAATCAACTCCTTTCCGGTGCCGCTTTCTCCGGTGATAAGCACGGTGGTCTTGTAGTCAGCCACCTTGCCGACAAGATCAAACACCCGGGCCATGGACTCGCTTCGGGCCACGATGTTTCCAAAAGAGTATTTTTGCTCGATTTTCCTTATCCTGTCCTGCAGCCTCAGGTTCTCCTCCTTGAGCCGCTCTCGTTCCTCGGCCTTTTTCAAGGATAAAAGCACCTCATCTGTCTTAAATGGTTTGCTGATATAGTCATAGGCCCCCAACTTCATAGCCTCAATTGCCGTATCTACTGTCCCATAGGCGGACATCATAATAACTGTGGCGTCCCTTAATCTGTCGGCAGCGGATTTTAGAAATGCCATCCCGTCCATTCTGGGCATCTTTATATCACAGAGGATAAAGCGAAATGCCTCGCCTTCTATCGCTTCCAGAGCTTCCTGGCCGTCTGCCGCTGTCTTGACCTGATACCCTGATCTCCTCAAGAGCACTTCAAGCATATGTCTCATGTTGGCTTCGTCTTCGATAATGAGGATCCGCTTCGCTGTCATGACAATTCTTGCTATAGTGAATCCTTACGGATTTTCATGGAGTGGGAGGATAACGGTCATTGTCGTGCCCTTTCCCCGTGTGCTCTTTACCTGTATAACTCCTCCCATATCCTCAACAATCCTCAAACTAACCGAAAGCCCCAGCCCTGTTCCCTTTCCAGGATCTTTTGTTGTGTGAAATGGATCAAAGATCCTGGTAAGGTCTTCAGGGGGGATCCCCGACCCATTGTCAGTAAACTCTATGCGCACTGTTTTGCCACTTCCCCTCTTGCTCGGTTGAGCCTCTATTACCTCATCGGTTCGTATTAATAACCTCTTGGCCGGTGATTCGTCTCCTGTTTGATTGGCCTCCATTGCATCTATTGCATTCATTACTATATTCAGAAACACCTGTTTCAGTTTGTCAGGGTCAGCCAGGACAGTATCGCTGGTAGCCTGGTGATCCAGGGTGACCATAATATCACCCATCATTGGCTGAGGCTTTAGCATATCCAGCATATCCACGATAATACGATGAACCGATACTGCCCTCACCTCTCCCTTTGAGGGCCTGGAAAAGTCGAGGAGATTTCTGATAGTCCTATTTATCCTGTCGATCTCCCTTTCAATGCGATTAATAAAGTCACTCCTTTCTTCTCTGTTCAGGTCATTGCCCTTAAGAAGGTCTAAATAGCCAAGGATAATCCCTATGGGGTTTCCGATTTCATGGGCAACTCCTGAGGCTAATCTCCCGACTGATGCCAATTTCTCCGATTTGATTATCTCTTCCTGGGCTTGTCTGAGTTCAAGATTGGCCTTTTCCAGGGAACTTATGGTGGCCTTCAATTCCACTTTATTATCCTCGAGGCGTCTCAGCATCAAGCTCAGGGCCCTTGATAGTTTACCAAACTCGTTGTGTTCTGTATCGGGGGAAAGAAGAAACGTCTCTCCCCCTTTGAATTCCTCGGCCCTCCCGACAAGGCGGTTGATTGGCCTTATTACGGCCCTATAGATGAGATAAAAGCCAAGTAGAGCCAGAAACAAGGTGTTTAAGAGGATATAGGAGAGGAGGATCTTTTGGGATGTCTTGATAGTTGTGTACATGGGCTGTAAGGGTATCTTAACAGAGGCTGCACCGACCATCTTCTTTTCATGCATAATCGGAGAGGCCAAGAACAGATCGCCTCTCTTTAGTGGTAAGATTCCCCAGGTTGTGCCGGGCATGGACACGGAATTTTCTCCTTTTTGTAAGGACTCTCTGGCCAGGGCTAGCAATGTTTTTCGTTTCTCCTCCCCTATCTCTGTTTCAAACAGTATTCTACCATAATTATCAACAATAACAGCTGAAGAACGGGGAACCCCGTACAATAACTGGTGGAGATGTTCATGTGAAGGGTATCCCTCCTGCGACTCACCGTGGGGTCGGCTTTCATAATTGCTCATCATATTCTGTGCAATAGCGCGCAGGAGCAGCAGTCCGCTTCTTGTCTCTGTCTTTAGCATGTCCCTTTCAGCAGTCCTTATCATAACGAAATCCAACAGTATCATGGCCACGAAAAGGATGATCATGAGGATTGCAAGGATCCCTGTCTTTAGGCTATATGCAGATAGTCTCATGGGGAAAGGCCTGGGATTACAATCTAATGTACCATGTTATGAGCTCTGGGCCAAAGAATATGTAGATAAGGGAGGAGAGGGCGAGAAAGGGACCGAAGGGTATCTTCGACCTGAGCCCCCTTTTGTTTATCAAGACACTGCCACCGCCAATCAACAGCCCAATCAGGCTACTGGAAAAGAGCACAAAAGGTATTGCCTTCCATCCGAGCCATGCACCTACCATTGCAAGCAGTTTAATATCACCACCTCCCATCCCCTCCCGGCCAGTTACCCATTTGTATCCTATGGCCACTAGGAATAAGATACCGCCGCCGGTCAGGATCCCAAAAAGGGATTCACGCCAAGATATGTTGGGAATAAAATAGGAGGCCCCGATCCCACAGAAGATTCCTGGAATGGATATAACATCTGGTATTATTTGATAATCAAGATCAATAAACGTTATAGTAAGCAGGGCCGCGGCAAATAGCAAAAGGAGCAAAGACTGTGGTGTCAGACCATACCTTATATAAAGGGCCAGGCAGATGAGGCCGGATAACCCCTCCACGATCGGATAGCGGGCAGAGATACCCCCTTTGCAGTGCCTGCATTTTCCTCCGAGAAGGAGATAGCTTACAATGGGGATATTATCGTAAAATCTTATGGGCTGGCCGCAGTGCGGGCAATGAGATGAGGGGGATACAATTGATTGTCTTTTTGGTAATCTATAGATACAGACATTCAAAAAGCTTCCTAGTATGGAGCCGAGGAAAAAGACCGATAATGAAATCATGCTATTACCAATCAACCAAGATAATCCCCAACAAAGGCTCATGAACAAGGTTGTCCAAATATTGGATCATATGAACCTTCTACGGTGGTCTCCTTGACAAATGATGCACCGGAGGTGATCAAGGAAGGCAAAGGGGAAATCAACTTTATCTAATTTGATATGCTAAATTCTCCGTTCCACCTGTACTGGAGGAGCCCGTAGTGGCGATCAATGCGGTTGATAATGGAATCAATAAGATCCTTGAACAGGAGATCCCATAGGATAGATCTCCTCTTCCTCTCAGGATAGACTAGTTTTACCTCTCCCTTGATATTAGCCATCGTCTTAGCCAGATCAACAGCGTCCCGGAAGTTGCCGAGACTATCAACTAGGCCAATTTTCTTCGCCTCTCTCCCTGAAAAGATCCGGCCATCAGCTATCTCAAGGACCTTTTCTCTGGGCATATCCCTTCCTTTAGCCACGGCAGTCACGAATTGGTTCCGTATATCCTCTAAGAGCCTTCTAAGCATCTCCCTTTCCCTATCGGTCATTTTTCGATTGAGAGCGCCAATATCCTTGAACTCACCGCTCTTGATCACCTGCATTTCTATACCGATCTTCTTGAGAAGCTCTTCAATCGTGATGAACTCCATAAGCACCCCGATACTGCCGGTAAGGGTTCCAGGGTTGGCAACTATTTTATCAGCCCCTGCTGCAATATAGTATGCACCTGAGGCACTGAGGGATCCGAGGGAGGCAATCACCTTCTTCTCCTGTGTGGTGCGCCTTGTCTCACTGTATATCTCTTGGGAGGGACCTACGCCACCCCCGGGCGAATCTATCCTCAGGATTATGGCCTTAATTCCCTTATCCCTCCTAAACCTTATCAATTGCTCTATAATCGTATCTGCATCCTTAATTACGCCGTTTATGGGGATCACTCCTATTTTGTTGGCAAATGAAAGGGAAGGTGTGAGATGAGAGAATGAGAGGACTATGGCCATTACGGTGCCAAAAAAGAGGATGGCTACACCCAGGATAAGAAGGACTAATGTGATGGGACGATCCTTTTGAAGCACGGGATCTCCTCACGAGGGGTTGTTGTCTTCTGCAGATTCCTTTTCCTCTTCCTGTGCATCCACTGAGTTGCCTGCCCGTGTGCCTTTCCCCTTATGCTCCTTTTTCTTAGCATCCAGGGCAGCATTGGCCTCCATCTTCTCCTTTATTAGCATCCCAAAACCAGAGGACGCCTGCTTCATGCTATTCGTGTAGGTGGTGTATATGTTTCTGAATTCCTGCTCTTGAAGCTTTCTTATGGAGAGACCGATCTTCCTTTCCTCCTTGGAAACATTTACTACAGCGGCTTCAACAAGGTCATCAATCTGGAACTTACCGAGAGGGGACTTGGGTTTGCCTTTGCTTATCTCCGATGAATGAATGAGGCCCTCGATCCCTTCCTCTAGTTCTACGAATACACCGAAATCCGTTATATTGGTAACCTTTCCTGTAACCTTTGTGCTGACCTTGTATTTCTCGGGGATCTCCTCCCATGGGTCTTTAGTTAATTGCTTTATACCCAATGTGAAGCGTCCGTTGTCCTTATCTATGGACAGGACTTTTGCCTGGGCTTCATCACCCTTCTTATACAGTTCAGAGGGATGCTTAATCTTCGTTGTCCATGAGATGTCCGAAATATGAACAAGGCCGTCTATGTCCTCATCGATGCCGATAAATAGTCCAAAGTCGGTGATATTCTTTATCCGACCTTCAATGATCGTGCCCACCGGATATTTCTCCGCAATTATATCCCATGGATTCGGTTTCACCTGTTTCATGCCCAATGAGACCCTTCTGTTTTTGGTATCCACATCGAGCACTATCGCATCAACGATATCCCCAACGCTTGCTATCTGCGAAGGATGTTTGATCTTTCTCGTCCAGGACATCTCTGAGATATGAATCAGGCCTTCTATTCCTTCCTCTATCTCCACAAATACGCCGTAGTCCGTAATGTTGGCTACCCTCCCTCTTGCCTTTGAGCCAACGGGGTACCTTTCATGGATGTCTATCCAGGGATCGGGTTTGAGTTGTTTGAGCCCCAGGGATACCCTATCCTTTTGCCTGTCATAACTAATGACCTTGACTGTGAGCTCGTCACCAATCTGATATATCGTAGAGGGGTGGGCAACTCTTCCCCAAGACATGTCCGTTATGTGGAGGAGTCCATCTATACCGCCGAGATCTACAAACAGGCCATAGTCCGTGATGTTCTTAACTGTTCCCTTTAAAACTGATCCCTCCTTTATGAGCGAAAGGGTCTTGGCCTTCTGTTTCACCCTCTCGGCCTCCAGAATCGCCCTTCGAGATACAATTATATTATTTCGCCTTTTGCTATACTTCAGGACCTTAAGCTCGACCACCTGGCCTACTAAGGAGTCAAGGTCCCTGACAGGGTGAAGATCAATATGGGAGCCGGGTAGAAAGGCAGGAAGCCCTATATCCACTGAAAGGCCTCCTTTAACCTTGAAGAGTACCTTTCCCTGAATAGTCCCATCGTTGTTGTATACATCCCTGATGTGATCCCATACCTTTATCTTCCTTGCCTTCTCCATGGAGAGGGATATGAGGCCCTCATCATCCTCTCTTCTTTCCAATACAACATCAACCTTATCTCCAAGCTTAGCCGTTATTTTTCCGTCCGAGTCCTTGAACTCTCTGATGGGGATTAGGCCTTCAGACTTATAACCAATATCCACTAGCACATGGTCCTCATCGATCCTGATAATCTCTCCTTTAACCAGCTCTCCCTCCTGAATTTGTCTCAGGCTCCGCTCATACATTTCTTCTATATTGATTTCCTCAGAATGCCTTCCCTGAGCGCTGTCATGGTCAGGAGAATCTTGCGTTGGTGATGCTCCCGGTTCCTCCCTTAAGCCCTTGTCTCCTCCTCTCGTTTTCTCGGTCTTCTCAACCATTGACCTTTGACCCCCTCATAAAGAATTTTGTGCTGAAACATAAATTTTTAATATAGCAGGATTTTTACCAAAACTCAACTCCTTATTTTCTACCCAGCAATCAGACGCCGTATCTCACGACTTTGAATCGCTCCATCCCGCATGGCTCAGTCATTATCCATCTTCATATCCCTCACTATTCTTTCAACAACCTCATTGGGAGTTAATTCGGTGGTATCGATTATCTTTGCATCTTTTGCCCGTCTCAGTGGGGAAAGGCACCGATTCATGTCCTGATAGTCTCTCTTGATCAGGTCCTCCCGTATGCTTTCCCTTGAGATAGATTCTCCTCTGCCCTGCCTCTCCAGAAATCTGCGATTGACCCTTACCTCCAATGATGCATCGAGATAGTATTTGTGCTGAGCCTCTGGAAACACAACTGTTCCCATGTCCCTCCCTTCTGCCACCAATGGACCCTGGGAGCCTATCTTTCTCTGAAGCCTGGTCATTGCCTTCCTAACACCATCGATTGCCGAGACAGTGGATGCCATTAAGTCTACGGCAGGCGCCCTGATAGCGTCGGTCACATCCTCTTCTCCCAGATAGACCTTGATTGAGTCGCCTTCGCGGGTAAGTGTGATATCCAGGCCATTACATAGTTTTGCTATCTCCTTTTCATCTCGCGGCTCTATACCGGCCCTCCTGATAGCGAGCGCAACGGCCCGGTACATTGCCCCAGAGTCGAGATATTGATACTGTAGCTTCTTGGCCAGCAGGCGGGTCACCGTACTCTTTCCTGACCCTGTTGGTCCGTCTATGGCTACCAGGTGGCTCAATTTAGGAGAGGATCTTCTCCAGTGTCTTTATAAACCTCTCATTCTCTTCCGGCAGGCCTACGCTTATCCTGATATAATCGTTCAATCCGAAGCTCTCCATAGGCCGAACGATGACACCTTCTCGTAGCATGCGCCTATAGGTTTCTTCTGCACCAAGCGGTGTCTTGATCAGGAAGAAATTTGTCTGGGTCGTCAAATACTCAAGACCTATCCGATCTAGCTGGGAATAGAGGGATTCAAGGCCATCCCTTACAACCCCGAGCGTTTCCTCTACAAACTCATCATCGTCAAGGGCGGCTAAGGCTCCAACCTGCGCGAGATAATTTGCATTAAAGGGTTGTCTGATACGATTCATACTCTCTATCATTAGCTCAGAGGCAAATCCATAACCAATCCTGAGCCCCGCCAATCCATATGCCTTTGAGAATGTTCGGAGGAGTACTAAGAGGGGATATGATTCTAGCAGTCCCACTGCGCTTCCAACTTCTGGATCTGTTGCAAATTCAATGTAGGCCTCATCGAGGACGACTATCACATCTGGCGGAAGGGAATATAAGAAATCTGAGAGCTCCTCCTTTTTGAGGGCCTTTCCTGTGGGGTTGTTGGGGTTATTTATGAAGATGATCTTGGTCTCGGGGGCCACTGCCCTGAGGATGGCTGGCAAGTCAATGGTGAAATCCCTCAAGGGCGCGGTGACTATCTTGCCTCCAAAACCTTCAACAACCTTTTCATACAGCAAGAACGTAGGTGTGGGAAGTATGACCTCCTCATCAGGTGAAAGGAAGGTATATACAACCAACCCTATTATCTCGTCCGATCCATTGCCCACGATAATCCTGCTCATTGGCAATCTGAACTTCTTTGCCAACTTCTGTCTCAAATCATAGCAACTTCCATCAGGGTACCTCTGGATGTTGTTTAGGTTTTCCTTAATGGCCATGATGGCCTTCGGTGAGGGGCCCAAGGGATTCTCGTTTGAAGCCAGTTTTATCGCGCCGACTATTCCCGATTCCCTCTGAAGTTCCTCTAGTGGTTTACCTGGTGGATAAGGGGTCAGGTTTTCAATGCTTTTCCTGACTAATCGTCTCATAGTGGGCCTTCCTGTTTTCTATTCTCTATAAAGGAAACAGGAAGAAAAGTAAACCATGTTGGGTTTTGCACAGGGCATATTACTTAGCTCAGGAAAGGATGATGCCTCGACTCTTGAAGCACCGCAAGGTATTTGGTCTTACTGCAATCAGTGCTGCACTTCGAGGGGGGCTAATGAAGAGGGGGTGAAGATCTGTTGGCACTATGGGGGACTATTTCTTCTCATGTAGATAATACGCCATTCTCGTGGTCATAAGCACACAAGCGGTCGTATTTAAGATCACGTTTTTAAATGTTTCTGAAAGGTTATTGTATTCTCCTTGGAGGTTTCCCATGTCGAGCGCATTTACCTTCAGGTCCTTTGATGCCATCACGAAGGCAGAGCGAGGCTCATGGCCCATCTCCATGAACGGCACATGTCCGAAGAAGTCGTTTTTCCCAAGGGTCAATAGAGCTACATAACCCTTTTTGCTCACGCCAACCACGCACGACTCACCATCTGTTATGGTGAACGCCGCTTCCTTTGGGGAGCCCTTTTTCAAAATTACCTTTTTGCCCTCGGTCAATCCCTTCGTCTTGTTCTCCTTCATGAACAACTCTACAACCCTGTCGGTAACCTTTCTTAGCCTGCCATCCAGACTGAGAAGAAGCCCTTTGAAATCCGGTGATAGAGACGCATACTCCCTGGAAAGACGCTCAGTATCCAGCAGAGCCAGCCTAATGTCACCTGAAGCAGTTGCGGTAGCGCTTCGGCTATATGGGAGAAGTGAGAGAGCGGTGAGAGTTCCTACAAAGGACCCGGCTCCAAGCCGGGCTACGGTCACTGGACCAGTGGGCGTTTCCCTGCTTATCGCCACCGTGCCTTCCAATATGACCCAAATCCACTTGCCATGTCCCCCTTGACTGACGATCCTCTCTCCGTCACGGTAATCCTCTTCCTCCAGGACATGGGAGTAATCCACAAATGGTCCTTTTGTGACCTGAAGGACCTCTTCGCCCCCCTGTTTGGCTCCACCATTTTCTACCACAGGCACCTCATCAAGGGAGGGGGGGCCCACCTTCTTGATCACCCCGTCGTCGACCATCTTTAGGGCATCGAGGACGATCTCCATTCGGCTCTGTTTAACCACATGCCCTACGTTGACCCCCTGTTCATTAAATTCGAATTTTCCCTCAGTCCATCCAAATAGGGCGTTGATAGCATCTATGCCCCGCAAGGAACCACTGGAGGCATTTACGGGGTTCCCATTGACAAAATATATGAGCCCTGGGTTTTGGGCATATTGACTCTTAAGGTGCAATGTCCCGGTGCAGTTGTTCCCGCCCAGTATCTGGAAGAGATCTGGCAGGCTAACAAAGCTCAGGGCTCCTGAAAGTACTACTTTACCAGCCATGATAAATCCCCTACCTCGTCCATTCTAATTCTCGCTGCAGATTGCGTAATGTCATTACCAGGCATTTCTTCAGCGTGTCCCGTACACCCGTGCCCCTCAAGGCACTTGCCTCAAAGGAAGGGGCCTTGAGCCGACTGTTAAGGTCCCTTTCCATAACGTCCACGGGCATGATAGGAATACGCTGCCCGTCGAGATCTCGCTTGTTATATTGCATAACCAGCGGAATCTTGAATATATCCACATTCTGTGCTGCCAGGTTTTGCTGTAGATCCTTCAAAGACAACGCATTAGCCTTCCTGCGAACCTCAAGGGAATCGGCAACAAAGACCACGCCGTCAACATTCTTGAGAACCAGTCTTCTTGTGGAACTATATTTTTGCTGCCCGGGCACTGTGTAAAGCTGAACCTTGACATCACAACCCCTGATCTTGCCGAGACCCATGGGAAGGAAATCAAAGAAGAGGGTCCGATCTCCTTTGGTATTAATGGAGACCAGATCGCTCGTTGTGTATTGTTTGCCGGCCTTGAAGATGTATTCCAAATTGGTGGTCTTCCCGCCTCGGCCGGGGCCATAATAGACAATCTTGCATTCAATGACTCTATCTCTCGCATTGAAAACAGCCATCAAACCTACCAAATGTGCACTGCAAGGCCCCTTCTTGAAAGATAGAATTCAGAAATCGCATAGCACGTAGTCACGCCTCATCTATTCTTATGTCGAGTGTGTAATCCCCTTGCCTTGTCCCAGATGTTATCAGTGTCTTTCCAGAAACCATGCCGTTGCCATTGAATACAGCTATAAGTGAGTAGCATTGCAGATCTGGCAGCTGGAGTCCAGGCTTGAAGGCATCTATCAGATCCTTATGCCTCGCTGGAATGACCACACTGATAGTATTACCCGACTGAAAGCTCACCTGAAGGTCCACCCTTTGGCCCCTAAGGGGGCCGCTCTGTAATTGAAGGCCGACCGAAGATATGTCGAGGACCTCGTCTTCCTTTTTCTTAGTTCTAGCCCTTTCATGAGGGGCTCCAGGCACCTGTGGAAGGTCAGCTTCAATGTCCCTCTTCTCGAAGATATCCTCAAGAAAGTCTCGCAGGTATTTCAGATCCCCCTTCGAGAATCCTTTGTGAGACACCCATCTTTCGAATTGAGCAATCGCTACCCTTGGTGAAGAGAAGTTCAGGTGACACCTAAGGATGTTCTTGGCCGCCTCAAGAGGCAGTGTATCTTGGTTTAGTAGCCTTTCAAATTCTGCCACGGCCTTCTCATACTGACCGAATTTGGCCAGGGCTATAGCTCCTTCCATGGCTGCCGTGTCTGCATTTCTCGAGAACGAGAATAATTTCTGAATCAGATTTTGTACCTCTTCGGACAGCTCGAGCCTGTCTGTTTCTCGTTCAATCTCAGCCAGATCTTCCTCCACAGTGCGGATCCTTTTCCTCACGGCATTTATTAGTTTCTTATGCTTGGAAAACCGTTCGTGGTTCTGAACGAACTGGAGAATCTCCTGGTACTTTTCCATGGAAGCCTCTAAAAGACCCTGAGATCGGTAAAGTTCCGCCTGCCTTATCAAAGACATTACATGTTCTTTATCGGACATTTGAGCCCTTTGAGCCCCTCATCGGGTCGAAGCCCTCACACTGTTCTTTCTTGGTCCTCGAATATTGTGATATATTGGCGTAGGAACCGCCGTGTGCGTTCATTCATCTCCATGAACTCAATTCCGGATTCAAACTTTCCGTCTTCGCGTTTCCTCTGATGGGCAATATGTCCCTTGAAATGTACGAGGTCATCTTCCATGCCTATAGTCAGACGCACAATATACTGCGGATCAAGGGGAACATGTGTCTCCAGCAGGATTCCGCCCTCACTCACATTCAAGGTCCTTCCCATCCCCTGTATTATTTCATTGTTATTTTCATCGAGACAGATGTAAGCCAACAGGTTAGGCGAGTCTACCCTTTGACTTTTTCTTCTCTCATCTGTGCCCATACGCTTCACCTTATAGGACTGATATGCATTTTCAAGAAGTCCAGAGTCCACGTACGACCTATACGCTATCTAGCGGATTTTTCAGAGTACAATTGCCCAGAAAGCCCTACCCTAGACCAAGCCGCCGTATACACTCACATAAAACGACTTGATCAAACCAGGAGTCTTGGGGTCACAGCTCGATGAGCGATTTAACGCTTTCAACGCGTTGTTTAAGTGTCTCGTGCTGCATTACCCGGGACTCCGTGGTGATTACATGGTTATGGACCAGTGGGTTAAGGTGCAAAAAAGCCACTCAACGGAAAAGCAAATTCTATGCCAGAGCTACCGGCTACATCTGTGGGTCACATTCTGTCAGGAAAACCTAGGCGCTGCTCAATGCGAATCGGAGACTTTAACTTTGAATGCTCGTTGCGCACCTTTTCTACCGCATCCTCTGCACGAAGGCCCAGACTCTAGCAGCGCGAATAGCGGCGAGGGCGTTCACTGAAAAGGCAGGATGCCCTGCACTTCCACCGCGACCAGATCCCCGGGTTTTCATGGGCGCAGTTCCCTCACGCGTAGCTGTGCTTACTATATCACCAGGACAAAGCGTCATGACCTTGGACAGATAGTGCAGGATATACTGGATGCTGAAGATACAATTCCTAGTGGTGTCATGCTGTATCACTCGGCCGTTCAGGTATGTCTTCAACTCCAGGTCGTTTGGGTTGACGACGGTGAGCAACGGGGGGATAGATAGTAGCCCCTTCATGCCCAATAAGGCAGGAAGGAGGCTTCAGAAAAAAAACCGGTTCATCTGGGAATTCTTCGTCGATTTCCTCAATGAGTCCCCTGTAGTTATGCGCAACGCAGACGATCTTTGTTGGGACTGCGGGTGGAAGTAACTTCACATCGTACAAGGGATAATGGATTCTGGTTTCCTGGTAGGTATCAAAGAGAGAGCCGTTGAGCTTGATTGTTTCCTCGTCTTTCACAATTCCAAAGGAAGGAGTGCCCTCGTGATCAAAACGTGCGGATTTCATGAAAGACTCCTCGGCGATGGCACTATCTGAGCCCGAGGGCAGTAGCCACATTGTCCTTTTCATCCATCCTAGTGGCTTTTTTCATATGCTCGCCTCCTTTTCCGGGTTTAGGTGAAGGTCAATTCAACGGTGCCGAGGACGCCAAAATCGGCGCGGATTTCATCACCCGCTTGCCCGAGGTACATTTCCGTGCAGGTGCCCGTGCTTATGAGATCACCGGCCTTCAATCCACTGCCGAGCCTGCACAACATATTCGCAAGCCTGGTCAGCGCGTTAAGGGGGTGGCCCATGATCACATTGCCTCGACCAGTACCGACCCTTTTGCCGTTGACCACCAAGGCCACCTCGTGTGTGGCAAGATCGTATGCCCTCCAGCCAGGGTCCGCTTCACCCCGGACCCAGGCCCCATTACATCCATTGTCAGCAATCAGAGAGGGTCCGTCTACGACGGTCCATTCGGTGTAGCGGCTGTCGGCAATCTCGATTGCCGGAAGGATTGCTCCGACTGCGGCGGCGACTGTCTCGCTATCGTATGGCACACGTGAACCCAGGAGATCGTTCGCCATCTCGAAGGCAAACTCGGGCTCAACAACGCGCATGAAGAAATCGTTTGGATCCATACGGGCGGGGCTCATGTGCACGAATGATGAGAGAAGGCGTCCGTAAAAGGGCTCATTGAGGTTGAGGAGCTCTTGGGCGGACTTACTCGTGCAGGCAATCTTGTAGCCGACCGGGCGACCACCGTAGTTCGAAAGGAGCCTTTGTACCAGCATGTCCTGCACGGCATACCCCTCTGGAGGTGTCAGCGGGCGGCAATGCTCTGGTAGGCAAGCCCGACGGCGCTTCGTAAGCCTCGCCTCTGCGAGCACATCTGCTGCTTTCGCTATCTTATCGGTTGAGTGAATAATCACTTCGTTTTTTTAGCCTTGTGAGACGATAGTTGGGGACCGGCTGGGCGATGGGAGCGGATGATGCCCTGGTTCTCAAGATCGGCGATCTCAGCATCTGAGAACCCCACCTCCTTTAAGATCTCCGCTGTCTGAGCGCCGAGAGGCTGAGGCGGAAAGCGTACGTGAGGCGCCTCGCCGTCATACCGGATGGGATGTGTGACCAGCCTAATTGGAGTGCCTGTCGCCCCTGGGATAGTGACGAAGCACCTATTGTGGCGGACCTGCGGGTCGTCGGCTACCGCTGCATAGTCGTTAACCGGGGTATGCCAGATATTGTGCAGATTGAGAATCGGTGACCACTCTGCTGTGGACTTGGTAACCAGGACCTTCGCCACGCAGGCAGCGATCTCCTCTCGCTTCACGTAGCTATCAGCTTCGTCATAGGCTGACACCTCAGGCGATGAGAGGGCCTCGCCCGGGCTCTTGAGGTTGGCCATGGAGATGGCAAGGTGTCCATCGGTCGTGGCATAGATCCCGTGCGGCGCGGCATAATGCCAACCTGCAATCCACTTGGGTGGTATTGTGGACTCCGGTCGTGGACCGTTAAGGTAGCAAGTGATGGTCTCCATCTGGAGGTCGATGGCCGCTGACAACAGGCTGACATCGACTCGGCCCCCCTGGCCTGTGAGTGTCCGGCGAAAGAGCGCCGCGACGATACCGAGGGCCAACAGCGCGGCTCCATGGTGGTCCACCGCCGACACGCCGACAGGCCTCTGCCCGGTCTCGGTGGTCCCAGTTATGGCCGCCAGGCCGGACATGGCCTGGACAAGGAGGTCCTGTCCAGGGCGATTGACGTAGGGCCCGTCGGGTCCGTAGCCAGTACCCGCAGCGTAGATCAGGCTAGGGTTTTCCTTCTTCAGGACCTCGTAGCTGAGGCCGAGTTTATCGAGGACCCCGGGCCGGTAGTTGGTTGCAATAACGTCGGCTGAGGCGATGATTCTGCGCGCGATCTCCAGCCCCTTGGGTGATTTGAGGTCAATGGAGATGCTTCGCTTGTTGCGATCAACGGAGAGGAACAGGACGCTCTGGCCATCTACCATCTTGTTGTCCGCCCCACCCCAGCCGCGTTGCCAGGAACCACGGAGAGGCTCGATAGCGATAACATCAGCGCCGAGGTCGGCGAGAATCTGGAGCCCCATCGGCCCGAACAGGAAGTGAGTGAAGCTGACGATTCGAATACCCTTCAGGAGATCGACCATGATTTCCCTCACTGCCAGCAAAAGACCAGCACCGGCGTGGAATATAGGGAAGTTGGGCTTTCTTGTCAACGCCTAATCCCTCTCATCATGTTCATGGGAGAGGTTTCGTCTATGAGAGCAGGCGTCAGTCACCCCTATGGTTGGGTTTCCAAAACAGCAAGCGATCCGGGCCACCACGGCTTGAGAGGTAGAGGTCAATGTGGCTATCGCCATTGAAATCCGCCACCTCAATATCAAAACCGTTGCCAGTTACTCCACTCGGAAATACAGCCGAGGTGGATTCCTCGAAAACACCTTGGCCATTGTTAAGGTATACTCTATATGGTGCATGAAAGCGCCTGCCAGTGATGTCATCGAGGTTGGCCGTAAGGATATCAAGATCGCGGTCGCCATCAATGTCTACGAAGTCGCCGTCAAAGGAGCTATCCCGATCTTCGGGCAGTCGCCCCCGGGTCTCATCCCTGAAAAAGCCACCTCTCCTGTTGATCAACAGCCGATTTCGGGGAACTGCCTGCGGCACAAAGAGCCTCACATTGGCAAACAGGATGTCCAGGTCGCCATCCCCGTCCACATCCCCGAAATCCACCTCGCGCGTCTCTTCAGCAGCTTGTGATGGTGGCAGCCGTTCTTCGGAGGCCTCCACAAAAAATCCGTCACCATGGTTCAGCAACAGGCGATTGCCATCCTCATTTCCCACCAATAGGTCTAAATCGCCATCCCCGTCCACATCTCCGAGTTCGATGTCTTGGGTGACGTCTGAGACCGCTGGGAGCCGCTGCGCAGTCTCGTCAGTAAAGAACGCGTTGCCGTTGTTGATGAGGATGACGTTCTGGCCATTGTTGCCGATAAGGATGTCTTGGTCGCCATCGATGTCGATATCTGCAACGAGCACGGCATTCGATATGCCCATTACTGGCAGCCGTTCGCCTGCCTCCGTAAAGAAGCCCTCGCCGTTGTTCAAGTAGAGTTCGTTTACCTGGTCATCTTCGCTTACAATCACAATGTCCGGGTCTCCATCCCCGTCCAAGTCCCCGATGCCCACATCCTCGCTGTCGTGGTTGGCCTGTGGCAGTCGTTGAACACTTACGTTGGTGAAATGTCCCAGTCCATCGTTCAGCAGGAGAATATTCGGGCGATATTCGTTGGCAATGACCACATCGAGGTCGCCGTCGCCATCCACGTCCACAGGCCTTGCATCCATGCTAAAGCCCTGAAGGTCGGATGTGGGCAGATGGGTATTAGTGACGTCGACAAAAAGTGCCCCATCAGTACTCTGTGCTGTTTTTACAGGCGTGGGTATGGGTGCAAGCTGGCGATGACCACATGCACCTAAGAGCAGTAAGATCAGGGTTAGGGGAACCAGTTGTGTCAAGGGAAGGGGGGCGTTGGTTCTAAGGCAAGTTACTCGTACATACCGAAACATAATAATTGCACCATAGCCGTGCCCACGGATTGGACCAAACAATAGGATGCTATCGCGTTCGGAGAAAGGGCATCAAATGAATAGTGGTCAGGCTCGGGCGGAAGAGCTGAAGGCTCGTGGACTATTAGAGGGCTTTCAAGATATCCTTAAGTTCTTCTTTAATCTCCTTTAGAAGGGTAGTCGGTTGCATAAAGTGGGTTTTTTTTGCAACCCTGAGCCTCCTCCTTGCGCCTTCCACCGTCAGTTTCTCTTCGTAGAGGAGTCTTTTTATCTCTCCGATAGTCTCAATATCCTCGCGTTGATAGATCCTCTGCCTTGAATCCGCCCTTTTGGGCCGAAGGGTGGGGAACTCCGTCTCCCAGTAACGGAGGACATAGGGCCTTACCCCAATGATCCGGCTTACCTCACCGATCCTGAAAAAACGTTTGTTATCAGGGATTTCCATTTCTTGGGCCCTCCCTAAGTCTTCCGCCCGTGTGCCGGCGAATTTCCTCTATGATCCCCTCGTGAATCCTGTTTACCTCCTCGTCTGTCAATGTCCTTTGCCTTGATCTGTAGTCAATCCTTATGGCCAAGGCCTTTTCGTTTTTCCCAATCCCCTTTCCTTGGTAGACGTCGAAAATATTAACGGATTCTATTAGTTCTTTCCCGATCCCTTTTGCAATATTGAGAAGCGCTGCTGTCTCTATAGAGCGACTAACGACGATAGAGATATCCCTTCTGACTGAGGGGAATCTTGCGAGGGGCTTGAATTCTCTGACCGATTTAACGAAGGGTGAAAGGGCCTCGATGTCGAGCTCCAACAGATAGGCATCCCTTTGCAGTCCGCACCCCTCCATAGTGTTTCTTGAAACCTTGCCAATTGACCCAATCTCAGAGGCAGAGCAAAAGATTCCCGCATATTCATCGGGGTCAAGTCCTTCTTTCGGGCCATTTCTTTTGAACCCAGATTCTTCAATTCCAAGCACTTCCAGGATATCTTCAGCTATACCTTTGATATCAAAAAAATCAACCTCCCGCGCCGCCTGATACCACTCTTGACTGGAAACGATTCCACTGATAAGTGCAGCGAGCACTTCTTTTTCCTGAGGTAATTCTCCATCCCCCTTCAGGTAAATCTTTCCCCATTCAAAGATCCGCATGTCGTTCTGTCCCCGCAACGAATTGAGGCGAGCCGTAGAGAGGAGTCCAGTCCGGGAATAAGGGAGGTCCTCATCACAGATTGGTCTCGAGACAGGGGATTTCGGAGTTTTACAAAGGATCGCAAATGACTGTGTCCTTGTACTCCCAGTATTTCAGCAGATTGTGGGGAAATAAAGCTATAGGTAATAATTTCCGAAAAACCCATGCCAACCAACAAGCTCTTAATTCGATCTCTCAGGGCGAGCTCAGGAGTATCCTCTTCAGTTGACCTGATGGCTGGAAGCGTGACTGGTATGTTATCATACCCGATAAGCCGTGCGACCTCTTCAATGAGGTCAGCCTCCCTGGTTATATCCACCCTGAATGAGGGTGGCCTCACCTCCAGGTGGCTCTGATCAAGTTCCGTCACTGTCATACCAAGTGAGGCGAGGTGGTGAATTATCTCCTTTTTTCCGATATTGGTGCCTAGAATCTCGTTGGTCCTGTCAACACGCAACGTAATCTTTGGAGCAGACCATGGCCCTGGGTAACAATCTATGATTCCCTTGGCAATACTGCCTCCAGCGAGTTGCGCAATAAGCATAAGTGATCTCCTTAGTGCCCGGTCAACTCCGCCGATATCAATACCCCGTTCAAAGCGATATGATGCCTCTGTGCTGAGGGAAAGCCTCTTTGAGGCCCGGCGGATCATAATGGGATCAAAGTACGCACTTTCCACCAATACCGTAGTGGAGTCTGGGGTTATTTCCGAGTTAAGACCCCCCATTATCCCGGCTAAGGCCACTGCCTGTTCTCCGTCACATATCATCAAAGTCTGATCATCGAGTTCCCTCAGCTGTCCATCTAAGGTGGTAAAGGCCTGGCCGTTTTCTGCCCTTTTTACCACTATCTTTCCGCCCGCTAACCGGTGGTAGTCAAATGCATGCAGTGGTTGCCCAAGCTCCATAAGCACGTAGTTGGTTATATCGACTACATTATTGATAGCCCTGATTCCCGACATATGCAGCCTGTACCTTATCCAAAAAGGAGACGGGCCAATTTTCACCTGATCCACGAAACCAGCCGTGTATCGAGGGCAGCCATGGGTGTCGAGTACGGTCACCGAAACCAGGTCTTCTATAGGGGCAGTACTCTCCTCGACGTGTACCTCCGGCATTGTAGTCGTCTTATTGGTCAATGCAGCTATCTCTCGGGCGATACCCAGCACAGATGCACAGTCGATGCGGTTGGGAGTAAGGGTGACCTCCAGTACCCAGTCTTCCAGATCCATGACTTCAGGGAGGGGTTGGCCAGGAGTAAGATCCTCTGGAAGGATCATAATGCCGCTATGGTCATCTGTGAGACCCATTTCATCCTCGGCTAAGAGCATTCCGTGAGATACTTCCCCCCTTATCTTGCTCTCTTTGATGGGAGTGCCATCAGGAAGCCTCGTTCCAGGCAATGCCAAGGGTACGAGATCGCCCTTGCTGATGTTAAGGGCACCACAGACCACGGATACCTCTTGTCTCCCAGTTGCTAACTGACAGATCGACAATCTATCGGCGCGGGGGTGGGGGTTAATATCCAAGATTCGGGATACCGTGACATCACTGAGGTTTTGACCCTTACGCTCAAGGCCTTCAACCTCAAGGCCTGCCATGGTGAGCAATTCTGCCACCTCAGCTGGTGTCTGATGAATGTCTACAAATTCCTTTAGCCAATTAAGGCTAACCCTCATTTGTATTATCCCTTATGTATTCTAAACGAGCAGCGCCACAATTCACGGAATTTCAAGCCCCGGTACTGGATCGTGCTCTCTTGTAAGCTGGGCTGGCTCTTCCTTAAAACTGCTGTAAGAACCTGATATCGTTTTCAAAGAAAAGTCTGATGTCATCCACGCCAGATTTAAGCATGGCGATCCTTTCAACCCCCATACCGAAGGCAAAACCAGAAATGTCCTCCGGATCATACCCGACGATCTTGAAGACCTCTGGATCTACCATGCCAGAGCCAAGGATCTCGAGCCAGCCAGTATCAGAGCAGGTCCGACACCCCTCTCCCTTACATATGACACATTGAATATCAACCTCTGCACTGGGTTCAGTAAAAGGGAAGAAGCCCGGCCTGAACCGAAGTTTGGTATCAGGGTCGAACATCTGATGCACAAAAATAGTAAGTGTCCCCTTGAGATCGCCAAAGGAAACCCCTCTATCTACTAAGAGGCCTTCCACTTGGTGGAACATAGGGGTATGGCTGATATCTGAATCTGGGCGGTAGACCTTTCCGGGAGCCACTATGCTCACAGGGGGCAATTGTTTTTCCATTACCCTGATCTGCATTGGTGAGGTATGGGTTCTCAGGACAACGTTATCGGAGATGTAGAAAGTATCCTGCATATCCCTTGCCGGATGATCCTTTGGCATGTTGAGGGCCTCGAAGTTGTAGTAATCGAGTTCGACCTCGGGCCCCTCAACCACTGCAAATCCCAATCTCGAGAAAATGGCACATATCTGTTCGGTTGTTTGGGTAATAGGGTGCCAGTGGCCTCGTCGGGTCCGTCTGCCTGGGAGGGTCACATCAAGAAATGATTCGTCCTCCTCTCTGGTGGAGAGAGAATCTAGTTTTGATTGGAATTCTCTGGATAGTTCCTCTTTTACCTGGTTGGCAAGCTTGCCTATAAGAGGTCTTTCCCCTTTCGATAATTCTGGCAACCTCTTTAACAGAAGGGTAAGGTGACCTCTTCTGCCAAGATACCGCTTCCTCCATTCCTCTAACTGAGGGTTTTCAGTAACGGATTTGAGCTCTTCTAGGGCCCTGGTTTTTAGTTCAAGGAGTTCATCCTTCAATTTGAACTCTCCCATCGGATGTATCAGCTTACCATACTGGCTATCTCTGAGAAGGCCTTGGGGTCGCTGACGGCCATCTCGGCCAAGACTTTTCTGTCTAAGACTATTCCTGCCTTTTTGAGCCCGCTGATCAATTTGCTATAGGTAAGGCCATTTTCTCTGGCAGCTGCATTGATCCTGACTATCCAGAGCCTCCTAAAGTCGCCCTTTCTCTTTTTCCTGTCCCTGTACGCGTGTTGCCTGGACCTCATTACGGCTACAGTAGCGGTCTTCAAGAGCTTGCCCCTACCGCCCCTGTACCCTTTAGCCTCCTTAAGGACCTTTTTCCTTCTCCTTCTGGATTGCGGCGCATTTGTTACTCTCGCCATAGCTTATACCTCATAGTAGTTATGGTAATGTCAATAGTTGGCCCTCCTTGTGTTCCCAAATGCTCACTACCTTTTGCCTTTAAATGGACCCGCCCACGACGGAGCAACTCTCACCTGAGGCTAACTTATTTATGGTAAGTGAGTAAGGAGAGAAGAGCATCAATGATAGGGAAGCAACCGTGCCACCTTCTTTATATCAGTCTTGTCGAGTAGAGTAGATTTTCTGAGATTTCTCTTCCTCTTAGATGACTTTTTCCCCATGATGTGGCTTGCGAAGGCCTTGCCTCTGAGCAGCTTTCCGCCACCCGTCCTCTTAAACCTCTTTAGAGCCCCCCTTCTAGTCTTTATCTTGGGCACGATGGGTTACCTCTATTTTGGCACAATGAGCATGGACATATATTTTTCTTGCAGCTTAGGGGGCACCTCTACAACCCCAATGTCTTCGATCTTCTTTATAATCTCCTGCAACAGGTTTAGCCCTAGGTCAGCATGGGATATCTCCCTGCCCCTGAATATCATGGAAACCCTCACCTTGTTTCCATTTCCCAGAAATTTTCTTATATTCCTTATCTTCACCCCTACATCATGTTCTGCAGTAAGGGGCCTGAGTTTGATCTCCTTGAGGTGACTTGACCTGGATTTCCCCTTTTCTCTTTTGGCCTTCTCGTACCTCAGCTTACCGTAATCCATGATGCGGCAGACAGGAGGGTCTGCATTTGGGGCTACCTCAACCAGGTCAAGGTCGTTTTCCCTGGCTGCAAGCAGGGCCTTATCAATGGAGACGATCCCGATCTGTTTCCCGTCTGCTGAGATTAACCTGACTCTCCCGCCCCTGATTTGCTCGTTGACCCTTACGTCCAGTTTCTTGCTAATCGCTATCTCCTCTTTTCAGATTCACCCCTTATTCTATCAATTAACTCCCCTGGAGACATAGACGGAAGGTTGCGACCATCTCTCAGCCTAACGGTTACATGACCAGTTTCCATCTCCTTGTCTCCCACGACCAGCATATAGGGGATCTTTTTCATCTGGGCCTCCCTTACCTTAAAGCTCAGTTTTTCATTCCTGAAGTCCGTCTCAACCCTGATCCCTGCCCCAAATAGGGTCTTGGATAAGTCTTCGCCGTAGGGGATGTTGCGATCGGTGATGGTGAGCACAACTGACTGAACTGGGGCAAGCCATACGGGGAAGACACCTGCATAGTGCTCGATTAGAATGCCAAGAAAGCGCTCAATAGAACCAAGTATTACGCGGTGAATCATTGCAGGTCGATGTTTTTCGCCGTCGGCCCCTACATAGGTGAGGTCAAATCGGTCCGGGAGCGCAAAATCGCATTGTATGGTAGCGCACTGCCAGCTCCTTTCAAGGGCATCCTTAAGCATGACATCTATCTTCGGGCCATAGAATGCGCCCTCTCCCTCATTTATCTGATAGAGGAGATTATGTTCTTCGACAGACTCTATCAATGCATGGATAGCCCTTTCCCAATCCTCGTCAGTACCGATCGACTTTGTCGGTCTTGTGCTTATCTCCAAATCATAGTCAAAGCCGAAGATGGCCATAATATCCCTTACAAAGTCCAATATACTCTTTATCTCACCCTTCAATTGCTCGTGCGTGCAGAGAATATGGGCATCGTCCTGGGTAAATTGTCGTGCCCTTATCAATCCGTGGAGCACACCAGAGCGTTCATGCCTGTGAACAGTCCCCAATTCAAAGTATCTCTTTGGTAATTCCCGATAGCTTCTCAGCTTGGAGGAGTAAACGAGCATATGGGCCACACAGTTCATGGGTTTAATACCATAGGACTGGTCTTCTACGGAGGTAAAATACATATGCTCTCTATAGTGATCAAGGTGGCCTGATTTCTTCCATAGTTCGGTTTTTAGAAGTTGAGGCCCTTGTGCCAGTTCATAACCCCTTTTGAGGTGTTCTCCTATCATAAATTCTTCAAGGATATGCCGAAGCATGGCCCCATTGGGATGAAATATAACCATGCCAGGACCAACATCATCGCGGATGGTGAAAAGATCTAGCTGTCTTCCCAGTAAGCGGTGGTCCCTTCTTTTTGCCTCCTCAAGGTTCTTCAGGTGTGCATCAAGGGATTCCTGGTCGGCAAAGGCGACCCCGTAAATCCTGCTCAACATAGCGTTGTGTTCATCTCCCTTCCAGTATGCCCCCGCCACATTGGTGAGATGAAAGGCCTTTATCTTTCCTGTTGAGGGAACGTGTGGACCCCTGCACAAATCCGTGAAGTTTCCCTGTCTGTATATGCTCACCTTTTCCTCTGAAAGGTCTTCAAGGAGCTCAACCTTGTAAGGCTCACCCTGGGCCTTAAAAAGATCGATCGCCTCTTCCCTCGGAACTTCACTTCTAATGAAGGCGAGATCTTTATCGATTATTTCAGCCATCTTTGATTCTATGTCTGGAAGATCCTTGGCCTCGAATCGCCTCTCATAGTCGAAGTCATAGTAGAAACCGTCTTTGATGGAAGGACCGATAGTGACCTTTACCCCAGGGAAGAGATCCTTCACCGCCTCGGCCATCACATGGGCAGCACTATGCCTCACTATCTGTAAACCCTCCTCGGAAGTTGTATAGACAGGCTCAATTTGGGCAGATGAGTTGATCTCCGCCGAGAGATCCTTGATCTCGCCGTTTATCTTGATTGCTGCCATCTTCTCCATGTTGTCTGTGCTCACGGCCTTTAACGCCTCAAAGCCATTAAGGCCTTGCGCGGAAACCTCAACAGGAGGGGAGCCTTTCAGGTTTAGCCTTACCGTTTTTTCCATGGTTCAATGCTCGAGGTGAAACTACCGAATGTAGGGGGAAATAGGACCTCGATACGTCATCGTGGCTATGTGTCCGCTAATCAGTGGTATAAATATCATCTTTATTCAATTCGTTGCAACCCTTTATTTTCCTCGTGCCCGCGCCCCGTTGCTAATAGTCGGCCTCATCTGTCTTGGCATATCTGCCGATGCCTTCCTGGTAGAGATCGTTTCCCTTTGTGTCGTTAATCACTATTACAGGGAAATCCTCTACCTCTAACATCCTGATTGCCTCAGGTCCCAAATCGGCGTACGCAATGATTTCGGCCTTCCTTATCCGTTTCGCAAGGAGAGCCCCAGCCCCACCAGTGGCTCCAAAATAAACCGCCTTGAATCTCTTCATAGCTTCAATAACACCCTGCGAGCGACTTCCTTTACCAATCATCCCTTTCAATCCAAGCTCGATCAATTTAGGGGAATAGGGATCCATCCTGTAACTGGTGGTTGGTCCCGCAGAGCCTATAGGCTTACCGGGCTTTGCTGGTGTGGGTCCAACATAGTAAATTACCTGGCCTTTGATATCAATGGGCAGTTCTCTTCCCTCCTTGATAAGCTCAGAAAGCCTTCGGTGTGCAGCATCCCTTCCAGTGAGGAGAATTCCGTTTAGCAAGACCTTATCCCCACTGATGAGGTTCTCAGCATCTTCAGTGGACAGCGGAGTCCTCAATCTTATGTGTTTGGACATTGTACCCTGCAATCTCCCCTGTTTGCTGTGTCTACGACACTATATTACTGCTTCCTTGTGTCTGGCTGCATGACACTGGATATTGACTGCTACAGGCAGACTCGCAATATGGCATGGTTCAACCTCAAGAAACACATCGAGGGAGGTGAAATTCCCACCGTATCCCATAGGCCCGATCCCCAAGCTATTGATTCTCTTTAAAATTTCCTCCTCGATCTCCCCGAGTTCCGGGTCAGGATTTCGCTCCCCTATGTTTCTCAAGAGTGCTTTTTTTGCCAGGATTGCGGATCTCTCAAAGGTCCCCCCAACCCCAACGCCGACAATAGTTGGGGGGCAAGGGTTTGCACCGGACTCCTTTACCCTCTCTACCGCGAAGTCTTTAACTCCCTCAATACCGTCAGCAGGGGTGAGCATATGGACCCTGCTCATATTCTCGCTGCCCCCTCCCTTGGGCGCGAATATGATCCTGATCTTGTCTCCAGGGACGATTTGCAGGTGGAGGATAGCTGGGGTATTATCACCTGTATTTTCTCTCGTAAAGGGATGGCACGCCGACTTCCTTAGATAGCCCTCCCGATACCCCTGCCTTACACCTTCGTTGATTGCCTCGTTTAAGTCGCCGCTTATTATGTGGACATCCTGACCAATATCCATAAACACCACGGCAAGTCCGCAATCCTGGCATATGGGAACCTTCTCCTCTCGGGCGATCTTGGCATTCTCTATGAGTTCCTTAAGGACCTCCCGTGCCGGAGCTGAATCCTCCCTCTCTATAGCCTCCTCAAAGGCAGAGAGAACGTCATCACCGAGATTATAGTTTGCATCAATACTGAGGTCTCTGACTGCCTTGATGATCTCCGCGGTTGAAATCTCCCTAATCATTTTGCACTTTCCCAACTCTATGGGCTGGAATACGTAACTGCCACAGCCTCCTCATCTCCATTATTTGGTGTCTTCCAGCAATCCCCCAGATATTGATGAAAGGTGCCTTCTTTTCTCGCTTCTTCTTATTAGAGCACTTTTCTTTCTTACCCGTGTTTTCCGCCATAACAGCATACCCCTGCGATTTCCCTGTGCCCCCCTCTTACGGCCTAAACGGGGATATTCCCATGTTTCTTGGCAGGCCTCGTCTCCCTCTTGGTAGCAAGCATCTCCAAGGCGTCTATAATCCGCGGCCTGGTCTCAGTAGGTGATATAACCGCATCAACGAATCCGCGTGCGGCGGCAATATATGGATTGGAGAAATGATCCCGATACTCGGTAATCTTCTGTTGCCTCTTTGCCTCCTGATCGGGCGCAGCCTGTATCTCCCTTCTATGAACGATCTCTGCTGCCTGCTCAGCACCCATAACGGCAATCTCCGCAGTGGGCCAGGCAAAGACATAGTCACTGCCTAAGGGCTTGCCACACATAGCGAGAAAGGCCCCTCCGTAGTCCTTTCTGGTTATCAATGTGACCTTTGGAACAGTGGCCTCACTATAACACCATAGGAGCTTGGCCCCATGCCTTATGATACCTCCCCATTCCTGGGTACTTCCCGGCAGATAGCCGGGGACATCCACTATGGTAACGAGGGGGATATTGAAGGCATCGCAGAATCTAATGAACCTGGTTGCCTTATCCGACGCATTAATATCGAGGCAACCGGCCAGGAATTTTGGTTGATTTGCGATGATCCCCACTGTTCTTCCATTGAATCTCGCGAAACAGATAATAATGTTCTTGGCGTAATACTCATGTGGTTCAAAGATCTGACCTTTATCCACAACCGAGTGGATCACGTCTTTCATGTCATAGTAGGCCCTGGGGTTATCGGGGATGATGCTATCAAGCATCGGCTCAGTGCGATGAGGATCATCTCCTAAATCCACTACTGGAGGATCTTCCATGTTATTCGATGGAAGGTAGGTGAGCAATTCCTTGATCCTCTCTATGCACTGGGCATCGCTATCGCATGCGAAGTGGGCGACCCCGCTCTTTGAGTTGTGCACCATCGTGCCTCCCAGGTCCTCAAAGCTTATATCCTCACCAATCGTCGCCTTGATTACCGCGGGGCCGGTGATGAACATATGACTGGTTTTCTTTGTCATAAATATCCAATCGGTCATGGCGGGGGAATATACTGCGCCTCCAGCTGTGGGGCCCATAATTGCCGAGATTTGAGGAATTACCCCTGAGGCACAGGAGTTCCTGTAAAATATATCTCCGTAGCCAGAGAGAGAATCCACGCCTTCCTGTATCCTGGCTCCCCCTGAATCATTGAAACCCACAATGGGTGAACCTGTCTTGAGAGCCAGATCCATGACCTTACATATCTTTTGGGCATGCATCTCTCCCAATGTGCCGGCCACGGAGGTGAAATCCTGAGAATATGCGTAGACTAACTTCCCGTCTACAGTACCGTGGCCAGTAACCACACCCTCGGCGGCGATAAATGTCTCAGGCATATCAAAGTCAGTACACCGATGTCTGACAAACATATCGAGCTCGCGAAAGCTGGCGGGATCAAAGAGGAGATCGAGCCTTTCCCTTGCAGTTAGCTTGCCCTTGTCACGCTGCTTCTGGAGCTGTTTTTCTCCCCCCATGGCGAGCTCTTTTTCTTCCCGCTCCTTGAGCTCCTTGAGCTTATCTGTAGTGGTAGCCATCAATCCCTCCTTTCACTAAAGGCTAAGTCTTTATCCAAGAAATAGCACGACACTGATTCAAAAGTGCTCATTGTTATCTCCTGTGTTCCTACCTCCTTCCCTGGTCAATGCCAGCAGGTTATTAAATAAGATAAGGCACCTAAGGCAAAACGCACTGCTTAGATGCCTCATTTGGGCTACGCAAAACGATTCTAGAACCTACCTTCCTTCCCCAGGGCGAGAAAGTGGGACACATCAATATCCTTTGGGCAAACAAAAGAACAGGCCTGGATGTATGACACCTGTAAACACCATCTTCCCTGTATAAGATATCCATCCTCTCTTTTCTTGCCATCTCCCTGGGATCCATAAGGCGAACCATGTTGGCCATTGAGGCGTTTGGACCGAGGAAGTGGTGATGGGTGCTGATGCAGGCAGTTGCACAGCAAAAACAGTTAATGCAACGGGTAGCTTCAGAATAGGTCTCGAGTGTTTTCGGGGAAATCCGGTACTCATCCCCGTCTGGGTGAGGGGAAGCAGGCTTGATGAGCCAAGGTCTGACCTTATGAACCCTGTCATAGGCCTTCTCCAGGTCCACAACCAGATCCCTCAGGACTGGGGCTATAGTCAAGGGTTTTAATTTGAACGTATGGGTCTTGAATTGTCCTACCGCATCTTTTACTAGGAGTTCACAGGCAAGCAATGGTTTGCCGTTGACGGTGACCCCACAACTGCCGCATTGGGCATGCTCACAGGAGGAGGACCAGGCGAGCGTTGGATCATGCTCATCGTTGATCTTCCGCAAGACATCTACAAACCTCAGGATCCCGCTGGCCTCTACGCGGTAGGTCTGCAGCCATGATAGCTTGGTATCAGGATCATACCTATTTATATCTAAGGTGATAGTATAAGATGTGGACACCGGGCTCCTCTTCACAATGGATCAATATTCCCTCTCTATATAGTCAAACAGTTCGTAATGGTCCCCTTTGGCCTCAAAAATACTCATGTCTATAGGCCTCTTGCCAAAGATGACCTCATTAAATTGAGGCATATAGACAAGGGTGTGATAATTAAACCCATCACTCCTTTCTGGGTAATCCTCTCTGAAGTGGGCCCCTCTTGACTCCTTCCTTGCCAGTGCACCTTGGGCAATGACCATAGAAACGGTTATGAGGTTGTTGAGTTCCCAGATCTGCCAGAGATCCTGATTCGCTCTCAGGGATGTTGTCCCTAGGGGTATATGTGTTGCCCTTTCCCTCAATTCCCTCAGAGCCTCGATAGCCTCCACCAGGGAGTTTTCGGTCCTGAATATGCCCACCCTCTCCATCATGAGATTCCGTAACGAGTCCCTGACCTGGGCATATTTCTCCTTTCCCTGGGCATTCAGGTAGGTCGAGAATTGGTCGAAAACGATAAGGCGGCTACCAGGTGGTTCTTCGGGATCAGTGGCATCTTTAAGATATGCAACAACCCTCTCGCCGGTGAGCCTGCCCATGGTTATCAATTCCAAAAGGGAATTTGTCCCAAGCCTGTTGAGGCCATGCAGGGATGCAGCAGCAACCTCTCCACAGGCAAAAAGCCCAGGGACAATGCCTTGGCTGTCACTTTGAACCTCCCCGAATTCATTGGTGGGTATTCCACCCATCTGGTAGTGGGCCGTAGGGGTGACAGGACAGAGATCCTTTTCCGGATCAACACCCACAAATCGCTTAAAGAAGGAACATACCTCCTGGATCTTCTTCTCGTGCACTTCTTTAGGCAGGTGCCTCAAATCCAGCCACACATGGTGGGCGTTATGACCCTCGTGAAAGAGCCCCCTGCCTTCCCTGATCTCCTGGATGATCGCCCTGGAGATGAGGTCCCTGGGGGCAAGATCCTTGGCTGTGGGCGCATAGCGCTCCATAAAGGGCTCTTCATCCTTATTCCTCAGAATAGCCCCCTCTCCCCTGAGCGCCTCGCTGGCCAGTATGCCAGGACCTACCATTCCCGTGGGGTGGAACTGAACAGCCTCAAGATCCATTACGGGCAGGCCTGCCTGAAGCGCAAGGACAAGGCCATCACCGGTGTTGCCTCTACAATTGCTGCTCACCAGATACATTCTGGTGTTACCGCCCGTGGCAATAATGGTTGCCTTGGCCAGGATGGCCAGAAATCTACCCTCTGGGTACCTGAAGATAATGGCCCCAATACACTGCCCATCTCTGAAGAGCAGTTCTGTTGCTACACATTGACCGATAAATTCCACCCCGTATTTAAGCGATTCGGCCCAAACAGTGTCCATAATGCCCTTGCCGGTTCTGTCTGCCTCATAACAAGCCCTAAAGGCCATCCTTTCGCCAAAGTCCAACATATGGCCACCAAAGGGCCTCTTGGCAATCCTTCCCTCCTCTGTCCTGCTGAAATGCATGCCATGTCTCTCGAGCCAAACCACCTCATCCCAGCCAATATCGCAGACCTTCTTGATCACATTTTGGTCTGCAGAACAATCTGAACCCTTCCAGGTATCAAACGTGTGAAAGATTGGTCTGTCCATGGGGTCCTTTGGATCGACTGCTGCCATGCCTCCCTGGGCTGTCGTGGTATGGGATTTTTGGGGACTGACTACCTTTGTGAGGGCTATTATCCTTGTCCCCGGTCTTCGCTCGCCAATTTGCGCTGCAGCCCTCAGACCTGCACCGCCGGCGCCGATAATCAGGACATCACACCTGAGGGTAGAATCTACGGTCAATGCTGCTTCCACCGGTGCCCCCTCTATAAGGCTACAATGAGCCTGATGCCAAAGTAGGCCGATATACTCATAATTGCAACCACAAGGAAGGTTAAGGACTTCAGTACGGGGCCTGGGCTTATGTAATCGGTGATGATACTGAATATACCATAGCCCGCATGAAAGAGGAGGAGAATGATAAAGACGAGGTCCATCCCTTTTATATAGGGGTTTTGGATTCTTAGTAGAATCGTCTTGCTATCATGGCCTGTTAGATAATTCATGTGCATGAATAGCATGTGGCCCAGTAGCACGGGGATCATAAACGCACCGGTAATCCTCTGGAGCTTCCAGAGGATTGAATTACCGGTCCTCCAGATCTTAATAAAGACAACTAAGAGGGCAATAAGGCTTATAGCAACAGTGACGGACCAGAAGGGGGCAACTGACGGTTGGGCGCTTTCCTCTACAAAGAAGGATCCGACCACCAGGGCGTACATAATGCCTAGGCCAACCATCCAGCGTATTACTATTTCATCTTCTCTGACATGAAACAGCTCGTAGAGGACTAACCTGCCGCCATTTAGGGAGTGAAAGATAAGGGGGATAGCGAGGGCCCATTCAAGGAAGGTAAAGACGGGGGTGCGTAAGAATTTCATATCGGCATCAAAGGTGGCAGGGGTAAATAAGAGCGATAATGTATAAATGTGGGCGAAGATATAGCCAACAAGTGTCAGCCCGGCCAACCTGTGTCCCCAGCTTATCAAAAAAGACCAACCCCTGGAGGTGGCGTAATAAGAGAGAATGGGAAGTCTCCCCATGAGGGATATGATAGAGGCCTCGACCTTGGTTATCTTTAACGCCTTTTCCATGAAAAGCTACCCTGTGCTGCTGGGGATGTGGTGAGTTGTCATGAATTTTGGGGAAGGATATTAATTACGGCACCTTTTATTGTCAAGGAGAAAACCTTTCGGGGACACGGTAAGGCGTGCACACTAGTAGCCTGGTATCTCATAGAGCTAGTCCACGGTTACTTTTATACCATGAGCGGGGAATATTAGTTGACCTTTGCTTGCATTTTCAATATCTTTTTAGTAAAAATGTAAAGATAAAGAGGCCTTTGTAGTTACCAGGGGCTAGAGCAAAGTTAGTTCAAGGAGAGCAAATATGATAGTTGAATGTGAGCGGTGCGACACTAAATTTAGGCTTGATGAGAATCTCCTGAAGGAAACCGGCTCAAAGGTCAGATGCTCTATTTGTCAGCATAAATTTATCCTCTTCTCATCTAAAACGGGGCCGCGGGTTGAGAGAGGTACTGGAGAAAGACTAGAGGAGCCAGGTGCTGCACCCTCAGATATCGATAAGACGCTTGTTGGAGAGCCACTAGAGGAGCCAGAGGCTATTGACGAAACCTTTATCCAGGAGATCGAGAAGGAGCTCGCTCAGGAGGAGGAAGTAGAGCCAATCTCCTTTGAAGATTTCGCTGCATTAGACTCGGGCATTATAAAAGGAAAGGCGCATGCCGAAGAGATCGGTAGGGCAATGGACAGGGCAGCAAAGGTTGAAGAAGAAGTCAGGGCCGAAGGGGAATTGGAAAGAGAGGGACGAGGAATGGTGGGAGAGGCAGAAGAGGCATTCGAAGCGCGTCCGGTCATCAAAAAGGGGCGTCGGTCAAGATTGTGGATCACGATCTTGTTAATAATTCTTCTGCTTACTGGGACTGCATCGGCCTTGATTGTGTTCAAGCCGGGCTTCCTCCCGGTGTCTTTCCCTTTAGGGAAAAAGCCCATATCTAAGGAACAGGCCTTTGACATGGGAAGCAGGAGGCTATCGTTTAAGGACTTAGATGGTTCTTTTGTAGATTCGGAGAAGGCGGGTAAGCTCTTTATGGTTAAGGGTTTCGTAACGAACAATTACCCAGACAGAAGGAGTTTTATTCGGATCAGATCAAATATCTTGGATTCTAAAGCTACGGTAGTTAAAAGCAAGATTGCCTTTGCCGGTAACCCAATTAGCGATAAGGAAGTGCGATCTCTATCCATCGAAGACATAGATAATCGACTGAGTGATAGGTTCGGCAAAGATAAGATGAACACAAACGTCCATCCCAACGCTTCTATTCCTTTTGCGATTGTTTTTAGTGACTTACCCGAGGATATGAGCGAATTTACCGTAGAGGCAATAAGCTCTTCCCCTGCTGGAAAGTAGAGTACCCCAAGATCCTAATGCCCAAATCCAACGGATTTTCAAACACCCCAGTGCTCTCCCGCACAGGGGTTTACATCCTCCCATAGCATTAACCAAACGCCTTACTATTCCCCTATCCTCGGGAGGAGAAGGGGGCATTCTATTTATATAGTGATTGAAGAGGATGAGGCGGAAAACTATAAGGAGGTGGGATGCTTGATCTAAAATTTGTCCGATCCAACCAGGACCTAATAGCCCGCATGCTCAGGCAGAGGGGTTATGATCTTGATCTTTCGGGATTTCGATCTCTCGATGAGAAGAGGCGCTCTATCCTGGCCAGTCTCGAAGAGCGTAGGTATCAGCGCAATAAGGTTTCTGATAGTATCGCGGCCATGAAAAGGAGGGGTGAAGATGCCTCATCCATTATCTCTGAGATGAAGGCCGTCTCCAAAGAGATAAGGGCGTTGGAGGCAGGACTGCCTGCTGTAGTGGATCAACTGAATGAGCTTTTGATGCATATCCCCAATGTCCCGCATGAATCAGTGGTGGCGGGTAAGAATGCCGATGATAATCCGGTTATCAGGAGGTGGGGTGAGATTAGGGACTTTGATTTTGACCCTGTCTCGCACTGGGAGATCGGAGAGAGGCTCAATATCCTTGATTTTTCCCGTGCAGCCAAGATTGCCGGGAGTAGATTTTGTCTTCAGAGTGGTATAGGTGCCACCATCGAGAGGGCTTTGATAAATCTTATGCTCGACACTCATACCAAACGTCATGGGTACACTGAGGTCCTTCCTCCATTTCTCGTTAATTCAGAGAGCATGACCGGAACAGGTCAACTACCCAAATTTCGGGAGGACCTGTTCAAGGTGGATGGCTGGGATCTCTTTCTTATTCCCACGGCAGAGGTGCCGGTCACCAACATACACAGGGATGAGATCCTATCTATTGATGAACTTCCCATCAAGTATGTCTCATATACCCCGTGTTTCCGTTCAGAGGCAGGCAGCTGGGGCAAAGACACGAGGGGGCTTGTTAGGCAGCACCAGTTCAATAAGGTGGAACTGGTGAAGTTCTGCTGCCCTGAGGATTCAGACGGGGAATTGGAGTCCTTGACCGCCGATGCGGAGGAGATTTTGCAGCGTCTAGGGCTCCCCTATAGAGTAGTCTCACTATGTACAGGGGATCTCGGCTTTTCCGCTGCCAAGACCTATGACATCGAGGTTTGGCTCCCCGAGCAGCAGCTATTTAGAGAGATATCCTCTTGCAGTAACTTCACGGACTTCCAGGCCAGAAGGGCAAATATTCGATTTAGAAGGAAAAAGGGGAGGGGCACTGAACTCGTCCACACCCTTAACGGCTCAGGTCTGGCAGTTGGAAGAACGCTTGTTGCGGTCTTGGAGAATTATCAGCAACGCGACGGGAGCGTGGTCATTCCAGAGGCCCTCACACCATACATGAATGGGTTATCCGTTATTGGCAGAAAAGAGTGATAATCGATCCGCCTAAGGGGATCTGAGATGGATGGACTGGACAGGGTGTATCGAAGAATCGATAGCTTTCGGGCTGAGATTATTGAGATGCAGAGACAGCTTACCTCCCGGCCAGCCTTAGGTCCAGAGAATGGGGGCAGGGGAGAGCATGAGAAGGCTGACTATGTGAGGGAACAGCTCTTGCTCCTTAAGCCGGATGCGCTCCATGAGATTCATGCCAGTGACGAAAGGGCTGACAATGGTTACAGGCCCAATTTGGTGGCGGTCTGGAGGGGAGGGCAACAAGGAAAAGCCTTCTGGGTGCTGAGTCATCTTGATATTGTTCCACCGGGAGATCTTTCCTTGTGGAGCGGTGATCCATACAAGATCCGAGTGGAGGGGGATAAGATCATTGGCCGGGGTGTTGAGGATAACCAACATAGTATAGTGAGTTCCTATTTTGCCGTCAAGGGTATCGTGGATTTAGAACTGGCGTTGCCTCGCCAAGTTGGCCTTGTGTTAGTCGCAGATGAGGAGACAGGGAGTAGACATGGGCTGGAACACCTCTTAAAGGAGCGGAGAGATCTCTTTCAAGAGGACGATCTGATTATTGTCCCTGATGGTGGCAACGAGGAAGGGACAATGATCGAGGTAGCGGAAAAGGCAATGCTGTGGCTGAAATTTACCATCCTCGGTGCCCAGTGCCATGCCAGTACGCCCGAAAAGGGAAAGAACAGCCTCTTTGGTGCGGCTAGGTTGATTGTGGAGCTGAACAGCCTTAAAGACAGATTTGACCTGGGGAATCCTATCTTTAAACCGGAGGAATCAACATTTGAGCCCACCAAAATAGAGGCAAATGTCCCCAATGTAAACACCATCCCCGGAAGGGATGTCTTTTATCTCGACTGCCGGATTTTACCGGATTATAAGGTGGATGAGATTCTCGCAGAGGTCACGGCCATGAGCGAGAGGCTGGCCAAGGAGCTTGATCTCAAGATAAACGTGGAGGTGGTTCACAGGCAGGACGGAGCCCCACCAACGCCAGTAGATTCCCCAGTGGTTACTGCCCTTGCCAGGGCTATAAATAAGGTAACCGGATTGACTGCAAAGGCCATGGGTATAGGAGGTGGCACAGTTGCGGCATTTTTCAGGGAGGCAGGACTTCCCGCTGCCGTCTGGTCTACTGCATCCCCAACAGCCCACCAACCAAACGAATACTGCCTCGTTAAGGACATTATTACCGATGCCAAGATCATGGCCACCGTTTTTCTGTGCGGATAGCTATCCCATGGAATTACATATAGGCTAGCCTAGCTAACCCATACCCCTTCCCATGGCCCCTTAAGGTCAATTGTTATATCTTACGCTGTTCTTCCGTTGACGCACAAGATCCCTTGTTTCCATACGCTCTCACCAAGAGGGAATCGCCTTCAATCCAATTTTTGCGTTGACACACAAGGGACTTTATCCTATAGAACCTTCACCGATGGCGGTGATCAGTCAGGTACTGGGGGCTACCGGTCTGAGCAGATAGCCTGTAGATCAAGGTTATTCGCAATCCAGGGTTTGGAATTTGGCCATGGTCGAGATAACGTGCCCGCACTGCAACTATACAAAGCGTATTCCTCCTGAAAGCATACCTCCTGCGATACGATGGGTACGGTGCCCAAGGTGCAGGAATAAGTTTGAATATCTGAAAAAGGGGGACGATGGAAAAAGCAAAGAGAGACAACCGACACCATGGGAGAGACGTTTACAGGTTGGGTTGTGGGGGGGCATAAGGGGGACAATTAAGGCCGTGAACTTCTCACCTAAGGGCATGTTTTCCTCTATGAGGGTCAGGGGTGGATGGAGGGAAGCCTTGGCGTTCGGATTGTTGGTAGGCTCTATCGGCACCATGGTCGCGTTCTTCTGGGAATTTATGGTCGCCACCAGTGGAGTTCTCGAGCCCCTGTGGAGTCCTTCCATATCATTGGGCTCGCCTATTATGTTCCTCTCTCTTATCTTCCTTTCGCCATTACTAATGGCAATCAATCTCTTCGTCTTAAGCTCTATCATCCATGTGTTACTCCTTATGGTAAGAGGAGGCAAAAGTGGATTTGAGGCCACCTTCAGGGTCGTGGCCTATTCTCAGGCGACCAGGGTGTGGAGTGTGATACCATTTGTAGGGGGTCCAATAGGATGGGTCTGGAGGACTATTGTTCAGATTATCGGGCTCAAAGAGGCCCACGAGGTAGGGTATGCGAGGATAGTTCTTGCCCTCTTAATCCCATTGGCCCTCCTCCTGCTTATTGTAACTGCTGCGTTTTTGTTGATCCTGAGGCCCTAAGGCAATGAATCCAAAGGTTCATATTCTTGGGGCCAACCCCACGGCTCGGAAAACGAGGATAGAGTGGGGAGAGGAAACCTGATTATGGATTCTTTCCAGACCATCACCCTGATCCTGTTTCTTGTGACCATTGGTCTTGTTATCCTCCGGTGGATTGAGAGTGTGGCTGCCGCCCTGATGGGTGTAGTTGCAATGGTAGTAGCTGGAAGCATGAGCGAGGTCCAGGCATTCCAATTCGTTGATTGGAATGTGATCATGATCCTCATCGGCATCTGGCTCATCGCCGGGTACTTCGGGAAGACAGGCATTCCGCAGTATGTTGCTGAGTACACCCTACGGCTTTCCAAGGGGAATATCCCCCTCTTTGTGACACTCATAGGGACACTGGCCGGTTTTCTCTCCATGTTCATCGACAATGTGGTAGTGGTACTGATGCTGGCCCCAGTCCTCTTCCATATCCGGCGGATCTACCACTTCCAGGGAACTGGCCCTCTCCTCTTCATAGGCCTTTGTGCCAATTTCATGGGGACCGCCCTCCTTTTGGGGGACCTGCCTCCGCAGATGCTTCACTCCGTCTCGGGGATCGAGTTCGGAGGTTTTATCTGGCAGTTCGGGAGACCATCTTCGTTCATTATTCTCACCATCACCTATTTAGTCGTCTGCACGTACTTCTATTTCAAGTTACGGAAATCCCCGTTGGGGGAGGCACCTATGGATAAGAAGAGCACACAAGCCATAGCTGGAGAGAAGGTGGTCTACATCAAGGACAAGCGCTTTGCCATCATCGTCTGCGCCTGCTTCATCCTCACAATTATTGGGATGTCTTTACGTCAGTACCTCGGTTACAAGCTTGGATTCATCGCCTTTGCAGGGGCACTGCTGCTGGTGCTGTTGTTCGAGATCTTCAAGAAACCGCTCGACATGAAGGTCCCGGACTTGGAAGAAATGATTACGGAACTGGACTGGAGGGCTATCGGATTCTATGTATCCCTCTTCGCCTTGGTGGGGGGGCTGGAGCACGCCGGCATTCTCAAGATCGTAGCAGTATGGCTTACCCCCTATATCCAGAAGAGCCTTCTCCTGGGCACCACCATTCTTTATTGGGTGACGGCACCCATCGTAGCAGTGGTGGAACACGATGCCTACATATTGACCATTCTCTATGTGATTCGGGATCTGAGTGAAACCTCGGGCATCAATCCGTGGCCGCTTTACTGGGCTCTTTTGTGGGCAGGCACGCTTGCGAGCAACCTGACGATAGCAGGGGCCCCGGCCCTCTATGTCGCCCTCACCATGGGCGAGAGGGAAGACGGTACAAAGTGGTCCCTGAAGCAGTTTCTGGGATACAGCGTGCCTTTCGCGGTGATTTCTCTGATCGTCTGTTACATCGTTATGGTTCCGATCTGGGTTCTCCCTTTTATGTAACCTGAACCAGTTATAACCGCAAGCTCGCCGAAGGACCCTTGAAAGTCCTTGCACAGCCTGTTTCTAGGGACGTTGGCTGCGGGATAGGAGGACCAGAGGGCTTTATCTTTATGATCCTTTATGGTATCTGAATGCGTATGGGGATTAAGCCTTTTTCCTACAAGAGGCGGATGAGGGAGTGTGTCTAGAGAGATAGACTACAAAGAGGTGTTGAATAAGGCCCAGTTGTCAGCAGTCACAGCCCCTGATGGACCGATCCTTGTCATAGCAGGAGCTGGAAGCGGAAAGACGAGGACCCTGGTCTATAGGGTTGCGTGGCTGGTGGAAAGAGGTGTGCCGCCAAAGGAGATACTTCTGCTTACCTTCACGAGAAAGGCGGCTAAAGAGATGCTGGACAGGGCAGCAAAGCTTACAAACAGGAGCTGCAGAAAGGTCTCTGGTGGTACATTCCATTCCCTTGCCCAGCATGTTCTAAGGGAAGAGGCAAGAAGGATCGGCTTCAGTCCATCATTTACCATCATGGATAGATCGGACATGGAGGAGGCAGCTCATGCCCTTATTCCCGAGGTAGACGGAGAGAAGAGACCTATGAGGTCTCCCAAAAGCTCCACCATCTCAACTATTTTCAGCAAGGCGGCGAACATGGAGAGGCCTGTGGACGAGATTATGGAGATGGAGTATCCTCAATTTTTGCCCATTCTTCCTCAGATGGAGCGCCTGGTCCAAATTTACAAGGTATACAAGAGAGAGAACAATCTCATGGATTATGACGATCTTCTCCTTTTCCTGAGGCTGCTCTTGAAAGAAAATAAGGACATTAGGCTGGCCTTGGCCAACCGATACAAATACATCATGGTTGATGAATATCAGGATACCAATACCATCCAGGCAGATATCGTCCGCTATCTCGGCTCTTCGCATAGGAATATTATGGTTGTTGGAGATGATTCTCAATCAATATACTCTTTTCGGGGGGCCAATTTCAGGAACATGTTTGAATTTCCAGTTCATTTCCCAGAGGCAAGGATCATAAAACTGGAGGAAAACTATAGATCCACCCAGCCCATACTTACGATGACCAATGCGCTTATGGATCAGGCGAGCCAGAAGTATACCAAATGCCTCTTTACACGGAGGACTGGCAATGAACTGCCTCTGGCTATCGATGCTGGAACCGAACGTGATCAGGCGGTCTATATATGCAGGACTATAGAAACTCTCTTGGATGAGGGATGGCCACTGAGGGATATAGCGGTTCTTTTTAGGGCTGCCTATCATTCATTTGAATTAGAACTTGAACTCGCTCGTCGCGCCATCCCCTATGCCAAGTATGGGGGGTTCAAGTTTATGGAGTCTGCGCATATCAAGGACCTTTTGGCTCATCTGAGGGTCATCATCAATAGGGAGGATGTGCTGAGCTGGGGGCGGCTGTTACGGTTAATAAAGAATATTGGGCCAGGGAAGAGTCAAGCAATAATAGAGTGGATGAAAAAAGAGGATGTAGTACCAGCCAAGGTAGATGAATGGCCAGAGAGCAGTAAGGAAAAAGAAGGGCTGGAGAAATTGGCGATACTCATGAGAGCCCTTTCTCAACGAAATGTAAGGCCTGAGAAGGCGGTAGGGCTTGCAGCAGAATATTACAGCCCCTTCTTAGGGGAGAAATTTGATGATTTTCCACGAAGGCAATTGGAGTTAGAGCAGTTGATTTCAATGGCATGTAGATATAGAAGCCTCAGGGCATTTTTGGACGACCTCTCCCTTGAACCTCCGGCAAGCCCGGTAGATGTGAGACCTCTCGATAGAGAAGATTATTTAACCCTCTCCACTGTACATTCGGCCAAGGGCCTCGAATGGGGAGTTATCTTTATAATCTGGCTGGTGGATGGACGTTTTCCACCTGAGAGGTCCTTTTTAAACATGGAGAGCCTTGAGGAAGAACTGAGGCTTCTCTATGTTGCAGCCACTCGAGCTAAGGATAAGCTCATCATGGTTTATCCAGGGCAGGGAACAGTGTGCAACCCCGGAGGATGGACCGGTGATTACCGGAGAGGTCTTTCATCATTTATCAGGGCCCTGCCTCAAGATGTTATTGAACACCGCTCATTCGTGTCGTCCACTGTTTCTCCTGAAGATGCGATTTTGGGATTGCGGCCCTTTAGCGATTCCATGGATTCATCTGGTGCGGACTCGCCAGGGTTGAAACCAGGCGACAGGGTCAATCATCCAGCCTTTGGTTTAGGGGTAGTATTCAGATTTCTGGGGGAGGACAAGGTGGAGGTAATCTTTAGGGAAAGGGGCACCAAGTTACTGCACCTTGGTTACACGATTTTAGAGAAGATCTAACCCTGTAGTATGGACATCCCGGATTTACATCCCTGGAATGTGACATATGAAGAGGCAGTCAGGATCCAGAAGTGTCTGAGAGATAAGGTTCTCCTAAGGAAAATAGATAAAGAAATCAAATACATTGCTGGGTTAGATGTCTCCTATACAAAAGGTGCTACCACAGTATGGGCAGGGGTCGTTGTCCTTGGTTTTCCCTCATTAGTTAAGAGAGAGGAGAAATGGTCACAAAAGAGGGTTTCCTTTCCCTATATCCCTGGTCTCTTAAGCTTCAGAGAGATTCCCGCCCTCATTGATGCACTGAGGAAGGTAGAGCTGGAGCCGGATTTGATCTTCTGTGACGGGCAGGGTATTGCGCACCCGAGAGGCCTTGGTCTTGCCTCCCATCTAGGTGTCCTCATACATAAGCCTACCATTGGCTGTGCAAAATCACCTCTTATAGGTGAATTTAGGCCAGTGGGAGAAAAAAGGGGTGACTATGCCTACCTCAGACACCAGAATAGGGTTATCGGAGCGGTCGTGAGAACCAGATCAGGGGTCAAGCCTATTTTCATTTCACCAGGATATGGGGTCGAGCTGGAAGATTGTATAAGATTCGTTCTTGAGACATGTTCAACCTATAGAGTCCCTGAGCCCACCAGACAGGCCCACCTCCTTGTAAATTCAGTGAGATTCAGGAAGATAAATAGATCAGGTCAGCGCTCTGGTCCAATATGACGTTCTTATCTGGTTTTATCGCCATAGTCGGCCCGCCCAACGTTGGCAAATCTTCCCTCTTAAATGAGTTCCTTGGGCAAAAGATAGCCATCACATCACCGAAGCCACAGACTACTAGGAATAGGATCATGGGCGTTTATAATGAAGATGACTGTCAGATGGTATTCATCGACACACCTGGCATCCACCCAACGAAATCCTTGCTGCATAAAAGCATGGTGGGATCGGCTAAGGCCTCTTTAGGTGAAGTCGATATCGTACTCCTCGTAGTCGGATTAGAGGAAGCTGTTTATAGTGATGATTTGAAGATTATTCTGGGAGCCTTGAGAAGGGCAGGTAAGCCTGCCATCCTTGCCATAAACAAGATAGACCTGATCAAGAAAGAGAGGCTCCTTCCCCTCATTGAATCATATAGCAAGCTTCATTGCTTTGAATCCATTATACCTATATCCGCCCTTCACGGTGATGGGCTTGAGACCTTACGAGCGGAGTTGAAGAAGAGACTCCCTCCAGGTCCCCGATTTTTTCCTCCTGAGATGCGCACCGATAAGTCCGAGGAATTCCTAATCGCCGAGATCATAAGGGAGAAGATATACCATGAGACGAGGGAAGAGGTGCCTTATTCTTCAGCTGTGGTGGTTGAACGGTTAGAAGAAGACACGGAGAGAAATCTTCTCACCATCATGGCTGTTATATATGTGGAAAAGGCATCGCAGAAGGGGATGATCATCGGAAAAAATGGGAGCATGATTAAAAGAATAGGAAGGGAGGCGAGGATTGAAATCGAAAGGATATTTTCCCTTAAGGTCTACCTGGAGCTCTTCGTCAAGGTACAGAAGAAGTGGAGTAGTGATACGCGTTCGTTAAGAAGGCTTGGATACTGAACAAAAAAACCAGCCGCTCGCAAGCGGCTGGTTTTTGTTAGGAGAAAAGAGTTAGTTCTCATTGTTTTAATTTTGCAAGATCCTTGCCATAATAATAGGTTTTGAGGTATCATCAGGTAACCGATTATTTTAATTGAATAATTTTATGTCTTTGAAATCTTTGATTTTTGTCTTTTTGCCCGGGAGTACAAATTCTTGTACTAAGAAATTACTACCTACAAGCCAACTTAGATAACTCGTTAAATTCACTGTATAAATCTGGGTTCAAATATTTGAACCTCTAAAGTACGATATTGTACTTTTTCATTTTGTGCTGAATGAGGCTTTTTGTAATGCCAAGCATCCCCGCAGCATGGGATTGAACATTGTTGCACTGGCTCAAAGCCCTTCTTATTAACTTCTCCTCAATCTGCTCAAGTGTCTTTTGCAGTGGCGCAGCTAGGGGAATGAATTTATCGACATTGAGTTCTTCTCGTTTTCCAGAGAGGTCGTCTGGTAAATCGTCTGTGCTGATCAATCCATCTGAGCTCATCACCAGGGCGCTTTCTACGGCATTCTCAAGCTCCCTGATATTCCCTGGCCAGCTGTAGCCGTACAGCACCTTCCAGACCTCGGGAGATAGCTCTATTTTCCCCTCTCTGGATGGTCGGTATTTTTCAATAAAGTGACCGACTAAAAGGGGAATATCTTCAATCCTCTCCTTTAGCGGTGGCACCTCTATCTGAACCACATTGAGGCGATAGAAAAGGTCCTCTCGGAATCTCCCCTGGTCAACATCTTCCTTTAGGTTGCGATTGGAGGCCGCCAGGATCCTGACGTCCACTTTGATAGTCTTAGTCCCTCCCACCCTCTCAAATTCCATCTCCTGCAATACCCTCAGAAGCTTTACCTGTAGCGAAGGTGGCATCTCGCCAACCTCATCCAGGAATAAGGTTCCACCATCAGCCATTTCAAATCGTCCCTTTTTCATGGCGACAGCCCCGGTAAACGCGCCTTTCTCATGGCCGAAGAGTTCACTTTCTAACAGGGTTTCAGTCAATGCACCGCAGTTTATGGAAATGAACGGCCTGTTTGTCCGCGGGCTGTTGTAGTGAATGGCCTTTGCGATAAGTTCCTTACCGGTACCGGATGGGCCTGTAATCATCACAGAGGCCCTGGATTGAGCGACCTTTCCTATCATATCGTAGATCTTGAGCATGGGCTTGGTCTTGCCAATGATATTTCCATATTTGTAGCGATCTGAAAGGGCCTCATGGAGGAGCCTATTCTCCTTTTTGAGCCTGTAAAGTTCGAGGGCCTTCTTGACGGTGAGCTTTAACTCCTCATTCCTGAAGGGCTTGGTGATGTAATCATAGGCCCTCTTTTTCATGGCCTCCACCGCCATCTCTATTGTCCCGTAGGCAGTCATTACGATGACCGGGAGTTCGGGGTCCCTTTTCTTTGCCTCCTCCAAGAGCTCCATCCCGTTCGTCCCGGGCATCTTCACATCGGTAATAACGAGATCTAGATCAGTTTCCCTAATGAGACGGAGGGCATTGAGGGCACTGTCTTCCGTGATTATCTCATACCCCTCGGGACCCAGTAGGGCTTCAAGGATAACCAGATAGTTCTTTTCGTCGTCCACGATCAGGATGGTTTCCATGGGGAAGACCCTGTAATTTATTGTCTGCGCGGCAATTCTACAAATACCCTGGTGCCCACTTCCTCCTCACTCTCTATCCATATGGCCCCTTTGTGTCCCTCTACGATCTTTTTCACAATGGACAGCCCGAGACCGCTTCCCTTCTCCTTTGTGGTAAAGAAGGGATTAAAGATCTTCTTTCTATTTTCCTCGCTGATCCCCATTCCTGTATCCTGGATCTCTACCCGGTAATTTTCCTCCTGCTCTTCAACCCTCACATTGATACTACCACCGTCCTTCATTGACTGGATTGCATTTATGAAGATATTTAAGAATGCCCTGTAAAGGAGCTCTGGATCAGCCCTAACAGTAAATGATCTCCCATCGAGATTCCCATTATTTATTAAAATCCTCCTCTTCTCCACTTCGGGCCGCAGGAAAGAGAGGTTTCTCGCGATAATTTCCTCAAGGTGGCATTCTTGGAGATTTGGTACCTGGGGCCTGGCAAAGTCGAGGAAGTCGGTTACAATACTGTTGAGGCGGCCTGACTCCTCGATAATGACATTAGACAGTTTTCTCTGGGTCCGATCGTGTCCTGATTTCCCCGCTAAGAGTTCTGCCGTACTCCTGATTATGCCCAAGGGGTTCTTTATCTCATGGGATACACCGGCGACCATTTCCCCAAGTACAGCTAGACGTTCCGCCTGATTGAGCTGATCTTCTAACAGCTTCTGCTCCTGTGCCCTCTTTCTGAGGGTATCTTCAGCCTTTCTTACTACCTGAAGCAGAGCTAGGAATATGAGGAACATGATCGCGAGAGACACTACAAAGATAAGGTACCGGAATTTTACTATTGATTCATATTCTTGTGTGAGATCCTGGGTCAATTCGAATACACCTAGTATCCCTATATCCGAAAAAGGTGGTTCTGCCTTAAAGGGTATAAATGTCCGTAGCTTCTTTTCCTTTACGAAATCCATGAGCCAGGTTCCGAAAATTGCAGGCTCACGGGAAGTGAGGCGTGAGCTATGTTTTCCCTCAAGGGCAAGCCTGTATCCCATCCCCGCCATACCAGTTAATCCGATCAGACCCCGATCGGTACTATACGCAATTTGCCCCTTATCGATGTCATATATGTTGACCCTTTCTATATTAAAGGAGTGGACAGTGGTGCTGACTATTCTATCCATCAGATCCGACTGCTCCTTTTCTCTTAGGCTAATTGCCCCGTATCTTCGAAGGACGGGAAGAACAAAATAGTGAAATACCTGATGATTCAGGTTCTTTGCTATGAGGAGGGCGTCATTTTCATGGGTATTCATCAGGACCTTTGTCGCCCGCTGGGAAATAACCGTTGACAGGATGAAGGTCGAGATAATGAGGATCACAAAGCTTGTATAGGCGAAAAACTTGGCCAGTCTGAACCGTTCAGCCCTTGGTTGCATATCTTTTGAATTATGTCTCATATTACCCAGATACTCTTCGGGCAAACGCTATAACCACAACAGGCGCTACATCTTTACCCCTTCCAGATAATGGCTTATTGCCCTGTCGTATCGCCAGGTATGGTTAAAGACTTTCTTGGCCAGTTCAAATCGTGTCTTTAAGGCTGTCTCCCCGGATTCGGTGATTTCCCTTAGTACCTTGGGATAATCTGATGGATCAACCACAACGGTGACATGCTCAAAGTTCTTGGCTGCCGATCTCAGCATAGCAGGACCACCAATATCGATATTCTCCACGGCCTCTTCCAGGGTGCATCCCTCCTTTCCAACCGCTTGTTCAAATTGGTATAGATTGACGACTACCAGATCTATATGCTTTATCCCTTGGAGGCTCATCATTTTAATATCCTGTTGGTTATCTCTCCTTCCCAACAGTCCGCCGTGTACCTTTGGATGGAGTGTCTTGACCCTCCCATTCATCATCTCAGGGAAGCCAGTATACTCGGATATATCCAAAACCCTTATTCCTCCATCCCTTATTGTCCTCGCTGTACCACCGGTTGAGAGGATTTCTATGCCCAAACTCTCCAAAGATCTCGCAAACTCAACGATACCGCTCTTGTCCGTGACGCTTATAAGGGCCGTGGATATTTTACTCATTTTACACCCTCCTCTTGGTAATAGCCAAAGGTCTTTTAAACCCCCTCAGGTGCTTCGCATAGTAAAGAACGTAAAAGGAGCAGCTTATTTTGTCAAGCTAATTAAGGCCTTGCATCTCATGAAGAGCAGTGGCATGGTAGTCGATAAGGGGGTGAGCAAAAGATGGCGGGGGACCTTGTCACAAGGGTATATCTGGTCAGACATGGACAGACGGAGTGGAACAAGAACCTCACATTCAGGGGGAGGATAGACATTCCCTTGAATGAGAGGGGACACAGGGAAGCAGAGGCCATAGCTGAGGCGCTCAAAGACAAGAACATCGATGCAATCTATACAAGTCCACTCAGGCGTTCTACTGACACCGCTCGACCCGCTGCAAGGTTCTTTCACCTTGAAATAGTACCTGTTCAGGGATTGATCGATATAAGCTATGGTGACTGGGAGGGTTTAACATTTAATGAGGTAAGGGAAAGATACAAGGATCAATACACAAAATGGGAGAAAAGGCCGGATTTGGTAAGGTTCCCTCAAGGGGAGACGCTTGATGAGGTAAGGGAACGATCTTTTTATGCCATGAGGGCAATTGTAGGAGAAAATCCTGGCAAATCAATCCTCATCATTCCTCACAGGGTTATAAACAAGGTCCTCTTATGCGCGATCTTAGGCCTCAGTAACTCCCAGTTCTGGGAGATCAGACAGGATACGGGGTGCGTTAATTTGATTGAATACTACCATGAGGGGTTTGTCCTATCGATGATGAATGACATCTGCCATTTGAGGGGAATAGCGGATGAGACAGTCCAACCCGATTTTTAGTCGCTTGATTTCGATGGATACTATGAAGGGGCTCAATTGTGGCTTTGTTTTCTCCATAGAACTCGATGGGCTCTTTTTCACCATCTCGGGTTTACTGCAGAATCATTTGGCCTTTTTCTGAACAGGCGAAAATGGTTCGTATTCCCCTCCGCCAATACAGCCCTTGCGTGCTCTAACGGCCGATCTATTTGGGTCCTCTCATATTTGGCATTGATGATTCCTGCCTTGATTGTCTTTTATGGCGACCCTTAGCTGGTTTAGAAAACAGAGGGGCCAAGGCCCACGGATGTGGGGCCTAAGCTTGACAGATCACGGATTTTAAATTATATCAATAAATTGAGAATTAGCACTGAGACAAGATGTGGGTAGAGTGGTAAAGTTCACGAACACACTCAAGAGTCTCAAGGGGGGAGCAGATGGCTACTGAGCGTAGTGTGAGAGTTCCCATCTTCATCAAGCTCGCCACTTTATCCATTCTACTCATCTTTCTGGTTATCTCTACCATCAGTTTTTCAATCCTGAACAAGCAAAGGAAACAATTCGTCAGCCAATTAATAAATTTGGGAGAGAGCATGATCCGCATCGCCGCCAACAATGCTCCTGATAAACTTTTGGGGGAAGAAGGCCTAGCGTTATTTCAATTGGTCAACGATATTGCCGAAAATGACCAGGTGGTATACGCACTTATTACCGATGAAAATAACATCATGAAGGCTCATAGCAACATTGAGAAGGTTAACAAGGTCTACTCACCACCAAGGAATATTACCTTCCTTAAAGAGGCCAATGATGTGAGAGTGAGCTCCTTTATTCACAGGGGAGAGGAGATCCTCCTCTTTGAGAGGCCTCTTATGTATCGAAAATTAAAGGTTGGAGATGTCCACTTGGCCATATCGCAAAAGAACATCCTGAGAAATATTCGTGATGCGAAGATCTCTATTTTGGTGCTCACAGTAATAACTATTACCCTGGGCCTCTTGTTAAGTCTCGGACTCAGTAGGTATTTTTCAAGTCCTATCATGAAGCTCCTGGAGAGCACCAAGGCCTTAGGAATGGGCAATTTTGATCATCGGGTAAGTATTAGACGAAATGACGAACTCGGAGATCTTGGTTCGGCCTTTAACAAGATGGCCCAGGATCTGGCGCTCAAGGAAAAGATCAAGGACTCCTTCGGGCGGTATGTAACACCTGAGATAGTTGATATGATACTGGCAAATCCTGATAACGAATGGATGAAAGGATCGGAGGTGGAGGCCACAGTTCTGTTCGTTGATATAAGAGGCTTTACAACCCTCTCGGAGGAGAAAGAGCCTGAGACCATCGTTGAACTGCTGAATGATTACTTTCCCAGGGTAACTGATATAGTTGTCAAACACGGTGGTCACATAAACAAGTTTGTGGGAGATGCAGCCATGGCAGTCTTTGGGACACCGGTGCCCAACCCTCAGCATGCAGAGGCAGCTGTGAGGGCTGCCTTGGATATACAAAAAGAAATTGCTCGACTTGATCCAAAAAAGAAACTCGAGGATGTGGGGATTCAAGTGGGCATAGGGATAAACTCCGGTGCGATGATCGCGGGGAATCTTGGTTCACGGAGGAGGATGGAGTATACAGTTATAGGAGATAACGTCAATGTGGCCTCGAGGCTTACTTCCCGTGCAAAAGCAGGGGAGACCTTGATCAGCAGGCAGACTTATGAGTTAATTAGGGATAAAGATAGCCTGAGAATAGAGAAAAGGAGGATGATGCCTCTCAAGGGGAGAAAAATGAAGATAGCTGTCTTTAATGTATTGGGTTTAGAAGAGGATCAAAATGGGGACGGCATGCAAGAGGCGGTACAGAAATAAATCGGGAGCAATTCTTTGGATGCTGTTTGGATTAGGGCTTCTGTTTCAATCATCCTGTGCCACTCTGGGTGTTGCCCCAAGGGCAACTGAACCAGCGGTTTCTGAAGAAAAGCCCGCAAAACCCATCATATTTCAGTCAGAGGATTATATTCTGTATCTATTGCAGGGCGGTGAAACGCCCGTCTCGCTGGCAGAAAGGTTTTTAGGGGATCCAAAGAGATCATGGGTGATTGAGGAAGCTAATGAGGGGACCCCGTTTGAAAGGCGTCGGATGATCGTAATACCCCTGAAAGAGGAAAACAGAGGCGGTCTAACACCGGATGGCTACCAGGTAGTGCCCATTCTTTGCTACTATGGGTTTGCTGAAGATTGTAAATCTCCCCTATGTATGCCGGCCGGTGTTTTTGAGTCGCAGATGAGATACTTGAAGGATAACGGTTACCGGGTGATCAGTTTGGGCGAGGTTCTTGATTTTTTGCAGTATCGCCATGCCCTCCCCAGAAGATCAGTCGTGATTACCATAGATGGTGGTTACCGGTCAGCATATGATATCGCCTACCCAATCCTCGAAAGATACGGTTTTGCGGCAACTCTGTTCGTACATACTGCTTTTGTGGGGGCTTCAAGAAGCGCAATAACCTGGGATCAGCTCAGAGAGATGAAGGCAGATGGCTTCGAAGTGGGATCGCAGACTCTATCTTATTGCGACCTTACAAAGAGGAGGGCAGGGGAGGATGATCAGGCCTATATGGCGAGGATTAAAAGGCAACTTCTTGTTTCTAAGCAGATAATTGATAGAAACCTGGAGCAGGATACCATTTACCTGGCCTTCCCCTATGGCAGTTATGATCAGAGGGTGCTAAATATTTGTGATCAGGTGGGCTATAGGATCGGGTTATCCGTGGAGCCGGGGGGCAACCCGTTTTTTGCCGATCCACTTGCCTTAAAAAGGAATCAGATAGTGAAAAGGGATTTGGAGTCCTTCATCACCAAGGTAAGAACCTTTCACGAGTTCTCGCTCCAGTAGAAACATGATAAAGAGAAGTGAGCTTTCAATTCTGATCTACATCATTCTCGTAGCATCGATTGTGGGCTGTGCGCCTCTCGTAAGAAAAATCTCAGACGAAAGAGTTGCGAAGGCGTATCTCCAGAGGGGCCGGGAGCATGAGCATGAGGGAGATCTGGTTGAAGCCTTAAGGCAATATAGGCTTGCTATGACTGTTGCCGTCGATTGCCGGAACCGGGTTGACAGAAAGTTACGCAGTTTGGCCCAGAAACATTATAAGGCGGGACTGAAGTTCCACAATGACGGAAAATATGCCCTCGCCCAGCAGCAATTCTTGATTGCCCTGAGGCTCTGGCCCGATTATCCGGAAGCGGTTGAGAGGCTTACTTCCAGAAAAAGAGTCAAGATCAAGAGCTACATCGTACACACGATTGAGCAAGGGGAAAATCTTTCCCAATTGGCCGAGACGTATTATGGAGATTCCGGTAAGTTTCACATTATAGCGAAATGCAATAATCTGACGGATGCCGCTCGGGTCCATGCCGGTCAGGAGATCAAGGTGCCTGAGATTGAAGGTGTGGAATTTTTAGTCGGCAAGGGGACCCTCAAGAGAGAGGCACGGGAGACCATTGATTCAGGGTCGCAGGGCAGGGAAGGGCATGCGTTGAAGGAACGGGAGTATGAAGAAACACTTGAGGCTGAACATAAGGAAGAGGAGAAAGAATCTGTAGACCAAGTCGCCATTTATCGCGAAAACGGTGTTGATCTATTTAGAAAGGGCGAATTTCAAGAAGCTATTGTCGAACTTGACAAGGTTCTAAATGTCTACCCCGAGGATAGTATGGCTCTTGAATACTCTTTTCAGTCCTATTTTCAGCAGGGTGTGGCCCTTTTTGAAAAAAAGGATTACCTTGCAGCCAAAGATCGATTTGAGTCATGCCTTCTCTATAAGAGCGATTGCGATAAGTGCCGTATGTACATAGAAAGGAGTGAGAATTTATATAATGAAACACACTACCAGAAGGGGGTGGAGTACTTTGCTGAGGAGCAATTGGTTGAGGCGATTGAGGAATGGGAGTTGGTAAGGGTTATCGACCCCAATTATAAAGAAGTTGATCATTTGATCAATAAGGCCAAGAAAATCCTAAAGAAGGTAGAAGAATTAAAGAAGAGTCAACAGGAACGGCCATAGAAATATTTCGGTTATCACGCCACATGCGAGATTTCAAGCGCACGAGAACGAAGGGAATAGAAGGAAGGCCAGGAAGAAAATGGAAAGGGATACCCTCCTAGAGATCAGCTCGGGTCGTACTCTACGTATGTAATCTCCACTGACTCACCACTCAAGCCTTCAACGATCAGCAGCCATCATTCAGCCACTTCCAGTCACATCTTCAAGCTGTCAGCCTGTTGCTGACCCCTAACGTTTATTCAAAGACTATTTTCCCATCTTCTGCAGCCACGCTCACAGTGTCTCCATCTACTATCTCACCAGCCAATATCTTCAATGCCAACGGATCTTCAATGTGATGCTGAATAACCCTTTTCAGGGGCCTTGCACCATAGACAGGATCAAATCCGATATCAGCCAAGAATTGCCTTGTGCCGTCTGTCATATTGAGGCTTATTTTACGGTCCTGAAGCCTTCTGGTTAGGTGTCCTATTTGTATATCGACGATTCCTTTAATCTCCTCCCTGCCGAGGGAGTTAAAGATTATAACCTCATCGATTCGGTTCAAGAACTCTGGCCTAAAGGTCGCCTGGAGCATCTCCATGACATCGGCGGTCATTGTTTCCCTATCCTTACCGGCAAATTCCTTTATTATCTGGCTTCCAATATTGGATGTCATAATGAGGACTGTGTTCTTAAAATCAACGGTCCTTCCCTTACCATCAGTCATCCTGCCATCATCGAGGATCTGAAGGAGGATATTAAAGACATCAGGGTGAGCCTTCTCAATTTCGTCAAAGAGAATGACCGAGTAGGGATGTGTCCTGACCGACTCAGTGAGATGTCCTCCCTCCTCATAGCCCACATAGCCTGGTGGAGCCCCTATCATTCTCGCAACCGAGTGTTTTTCCATGTACTCGGACATGTCTAATCTGATCATGTATTGCTCATCGTCAAATAGGAACTCGGCCAGCGCCTTTGCAAGCTCTGTCTTACCANNAGGTCTGTTTGGATCCTGAAGACCAGAGCGTGCCCTCCGCACGGCATTTGCTACCGCAATGACGGCATCTTTCTGTCCCACTACCCTTTTTTCGATCCTCTCTTCCATTTTGAGCAGTTTCTCCTTTTCGCCCTCCATCATCCTCTCTACTGGAATATTGGTCCATTTGGATACTACCTCGGCGATGTCGTCGCTATCTACCTCTTCCTTGAGCATCTTTCTGTGAGATTGAAGCTCCGTCAGATCGCTGTTTTTCTCTGATAGGCCTTTTTCCAGCTGTAAGATAGTACTGTATCTTAGTTCTGCCGCCTTTGCGAGATCTCCCTGTCTCTCCGCGAGCTGCGCCTCTGACTTCGCGGAATCTATCTTTTCCTTTATCTGCCTGATTTGGGCAATAATATCCTTCTCCTTTTGCCAGTGGCTTGTCATCTCACCAGCCTGCTCTTTGAGGGCCTTCAGTTCCTCCTCTGTCTTCTTCAACCGTTGCTTCGAGGCACTATCCGACTCCTTCTTGAGTGCCTCTCTCTCTATCTCTAGCTGCGTTATCTTTCGTTTCAGGTCATCTATCTCAGATGGCATGCTATCTATCTCTATTCTGAGCCTACTGGTTGCCTCATCAACGAGGTCTATTGCCTTATCAGGGAGAAACCGATCAGTGATATACCTGTTCGAGAGCATAGCGGCAGAGACGAGGGCCGAGTCCTTAATCCTGACACCGTGGTGGACCTCGTATTTCTCCTTAAGGCCCCGTAGAATGGAGATGGTGTCCTCTACACTGGGTTCCGCTACTACAATTGGCTGAAAGCGTCGCTCCAGTGCGGCATCTTTTTCTATGTGTTTCCTGTATTCCTTGATTGTTGTGGCCCCTACACACCTAAGTTCACCGCGGGCAAGGGCGGGTTTTAGCATATTAGATGCGTCCACTGCCCCCTCTGCTGCCCCAGCGCCCACGAGGGTATGGAGCTCATCAATGAAGAGTATTACGGAACCTTCTGCCTCTGTTACTTCCTTGATGAATGCCTTCAGTCTATCCTCAAACTCGCCCCGATATTTCGCCCCTGCGATCAATGCGCCCATATCGAGGGCCACTACCCTTTTCTCTTTCAACGTTTCAGGAACATCTCCATGAACGATTCTCTGTGCAAGGCCTTCAGCAATGGCTGTTTTGCCGACTCCCGGCTCGCCTATTAAAACCGGGTTGTTCTTGGTTCTCCGGGAAAGGACCTGAATCACTCTTCTGATTTCATCATCCCTCCCTACTACTGGATCAAGCTTATCATTTGCAGCCATTTCGGTAAGGTCGCGGCTAAAGCGTTGTATGGCCTGGTATTTGTCCTCTGGGTTTGCATCGGTCACTCTCTGACCCCCTCTTATATCGATAAGGGCCTTCAGTACACTATCCCTGCTCAGTCCGTGTGATGTGAGAATCTGGGCCGCACTTCCTTCCCTGTCCTCCAGGATTGCCAGGAGCATGTGTTCTACGCTCACGTATTCATCCTTCATCTGGGCAGCCTCTTTTAAGGACTGATCAAGCGCTGCCTTCAGTCTGGGGGATATATAGGCACCTCCATATCCGGCTCCACTGACTTTGGCTACTTGATCTAAGGCTTCGCTCAAATCATGAAGTATGGCATCCTCTTTAACACCAAGCTTGCCGAGTAGAGGTGAAATTATACCCCCTCTCTGTTCTAGAAGTGCGTAGAGCAGATGCTCAGGTTCGATCTGTTGATGACCCTTTTGTGAGGCTATCTCTTGGGAGTTCTGGATAACCTCCTGGGCCTTAAGCGTAAATTTATCAAAGCGCATAATTGCCGTTCCTCCTTAAGTAGTATTCCCGTAACAGCTCTTTTTTGGCGGGTCCAGTTACCTCAAGCACGTGAACTGTCTATATATTTGCCTTAAAAGTTAAGAATCGGTTCGGTGATTGTCAATGATACTGCTTGGGGCTATTGAGGCCATTACCAGGATGGGAGGAAAAAAGGTCCCTCCATGCTTCTTGCACTCTACTAACTGCTGCGTAAGGGCACGGCTTTTGCGCTTGGCTATGAGTCTTGGAAGCTAACGTAGGACCGCGCTCGCATGATTTCGGCCCAACCCACGCTGAAGCAATACCTGGTTCCGGCGTTCCCGTTTCTTGTAGGTGAGGTACTCTTGCTTGCTCATTTCGAACAGTTGCTGTCGATGTCGATCAGTTAAATCTTACCGTCGGCTAATACGCCTCTCAAATCGCTCTTCCTCGGGGATTGCAAGGGTATCCATGTACGCCTGTACTGCAAAATAGTAGCGAACCGGATTGCGCTCTATCGCCCCCTAGTGCCAGGGGCATAGACGGGATTCCTTGGCTATCCGTATTGACGATACTGAAGCCGCACTTTCCTCGGGCAAGCGTTGCGAAGCAGCCTTTCATGGCCATGCGTGCCAATAAGCCATAACGGTAAGCATAGCTGAAACGAATAAGCGTCCTGCCTTCGCTCAGGGATACCGCCTCGAGTTTGATGAGGCGATATTGCACCATGTGGCCGGAACACAGAGGACGCCTCGTACGTCATCAAAGGGATGTTCTATGATACCGTAAACATCGCCGGGCAGGGAATTATTTCCCTCGAACGGCTCGATATAGATGGGAATGCAGAGGTCACTTTTCAGCAATTTGCTTCGATCTCTTGGCACTTTTCCAGGAGGTTTGTACTGCCAGTATACGACACTCCAGGGCTCTGCATAGGCGTACACCAAAGGGTGCCTATCGTGGCTATAGTAAATACTATTGTAACCTCTATCCTTGGGTGGGCCATTGAATTTGTAAAACCTCACGAGCTGAGGGGGTGGCGGGGAGTGATGTGAGAAAAAGGGGCTGATTATGGGTTCAGGTGGCTGCCTGGTTAACCAGACGGATCTATGTTCTATTACAAGTTAAACTCCTCCACTGAGTCCATTGCGTAGGATAAGTCCCTTAGGACATAATCTGCCCCTGTTCCTAACAATGACTCATAACTATAGGGTCCTGTTGAAACCACAATCGAGGTTGCCCCGAGCGGTTTCGAGCACTGCACGTCCTTGGGCGTGTCACCTATAACAATACAATCACTGTAGTTGACATGGATGCTTCTCGTTTTTCTTAATCTTTCAACAGCTATGGGAAGGAGGCTATTTCTGTCTTCGCTATCGTCGCCAAATGCCCCAACTGGGAAATACCTGTTTAGGTTGAATGCACCGAGCTTTATTCGGGCACCCCGCTCAATATTCCCTGTCAAGAGTCCAAGCCAATAACCATCCGCTGTCTTGAGGGCACCCAGGAGTTCAAGCACGCCGGTCATTATATGCCTCCTTGCATTGTTTATCTCTATTTCTAGGTTCTTCAAATACTGCGATAGAATGGACTCCACGATCCCGTCGCGAGAAGGTAATCCATGAATACCAAGGCCCTCCCTTATGATCTGTATGTCAGTCTTACCCGCCATTGTTATGCCAGCAAAGGCATCCCTGATAGAGAACATCTGATAAAAGGCCTTGCTCATAGACCTCCTCCCCGCTCCACCGGGGTCAATGAGGGTGCCATCTATGTCAAACAATACGAATCTATTCACCATTGCATCTAAGACTTCTATCTCTCATTAATCTTAGTCCTCAAAACCCCAGAACATTTGAAGGTTACCACCCGTCGTTCACCCAACATCAACTCTTCCCCTGTTTGGGGGTTCCTCCCCCTGCGTTTCCTTTTCTCCCTTACACAGAACTTCCCAAATCCGCTGATTAAGATATCCTCGCCATTTTCCAAAGTCTTCTTGATGACTTCCAAAAGATACTCAACCAACTCAGCTGATTTGTTTTTGGGGAGGTCAGTGTGGTTGTAAATAGAATCGACCAGATCTGCTTTGGTAAGGTTCATGACTCGGTCTCCTTTTTGGAAAGATTAACGGTCTTAGGGCGCCCATCCTGAGGAAGGAAAAATACTGCAAAACAGATGATTTTGTCAACAACTTCAAGATTGCTGCTATCCTTCTCGGCGTATCGGCCGTGAAGGATGACAATCTTATCAGTGGTGGTAATATCGATGCCATGGACGTGAGCATTGTGGATGATGCCGTGGCCCTCCCCGGTGTCCATCAGGACCGTCATAGCGTTTGTTTCAACTAGGGCGCTAAATCCCCATTCCGCGATAGTAGGAGGTACTCCAGCGGTGTTTTCGGCCAGGGTTGTAACGCGGCACTGCATGGTGGCCCCTTTATCCGTTCTGCATGAGCGTGGTAACACTAACTGCCAATATGGCGTTCTCCATTCTGGGCCCAAGGAAGTATAGAGAACACAGGCTTGTGTGTCAAACAAGAAGCCCTCTGGCTGGGGCTACCACTTTTGTCTTGTCCTCCCGCCAGGTCTCATCCTCGACTGGCTTCAAAGATCCGCCGAACTTCTTGAATGGTGTCGGCCTCATGCGCGGATTTGTCCCTTCGGAATTGCTTCACCCTGGCAAACCTCAGTGCCAGTCCAGCAGGATAGTGGGGGCTCTGTTGAAGGTCACCGAAGGCGACCTCCACCACTAACTCGGGTTTCACATAGACGGTCCACTGATCACGGCTGATCACGAGCTCCAGAAGTCTCCTCGTTTGCCAGTGGAGCATCTCATCGGTCAAACCCTTGAAGGTCTTGCCCAACATGACGAATCCGCCCCCCTCTGGATCTCTGGCTCCCAGGTGAAGATTGCTCAGGCATCCCCGCCTCCTGCCATGTCCCCACTCGGCTGCCAGGATCACCAGGTCCAGGCTCTTGGCAGGCTTGATCTTCAGCCAGTTGAAGCCACGTTGTCCAGCCACATAGGCAGAGTGGAGTGCTTTGGCCATCACTCCTTCATGCCCTGCCTCTAGGCTGCTCAGGAGGAAATCCCTGGCCTTCTTGGCATCCGCTGTAATGATCCGGGGGACCATGTGTTGCGGGGCTATGTTCCGGGCGAGTCGCTCGATCCGCTCCTGGTATGGCAGCTCGAAGAGGGGTTCGCCCTCGAGCAACAGGAGGTCGAAGAAATACGGTGCGAGGGGAATCTGCTTTTGGAGCTTGGCTACGTCTTTTACTCTACCGAAGCGGCGCATAGTCGTTTGGAAGGGGTGGGGCTTGCCATCCCCTCGGAGCGCGATAATCTCTGCCTCAATTATGGCCTCCTCCACCCTGAAGTTCCTGGTCAAATGCACGATTTCTGGCACACTCTCCGTTACCTGGTTCAAATGACGCGTGAAGATCTGCACGTCATCGCCTTGTTTGTGGATTTGTACACGAGCCCCATCGATCTTGTACTCCCAGCCCGCTTCCCCCAAGCGTGCCATGGCTTCTTCCGCTCCCTCGGCTGGGCTAGCCAGCATGGGGGAGATAGGATGAAAGAGCCTCGGGCCGAAATGGGCAAGACCAGATGGGCCTTCCTCCAGGGCTACCTTGGCTACTTCTCCGATATCCGCTGAGAACATGAGGGCCTGCCTGAGGCATTGGTGGGAGAGGGAAGAGGCCTGGGTCACAGCCTCCAGCACCAGACCCTCCGTAGCACCCTGCCTGAGCTCGCCCATGATCAACCGGATCAGAAATGCCCTCTCGCGCTCGTTGCAGCGGGAAAGCAGTTCGCGCAGGGTCTGCACTTTTCTCTCTGCAGACCCGGGCCCTGACTTCCTAGCGATGACTTGGAAAAACCTATCCACGTCTATAAGGCGCAGTGGGCGTGGAGATTGAGAGAGGTCTTGTAGGGCCCCTCGTAGGATCTTTGAGGCTACCCCGATGCGCCCCTGGCGGATCTGCCCGGAGAGGTAGTGGGCGGCGAGGGCGATTTCCTCTCCCCTTGCCTGCAGCAACATCCCGGCAATCAGGGATACCTTCTCCTTTTTCCTGCTCGTTGCGCTGATCTGCTCAGAGATCTCCACCAGTGCATCAAGCCGCATGTGCTCAGAGGCCACTATTTCACCTCTTTCAAAATCTGTGTCGGATAATGGCGCCCTTGTCAGCTGATTGTGCAAGACGGGAGTAGAGTGCCAAGTAACCGTTCTTGAACTTAGGCTCAGGTCTTTGCCACCCGGCGAGACGGCCCTTGATTTGTTCCTCTGAGAGGTGTACATGGAGGCTTCGGTTTGGGATGTCAATGGTGATCAGGTCCCCGTCCTGAACCACGGCGATGGGCCCGCCCTCGGCCGCCTCGGGTGAGACATGCCCGACGAAACAGCCATTATTGGTGCCAGAGAAACGTCCATCCGTTACGAGTGCTGTACCGAGGGCCAGACCTCTGCCATAGAGGAGCTTCATGGGCTTCGCCATTTCGCGCATACCGGGGCCGCCCTTTGGCCCCTCGTATCGGATGACGATTACTTCGCCCTCACGCACCCGACCATTCAGGATGGACTGATCGGCCTCCTCCTCGCTGTTAAAGCAACGCGCCCGACCGGTGAACTCATGCATCTCTGGCGCAATAGCAGCTGGCTTCGTAACCCCCGTATCCGGGGCCAGATTTCCGCGCAGAACGGCTAGACCCCCCTCCCTGGCCCACGGATTCGCCACGGTCTTGATGATAGAGGGATCCTTGACCTCAGCATGGGCAACGTTCTCGCCAATAGTCCTGCCAGTGACTGTGAGGGCGTCATCGTGCAGGAGGGGCAAGACCTCCTTCATGACAGCGGGCACGCCACCTGCATGGTGGAAGTCCGGGACGTTTGGGGCTGCTGCAGGGTTCATCTTAGCAATATACGGGGTGCTTCGGCTCAGTTCATCAAACAGATCCATAGTGATCTCACAGTTCGCCTCGTAAGCGATGGCCGGGAGGTGCAGGGCCGTGTTGGTGGAGCCACCAATGGCCATGACCACGCGGATGGCATTCTCAATTGCGTTTCTGTTGATAATCTGGAGCGCCGTGATCCCCTCCTTCACCAATTTGACGATGTGGCGGCCGGACTCCTGTGCCGTGCGCAAGCGGGCAGCATTGGCAGCCGGAATGGTCGCACTACCCGGCAGACACATGCCGATGGCCTCTGCAACGCAACACATGGTGTTGGCCGTGCCCAGGAAGGAGCACGAGCCACATCCTGGGGCCACGCAGTCTTCCAGCTTGGCGTAGGTAGCCTCGTCAATCTTGCCAGCCTTCAACATGCCGAGGGCCTCGAAGAGCGAGGTCACATCTGATGCACGGCCGTCAAACTCGCACCCACCAAGCATGGGTCCCCCAACGACCATGATTGCAGGCACATCCAGGCGGGCCGCAGCCATAAGCATCCCGGGGACAATCTTGTCGCAGGATCCGAGGAGTACAACCCCGTCCAGCCGATGGGCCTGGACCATCATCTCCACGTCATTGGCTATCAACTCGCGCGTGGGAAGGATGCAGTGCATCCCGTCGTGTCCATTGGCAATGCCATCACAGGCAGCGATGACACCGAATTCAACAGGGGTTGCACCCGCCTGATGGATACCCTGCTTGACGTGTTCAGAGACCTCTCTCAGGTTAACGTGGCCAGGGACCACCTGATTCCACGAGTTCGCAACTCCAATCAACGGGCGGTCCAGATCATAGTCGCTGTAACCCATGGACTTGTAGAGCGCACGAATCTTAGACCACTCGGGCCGGCTTAGAATCTCCTTGCTTCGCCAGTGCATGACAATTCCTCCTCATTGGATATCGAATGCGGAGCAGGCGTTAATTTGGCAACCTTCCTCACAAATACTACAGCCACGGCAGAGTTCCGGGTCAACGACTGCATAGTGATTTGCCTTGGCAAGTGAGTGTTCAATGGCAGACTGGTTTATGCCCTTCAGAATCTGACAGCAGCACCCGCGGCAATTGCGGACATAAAAAATTCCCCTGGCAGCAGGTCTAGGGCACGGGCTAATTGCTCATGGACATGGGCACGCAGCTTTCAGCTCCCTATCCCCAATTTGCAGTCGGCTAGACCGATATGCTCCTCTTGTTTTCGGCGTTTTCCCTACTCAGGGAAGATTAGTACTGTAGTCCATGAAAAAAAGCCACCAGTTTTTTGAGAGCCACCTCGCCGACAAGGGCATCCAATGAATTAGCGAGTTCGGTGGGGCAAATGGTTTAAGCGCTCATCTTTTGGATTGAAATATGAGGGGTGAGTAACTAGGATGAGGGCCGATAACAAATGGGAAGGTTAGTATCATGTCAGAGTTACGACAGAATCCTATTACCAAAGACTGGGTAATAATAGCTCCAGAGCGCAGTAAGCGGCCTGATCAATTTACGCACCGAAAGGCCCATGAAGAAGTGGGGAAACGGCAGGAAAGGGCTGCATGCCCGTTCTGTCCAGGAAGGGAACATATGTGCGGGGAGGCCCTTTTGACATACTATCAAGAGGCGACCTTCGGGGCTGGTGCGGAATCCAAATGGTCTCTTAGGGTGGTGCCCAACAAGTTCCCTGCCTTGGTGGAGGGCGAGGAAACATCGAGGATCAGGGAAGGTGCTGGAGATTTTTTCATAAAGATGAATGGGGTGGGGTTCCATGAGGTGGTAATTGAGCATCAAGAACATTTCCAGACCATTGCCACAATGCCGCTTGAAGCTGTTGAGCGCGTGATCTCCTCATATGTTGAGCGGTACCAAGTGCTCGTAAAGAGACCTGCTGTAGAGTTAATAACTATATTTAGAAACAATGGTCCACGAGCTGGTACCTCAATAAGACATCCCCATTCCCAGATAATCGCCAGCCCAATCGTTCCAATGCATATCAGACATATTATGGAGGAGGCGGTGAGATACTTCGACACTATGGGCACGTGTATCTACTGCACTATGATAGAGCAAGAGCAGGTACTTAAAGAAAGGGTAATATCGGAAACCGAGCATTTTATTGTTATTGCCCCATTTTTCTCACGGAGCCCCTTTGAGACCTGGATTCTTCCGAAAAGACACAGGGCATCATTTGCGGAAAGCCCTCCTCTCGAGAGGAAAGACCTCGCTGCGGTATTAATTGACATTCTACTGAGATTGTATCAAGGGCTTGGTGATCCGGACTACAATTACATGGTCCACTCAGCGCCATACCAGGAGGACCCGGCTGACTATTACCATTGGCATGTCCAAATACTTCCAAAGCTCTCTGAGGTAGCTGGATTTGAACTGGGCTCCGGCATATATCTTAACAGCACGAGGCCTGAAGAGAATGCAAGATACCTGAGGGAGACAACGATACGTGCCTCATAATAGCTGACGAAGCACGATCACCTGTAGTTCCTTATTTGACGAAGCATTCCCCGATGATGCCTTTGGCCCTCTCACGCAATTCCAGCGCAAATCCGTCGCGGTTCTGCAATGCATCTTCGACGGCTGACAGTAGGTCGTAGTAAAGGTTCCAGCCGGCCAATTCCCTTTCGTAGTGCTGCTTGAGCATGCTGTCCTCCCCACGGACAAACTCCAGGGCATTGGCGATACGTCTCGTGCCTATTCTGATGAATTCAACCCCTTGCTCCTCCTGCCCACGAGCAAAGAACGATTCCGCCTTAAGGCCGAAGCGGAGATATACAACAGTCGTTGGAATCGTGGATATAAAACACCCTGTGAATGGATCGATGGTATCCTTGAGCTTTGCCACGTCGTCGGTGAGCACCTTGGCATACCCTGAGAAGTACAGTATGCGGACATAGTCGCCCACGAGTTTGGCTATGGAGGCTGACTCGATTGCCTCTTGAGCACATGATTTCTGGTCGTGGCGCATAATGAGGCCGTCCTTGTGGACATACCCAAGTTTTGTGCCTGAATTGGGTACCACGGAGAGGATATAGGCCTGGTCCTCCGCACGACCAATGAAGGATGGTGTAAAAGGGCGATAGCGGCGGAGGCTGTGGGCAAGGATGCCATTTGTTCCTCCAGTTACATGGACACGCTGGATGCATGTTCTCTTGCCATCTAGCTCGTCGGTGGTATACCGTGTCATCATCTCCGCCTCAGTGGAGAGGGCCTGGGGTAAGGTGCTGAAGAAGATATATTCATCCGGCGAAAGCGCGCGGTCCGGAAATGCAACATCCGGGGTGAACAGGGACTTGGCAATGTCTTGCTCGTCTACGAGGGCCCCGGCTATCATACCGAGTTCCACCCGCTGTCCGTTGGAATCCAAGCCGTGCGCTCCCCAGAGCGGTGTCTTGAGATGTTCAAGAGCGGAGGCGCCTGACTGTTGCACGAGCTCTTTCTGAGGAAAGACCTGGTCGAGATCGATCTTGAATGTGGCTCGTATTTCCGGTTGGATAAAGGTGCTCCAGAATGGGGCTATTGCCTTCAGAAAGCTATAGTGCCTGCCATATTCGCCTTCCACACCGAACACCCTGAGGTGCTCTTTTGCATCGTGACAATGAAGATAATGTACAGCAGCAGGGGTGAGAATCTCCTCTACAATTCGCCGGGTGTCCGATTCCGTGAATACGTACACATCGAGTTTTTTCAGCCATGCTGAACGGAGGAGTTCTTCTTCGAGGTATCGTTTGGCAATCTGCTGGAGACCTCGGTGGGTAACCGAGGCCGATAGTACACAGATGGGCCTTGTATCCCCTGATACATTGCCGCGTTCACGCTCAAAGTAAAAGGCCCCCTCCAGGCCTCGTAGGCCGTGGAGGAGTTCGTTTTTCTCCGGCTGGACCCCAACCTGGATAGGGTGGTCGTACCAGTATAGCTGGGGCTCGCGCATGGCGTCGCGGAGCTTTGCCTTCAGGTAGTCGCTGAAGGGTAGTTCATCCAGAGATTTTAATGCTGAAGGGATGGTGAGAAGCGCATTCGAGGTAAAGAGTATCTGCCGGGCAGGATCGGTGATCGGGGCAGTATTCAGGTGGGTAATGGTGACGGTGCGCTTTGCTCGCAAGGCATTGATCCGTTCCTGCTTATTTTCACGGATTCCGCGTGCCTCAGGGAAAAAGACGGACCAGAGCTTCTCTGTGGTTTCCCCGGTCTTCTTCATGTTGTCCTTATCCGACATCCAGGAGGAGAGGGCTCTTAGACGGTCTCTGAAGGTGGGTTGGTGCTTGCATACGTCTTGGATTTCCCAATGAACCAGCTCTATTCCGTTCATATAGAAGTTGGCCACCTCTGCCCAATCAGATGAGCTTGTCATACGGGCTAGAAGATGCTTAGCCCGTTGTGATGCTGGGTGTGTATCGCCTGCAAGAAGGACGAGAAACGCGGCGTTCAGTGCCCGAGCGACACCAGCATTGTCAATACCCTCCTCGTCAAGGTGTTTTGCTGGGTCCGAAATAGAAAACCCATCCTCCCGTGCGTGAAGCAATGTGGAGATGATGGATTCAAATCGTCTTATCATTGCTTACCTTGAAGCTCGCAGAGGGCTACCGCAGTTTTGTATATGGGGTCCCTGAAATGGGCCTGTAGTTTCAGTTGGAGGAACGGGATGACTCAGCGAATCAGGAGGAGGGGGGCACGAACTCTTTATAGATCCTCACAGTCTCATCTATCATCTTCTCCACTGAGAAATTTTCCACCACCTTAGCCCTCGCCCTCTTTCCCATTGCCATTTTCTCTTTTTCATCCAGTCCAAAGATATTCAAGAGGAGTTCTGCGAGTTGTCGGTCATCGTCCGGTTCAATGAGATAGCCGTTCTCGCCATCATCTACGATCTCGGGAAGAGCCCCACTCCTTGTCCCGACCACGATTTTCTCCATGGCCATGGCCTCGATAAAAACAAGGCCAAAGACCTCATCAACAGAAGGCAGGCACATGATGTCACAGGCAGCATAGACATCTCGCATGAAGGAATAGCTGTGCTCCGCATCGAGAAGTACTATGTTCTGGTAAAGGTCGTTTACCTTCATCAGATCATCATAGGCGCTTAAATGCTGCTTCTGAACGGCCTCTTCACCATAGGCAGGGGCCATGAGCATGATCTTAAATCTATCCGTCTTTTCCTTAACCATGGCTCCTGCTTTAAGGAGGGTGGCAAGCCTTTTTCTGGTCGTTGGCTTTCCATCCGGGTTGACTATCCTTGAGGGCCAGAGCAAAACCGTTTCTTCTGGTGTTGCCTGGATTTGCCGTCGAGCTTTTTCCCTGTTCCCCTTTTCTTTTTGAAAATAATCAACCTTGACCCCATTATAGAGGATATTCGTCTTCTTGAAGGGAAGATCAAACGTAAGGGTTTCCTCCATGTGCCATTTGCTAACAAAGATGACGTCGTCCCAGGAAAGGGAGATGAGAAGTTTGCCCATTTGGCTATCATTCATACAGTGGGAATGCATGAGCATGGGGATTTTATGTCTGGCCCCTTGTTCAAAGAGGTGCGTCGTGCGCAGAGGAGTAAGAGGGGCGAACATATTGTGGAGGTGGATTATATCGAACTGATTTTCCTCAAAGAAGCCACGGATGGATTCTCTGAACTGTGACAGAACAGGGCCCCCTGTTTTCTCGGGGTCAAAACAAGCAAGCCTCACAACTTTGGGGTGCTTTTCCCGCTGAATTTCATCCTTCTCGGAGAGTGAGGCAGCGAGAATAGTCACGGTATGGCCCCTTAAGGCTAGCTGCTCTCCCCACAGCTGAAGTAGGGTTTCCACTCCACCAATCTGGGGTGGGTAATACCAATGAATCATCAATATCTTCATCATATTCATCTCAGCGGGGTGAAGGGAACTTCCTTTTGGTGAGCGGAGCATAGAGGACATGACGCTCGGGTGTCAAGCAAAACCACCTAAGAGGTGATCCCGGGATCTCGCCCTATTCATTCCCCCCCTTCACACGCGGTCTGATTCCAATAAACAACCTATTATCTGCAGTACAGATACTTGAGATATCCATACCTATTTTCACTGAGCTTTTACCGAACCAAGCTATCATTGGCCTTAGTTTTTGAATCTCAATCGGATATTCTCTCTCACCGATGAGCGCTACTAACAGCGACCATAGAACCTCACCTCTATCCGCTTCTTCCATAATCGTGGGTTTTACGTAGAGTATTTGTTTTTCCTCATCATATCTTATTGAGGCTTCACAATTGAGGGATGCATCGATAGTGCCGAGGCTAACGCTCGCTGGTAGGTCACCGATTTTACCGGTATAGGTAATATCTTCTCCACGGATATGTACGGAGCATGAGACCGTATTTATTGCTAGTTTTAACCTCTCAATTGACTGAACCCAGAGAACCCCTGAGAAGTTTCTCTCCTTGGTTATCGCAACTGGCAACGCGTCATTGACGAATCGCGTCAAGACCTCTGCTGGAATGACAACACTAATCTCATTCTTCTCGTCGGGCGTGGCTGATGAATGGGGGATAAAGAGGCATAAACAAAGAACTGAAGCAAGTATGGTAGTGATGATTCTCTTCATCTTCTTCAGAATAGGCGAGGACTTCAGGTAATTGGCAATCTTTTGCCCGGCAAGCATGCCTAAACAGGTTGCCGCACCGCTGCCTCTGACCGCTGCATCGTAATCAGCCATGCTCACTTCCTTTCACGATTTGATTCCAGTCACCTTGAAGAGATCATCAGGCACTATGGATTGGCATCTAACCTTTGAGCCATTCAATACCGTATTTGAGAGAAATCATCAACCACAACACAACATGTGCGATTCAAAGTTGACACAAAACCCTCCACCCCCTATACTACTGCCNNATACTGCTGCCCACTGAAAACTGAGGTCTTATCGCTTGATACTCTCCTGTAGTGATCCAGATAAGAACCGGGCTCTCATCACCTTGAAAACTCCAGGAAGTGAGGTTGAGAGACATGTCTTATTTCGCTGAACTTGCTAATACCGTTGTGCAGGGGGATGCCTCGAGGGCGACGGAGCTTACGCGCAGGGCACTGGATGAGGAAATACCTGCCAAGGAAATATTGGATAAGGGCCTCTTGCCGGCAATGGATAGAGTAGGTAGCTCCTTCGAGGGTGGTGAAATCTTCCTTCCAGAGTTGCTGATGGCAGGAGATGCCATGAAGGCGGCAATAGAATTACTGCGGCCTGAGCTGTCAAAGAAAGGGGCTTCTTACATCGGCAAGTATGTCATAGGCACGGTGCAGGGCGACTTACACGACATTGGCAAGAATATCGTCGGCTTGATGCTCGAGGGAAACGGTTGGGAGGTAGTTGACTTAGGCATCGATGTATCCCCTGAGAAGTTCTGCGATGTAATTGAGAAAGGTGACTTTGATATCCTCGGGTTATCGGCTCTGCTGACATTTACTATGTCCGAGATGGCTGAAACTGTGAGCACCCTAAAGGGTTCCGGGTTGAGAGATAGGATTAAGTTAATGGTTGGTGGCGCACCGGTGACACAGGCCTTTGCCGACCGAATTGGGGCTGATGCCTATGCCAAGGATGCTGTGGAGGCAGTTGCAAAAGCTAGAAGCCTTCTAAAGCGATGAAAGGGGAATCAAGATGCAAGGCCTTACTAATGTTGAGCGGGTGCTGAAGGCTATCAAGCTCCAAGAGCCCGATACAGTCCCTACCTTTGAAATAGACATTGATCAAAGGGTAATAGAGGCGATAAGGCCCAGCTTATCATATGAGGATTTCTGCGAAGACATGGACCTGGATGCAGTTTGTTACCACGAGATGAGAACTGACCACTATGAAGTCATAGATAAGGCCAAGGGGATTGTTCGCGACCAGTGGGGCGCAATTAAGCAGTATTCGGCCGTATCCCTATGCGTGCCCGTTACCAAGGAGCCAGCCATCAAGGCGCGGAAGGACCTCGATACCTACGTTGGTCCCGATCCTGACCCTCCCTCGAGGTACAGAGAGATAGAAGCGGCGGTAAAGAGATTCAAGGGCCAGAGGGCAGTTATTGCTACGGTGAGACCTTTCGGTACGATTAGAGACAGCCTTCGCGGGCAAGATGACCTGTTCAAGGATATGATAAGGGATCCCGATATGGTAGACCGGCTCAATACAATTGCCAGCGATTACTACATGAGGTACGTGAGGAATTTAATTGATGCCGGTGTCGATATCGTGCTTGAGACCGCGGACTGGGCTTTCACACACGGACCTATGGTGTCTCCAAAACACACAGAGAGGTTCATCACGCCTGGCCTTAAGCAGATCGTGGATTATTGCCATAGAAGGGGTGTACCTTGCCTCAAGCATACTGACGGGAATATCTGGTCTATCTTTGACTTGATTGTGGAAACTGGAGTGGACGGCGTACACCCGATTGACCCGTTAGCGGGCATGGATCTTGGGGAAGCAAAGGCCAGATATGGCCACAAGGTGTGTTTGATGGGGAATGTTGACTGCGGCAACCTGCTCAGCTGGGGAACCAAAGAGGAAGTCCGTGAAGCGGTGAGGGAATGTATCAACAAGGCAGGCAAGGGCGGGGGGTATATCTGCATGTCCAGCAATACAATCCACGGTGCGGTTAACCCGGAGAATTACGTCGAGATGGTCAGGGCCATCAGAGACTATGGCAAATACCCATTAAGCTTGAAACCTTGACCTAGTGCAGCCATCACAGGTTAGCTTTCTTCAATGTGACAGTTTTGTGACAGTTTTTGCTTGTCAACCCGTTCAAGAGATTGATTTCCTTTTGAACAAACTCCTTGCTTAAATGGGCGTACCGCATAGTTGTCTTTAAACCCGTATGCCCTGGAATCATTTGCAATCCCCTTAGCGTACCACCTCGGAGAAGGTAATGAGATGCAAAGGTGTGTCTGAGGTCGTAGAACCTGACATCTTTTATCCCTGCCCTTCTTAGAGAGGCATCAAGAGGCTTGCTCACCTTGGCTCCTTTGCGAGGCTTCCCACTCTCGTTGCAAAACACATACTCGGATTTTAAACCATGCCTCTGTCTGAGACTCTTGAATAGTTCTGCAAGGTCATTGTTTACGGGAATCTCTCTACCTTCATTTGTCTTGATCCGAAATAGTGAAATCAAATAGTTTTACTTCCCTCCCCCTTTGCTATATAATCCCAACTGCGTGAGAGGCGGTTAGCCGTGAGGCGCCGGGGTCATAATTCCTCCTTTCGACCTTTTTTCCTCTCACGTTTCCGAGGAGAGCCTAAGAGGTAACTCTTAACCAAGGGGGCTGTGTTCTGAATACTCAAACCCCGCTTCTCAGTCAGAGAGGTGGGGTTTTCTTTGTCTAAATAGGAGAGCTGTGATGGAAGACAATTACGATAAACCCGAAGAACAGCCCTCTGAAGACTCTCAATTTACTAAGGTAGAGCAGCCTGAGCTTAGAGAAATTTCTCCAGAAGAATTGAACAAGATTCTGGAGGAACATGGAAAGTGGTTAGATTCGGACAGGAAAGAAGGGAAGCGAGCCAACCTTCAGGGAGCCAGGTTCTGGAAAGCCAACCTTCGGGGAGCCAACCTTACGGGAGCCAACCTCCAGGGAGCTACCCTCTGGG
>JABAOC010000149.1_pt2 | contig 73995 bp, 60 predicted proteins | sample 7062161 | NCBI WGS metagenome assembly JABAOC01 (sample SAMN14538625, study PRJNA623070) | marine sediment metagenome | biome: marine biome [ENVO:00000428]; feature: marine pelagic biome [ENVO:01000023]; material: deep marine sediment [ENVO:00002113] | place: India: Gulf of Khambhat ... | reverse complement strand
ATGTGGACGATGCGGCAGTTTTCAGGCATGGGCAATGCGGCGCAAACCAATTCCAATTCTGCCAGAGAGAGAATTTGATGAATTTATTTGTTGACAAGGGTGGGATTTTTTTGTATATTTTTAATGATATTAACTGATTTGATATAAAATCCATAAAGGGTGATCAACATGTTATCGATCAAAGGAATGTACGACGGCAACGTTATTGTGCCGCTGGCAAGAGTCAATAAAAAAGCAAATACTCTGGTCATCATTACTTTTCTCGAAGAAGATTTGCCAAAAGATGAAATCAATTTGATAAAAGATGTAGAAGAAAAATATCAGACGCTGTCAAAATCTTATAATTTTGGAGCTACTCCTGATGATGATTACGCCAAAGAATTAATGGCCATTTATCATGAAACTTTTCCCAAAAATTAATAACATTTAATGGAAACTGGCTATTATGCAAATCCGAAGAGGCGAAGTTTACCTTGCTCGGTTCTTTGAATTTCCTCATAAAGATCAAAAAGCTGTCGAAAAGGAAAGACCAGTTCTTATTCTGCAAGATGATGAAAATAACATCAATCAACTATACCCGCTTGTCATTGTCGCCCCTATCAGTACAAAAAAGTTAGACAGAATCTACAAACAAGATATATTAATTCCTGCCAGAGAAGCTGGACTGAATGAGGATTCAAAAATATTGCTGGGTATTATTCGTACCATTCAAAAAGTTGATCTTGTTAAAAAAATTGGAAATTTAAGCAAAAGACGAATGGAAGAAGTGAATATAAAGTTATTCAGGATATTAGGTTTTTTAGAAAGATAAAAAATTTATATTTTATAAACCGAACTGAACAATTCACTATCCTTTACATAAAAAATTATCAACAATAAATTGTAGATATTGGCGCCATAAGCGCCTAAATAATTTTAAATATAACGGCTTATCAATCCAAAGGTTGAAATATGGAGGAAACTTAATGCTCGATGATAAAACCAAAAACCAAATCGAAAAACTCCATTCCCAATGGCAGCAACAAGCCAATAAATCAAAAACGCTAAACAAAAAATTCATCACCGTCTCAGGCGAGGAAATTAATCCGCTGTACACTCCCCTGGATTTGGAAGGCATCGATTTTGAGCGGGATATTAATTTCCCTGGCGCATATCCCTACACTCGTGGCGTCCATGCTAACATGTATCGGGGCAAAATGTGGACGATGCGTCAATTTTCAGGCATGGGCAATGCTACGCAAACCAATGAGCGCTATCATTTTCTGTTGAACAAGGGACAGACGGGTCTTTCCGTCGCATTCGATCTGCCAACGCTGATGGGTTATGACTCCGATCATCCCCGTTCCCTGGGCGAAGTGGGCAAATGTGGCGTGGCGGTGGATTCACTGGCGGATATGGAGACGCTGTTCAAAGGAATTCAGTTGGATAAAATCTCCACATCAATGACCATCAATGCGCCCGCTTCCATTTTATTTGCCATGTACATCGCCGTGGCTGAGAAACAGGGAGTTCCATCAGAAAAACTGACAGGCACGATTCAGAACGATATTTTGAAAGAATACATCGCCCAGAAGGAATGGATTTATCCGCCCGAGCCATCGATGCGGCTGATTACGGATACCATGGCATTTTGCGCCGATCACGTTCCCAAATGGAATACCATCTCTATTTCTGGTTATCACATCCGAGAAGCAGGCGCCACGGCAGCGCAGGAGCTGGCTTTCACCCTGGCAGATGGCTTTGCTTATGTGGAAGCGGGAATAAAAGCGGGTCTCGATGTGGATGTGTTTGCGCCTCGACTCTCCTATTTCTTTAATTCTCATCTGGATTTTTTTGAAGAGATTGCCAAATATCGAGTCGCCCGTCGCATCTGGGCTCGACACATGCGGGAGAAATATAAAGCCAAAAATGAAGCCTCCTGGCTATTACGCTTTCACACCCAGACGGCAGGTTGCAGTCTCACGGCACAACAGCCTGAAAACAATATCATCCGAACTGCTTTCGAGGCATTAGCAGGGGTTCTCGGAGGGACTCAGAGCCTTCATACCAATTCCATGGATGAAACGTTAGCATTGCCTTCGGATCATGCGGTCAAAATTGCGCTGCGAACCCAACAGATCATTGCATACGAGATCGGCGTCGCTAATACCATTGATCCGCTGGCTGGTTCTTATTTTGTGGAAGCATTGACGAATAAAATTGAAGATCAAGCGGAAAAATATTTTGAAGAAATAGAACGGCGTGGTGGCGTGCTAAAGTGCATCGAGCAGGGCTATTTTCAAAAAGAAATTGCCAGATCAGCCTATCGCTATCAAAAAGAGATCGAAGCAAAGGATCGGATCGTGGTCGGCATCAATGATTTTATCGAACCAGATGAGGAGATCAAAATCCCGATTCTCTACATCGATCCGCAAGTGGAGAAAGATCAGTGCGCTGCCTTGAAAAAAATCAAACAGAGTCGGGATAACGATAAGGTTAAACGCTCACTTGAAAATCTCCGAAAAGTGGCACAGGGCTCGGATAACACAGTTCCTGGGATTCTTGAATGTGTTCGCTGTTATACAACTGAAGGTGAGATTGTGGATCTTTTGAGGGAGGTGTTTGGAGAGTATCAGGAGCCGCCGTTCTTTTAAGAATCAGTTATCAGTTGTAAGGTTCAGCAACAACGGAAAACCGAAAACTAACAACTGTTAACTAATAACTACCAAAAAATTCTTAAATTTGAATACACGAGGTAATTAATGAAACGAAAGATTCGAATTTTATTAGCAAAACCAGGACTCGATGGACATGACCGAGGGATCAAAGTGATCGCTGCTGCATTGCGTGATGCTGGGATTGAAGTGATTTATACTGGCTTACGCCAGACACCAGAGCAAATCGTCGAAGCAGCGATTCAAGAAGATGTTGATGGAATAGGAATGAGCATCCTTTCGGGCGCTCACATGACCCTGTTTCCTGCTGTGGTTAATTTATTGAGAGAAAAAGACACTGAAAGCATTGTTGTATTCGGCGGTGGCATTATTCCTGACGAAGATATTGAGAAGCTGGAACAGGCGGGAGTTGATCGGTTGTTTACACCTGGCGCCACGACGAAGGAGATTGTGGAATATATTTATGAAAAATTTGGTGAAAAATAAATGAATACTCAAATTCGAAATATTGTAAAAGAATTTGTTCGTGATGCACAGGACATATTAAAAAGTAATCTTGTCGAAGGTTATCTATTCGGATCATACTCTCGAAGCGAACAGACTTCAGAATCTGATATTGCTTTATTATTCATAGTGAAAAAATTTAATGCCCAGATCAAAAATGAAATAAGCTCGCTTTCTTCTGATTATTCTTTAGAAAAAAATGTGATTATTTCACCCATTATAAAAGATGTGCAGGTTTGGGAAAAAAACCGAAAACATGATACGCTTTTCTATAACAAAATTATTAAAGACGGCATTAGAATATGTTAAAAAAAGACAAATAAGGTAGACTCTTAAATCTGAAATTTGGCAGTAAACTAATCCATCTTTTTGGTGATTTTAAATCTAAAATCTGAAATCTAAAATAAATGTTATGACTCTCGATCCCAAACTCGAAAAACTCTATAAACTCAAACAAGAAGCCAGGCTCGGCGGCGGACAAAAACGCATCGATACCCAGCATCAAAAAGGCAAACTGACCGCACGTGAACGAATCGATCTGTTGCTTGACGAAGGCAGTTTCGAGGAAATGGACATGTTCGTCCGCCACCGCTGCACCGATTTTGGATTGGATAAAGAAAGCTATCTCGGCGATGGCGTCGTCACTGGCTATGGCACGATTGATGGTCGTCTCGTCTTTGTTTTCTCTCAGGATTTCACCATCTTTGGTGGCTCACTCTCGGAAATGTATGCCAATAAAATCTGCAAGATCATGGATCTGGCTTTAAAAATGGGTTCGCCAGTGATTGGGATTAATGACTCTGGCGGCGCTCGCATTCAGGAAGGGGTTGACAGCTTGGGCGGATACGCTGAAATTTTTTTAAGAAATACACTTTGCTCTGGAGTCATTCCGCAAATCAGTGTTATTGCAGGACCCTGTGCTGGCGGCGCCGTCTATTCCCCTGCTATTACCGATTTTATTTTTATGGTGCAAGATACAAGTTATATGTTTGTTACGGGGCCCAATGTTGTGAAAACGGTCACTCATGAAGAAGTCACTTTTGAGGAGCTTGGTGGCGCCATTACCCATAGCTCCAAAAGTGGCGTCTCCCATTTTGCCTGTGAAAATGAAATTGATGCCTTCAATTGTGTTAGAAAGCTGATGAGTTTCATCCCGTTGAACAATATTGACGATCCCCCCTATCTTGAGCCCACAGATCCAATTGACCGCATCGACGACGACTTGAACACCATCGTGCCCGATAATCCAAACAAACCGTATGATATGAAAGAAATCATCAAACGAGTGGTAGACAATGGGGATTTTTTAGAAGTGCAAAAGGATTGGGCGCAAAATATCATCATCGGTTTTGCACGAATAGGCGGCTATCCCGTTGGCATCGTGGGCAATCAACCTATGGTATTAGCTGGCGTGCTGGATATTGATTCGTCCTGCAAGGCTGGTAGATTTGTCCGTTTCTGTGATTGCTTTAATGTTCCGCTCATTACCTTTGAGGATGTGCCAGGCTTTTTACCTGGAACAGCTCAGGAGTTTGGCGGTATTATCAAACATGGGGCAAAATTACTTTATGCTTTCTGCGAAGCAACTGTTCCAAAACTTACTGTAATTACTCGTAAAGCATATGGTGGCGCTTACGACGTGATGAGCAGCAAGCATATTCGTGGCGATTATAATATTGCCTGGCCCTCAGCGGAATTAGCCGTAATGGGTCCTAAAGGTGCCGTTGAAATTATATTTAAAAAAGAGATCGCTGCATCTTCTGATCCAGAAAAAGCTCTGCAGGATAAATTGGATAAATTCCTAAACGAATTTGCCAATCCCTATAAAGCAGCCGAACGAGGCTATATTGACGATGTGATTGAACCGAAATATACTCGACCAAGACTGATTCGGGCGCTGAAGATGCTGGAAACAAAAAGTGATACCAATCCCAGGAGAAAGCATGGAAATATACCGCTATGACGATTTTAGATTTTAGAATTTAGATTTTAGAATTGAAAAGCTTCAACAGAATCAGTCAATGATGATTGAGCAACAATTTATCTTTAAAGTAGTTTAAAATTCATTAAAAAAGCATTTTAACCTGAGGAGATAGAATGGCTATAATTTCTATGTTTTATGGAATAATTATTTCGATGTATTATCTGGATACTCGTAAACATCACATTCCTCATATTCATGTCAAATATCAAGGATCAGGAAGCGGTTATTTCAATTCCAGAAGGTGAATTATGAGAAGGAAATCTTAAAGTAAACAAAATGAAATTGGTTTTAGCCTGGATCGAGATTCACAGGGATGAACTGATGGCTGATTGAGATCTTGCCAGCAGCGGGGAAAATGTTTTTAAGATTGATCCTCTAAAATAGGAGTTAATAATAAATGAATCCCAGAGTTAAAAAAGTTACACCCAGTCGAGATTATACATTAATACTTACTTTCACAAATGGTGAAATAAAAATTTTCGATATGAAGCCATATTTAGAAATTGGTATTTTCAGAGAACTAAAAGATCTGAGTTTATTTAATTCAGTGAAACCATTTTTAGGCAGCATTCAATGGAAGAATGGACAGGATTTATGTCCCGATACGCTTTATTTGGAAAGTAAATCTCAAATGATACATCATCTAACGAATTCAACAGAATTCTAAAATCTAAAATAATAAATCTAAAATCGAAAGATATGTTCAAAAAGATATTAATAGCCAACCGAGGCGAAATCGCTATTCGCATTATGCGAGCCTGTCGGGAGATGGGCATTGCAGCCGTCGCTGTTTATTCTGAAGTGGACCGAACGGCTCAGCATGTTCGTTATGCTGATGAAGCCTATTTACTGGGTGCTGCGCCTGCCACTGAAAGTTATCTGGTGATGGAAAAAATAATTGGAGCGGCTAAAGCATTGAAAGCTGAAGCGATCCATCCAGGATATGGATTTCTGGCTGAAAATCCTGAGTTCGCTCAACTGGTCAAAGATAATGGTTTGATCTTCATTGGGCCCGAGCCAGCGACGATTCGTTTATTGGGCGATAAAATGGCAGCCAGGGACACCATGATCAAGGCAGGTGTACCTATCGTCCCTGGCATCAAAAAGGCGATAGCTTCAGTAACAGAAACGCAGGAGATTGCCGAAGGGATCGGATATCCGATTCTGTTAAAAGCAGCGGCTGGCGGCGGTGGTAAAGGCATGAGAATCGTTCGGTCGGCGTCAGAGATGCCTCAGCTTTTTAAAATGGCACACTCCGAAGCCAAATCTGCTTTTGGCGACGACCGCATTTATATCGAAAAATATTTAGAGAAACCCCGCCATATCGAATTTCAAATTCTTGCCGATCAGCACGGAAACGTTGCTCATCTCGGAGAAAGAGAATGCTCCATTCAACGACGGCATCAGAAAGTCATCGAAGAATCCCCCTCTCCTATCGTCGATCAAGAAATGCGCCAGCGTATGGGTGAAACAGCGGTCAAAGCAGCTAAGGCAGCCAATTATGAAAACGCTGGAACAGTTGAATTTCTGGTCGATCAAGATAAAAATTTCTTTTTTCTCGAAGTCAATACTCGACTCCAGGTGGAACATCCAGTCACAGAAATGGTGACTGGTATTGATTTAGCCAAGGAGCAAATCCGAATTGCCGCAGGTGAGCCTTTGAGCTTAAGTCAGCATGAAATTCAATGGAGAGGTTCTGCTATCGAATGCCGAATTTATGCCGAAGACGCTGAAAACAATTTCCTACCTTCGATTGGGAAAATTCAAAGCTATCGGGAGCCAAATGGACCTGGAGTTCGAGTCGACTCAGGTCTTGCCAATGGTGACGCCGTTTCCATTTATTATGATCCACTTATCTCAAAATTAATCGCTTGGGGAAGAACCCGGACTGAAGCCATCCAGCGCATGAAACGGGCTCTGGATGAGTATGGGATCTATGGCGTTCAGACTATAATCCCCTTTCATAAACAGGTCATGAACCATCCAGATTTTATTAATGGAACATTCTCCACCCATTTTATTGATGAACAAAAAGATCAACTTTCAAAGCTGGTATCCATTCCCGAAAGTGATTTAAAAACAATGGCAATTCTCTCCTGTCTGTTCGATTATCAAACCAAGAAAATGGGTACAGGAATCACCAAATCACCTAATTTAAGCTGCTGGAAATATGAAACCAGGCGAAGGAGATTATTTGGCGTTTGACTTTCTTATCAAACCATAATTGGGAGTGTATGTACTATATAGCTAAGATCTTTGATAAAGAATTTAAAATTGAACTGGAAGATCATGTTGATCATGTAGTGGCAATGATTAATGGTGAAACGCTCCCAATTCAATTGTCTGAGATCAATGGTAGCCATGTCTATTCTGCGCTTGTTGGCAATCGTTCTTTGGAAGTCGAAATACATCGTAACGAAACGAGTTATCATATATTTCACAGGGGGAACACTTTGGAATATCAAGTGGAAGATGAACGAATGGCTCGATTGAAAAAATCGATGAGCCAAACCGTTTCTCACAAGATTGAGAATGAATTAAAAGCACCCATGCCTGGCTTAGTCGTTTCGCTTGAAGTCGAACCCGGGCAGCCAGTAAAAAAGGACGATGGACTACTCATCATCGAAGCGATGAAAATGGAAAATGAAATGAAAGCACCGTTTGATTGTACCATTAAAGAGATTAAAGTGCAGGAACGGGAGGCGGTGGAGAAGAATCAGGTGTTGATGGTGTTTGGGGAGTAGATGATGCATTTAGAAATGCCATTGTAGAAAAGGAGGATTTTTTATGAAAGCAAAAGCCTTTGTTAGTTCTACGTATGAAGATTTAAAGTCTTATCGATGTGCTGTCAAAGATACTTTATTGCAAATAGGAATAGAGCCACTAATGATGGAGATTTGGAGTTCCATTCCAGCAGAACCGAAAGAAGTTAGCTTGAAGAAAATCGAAGAATGTGATGTATTTATTGGTATTTATGCTAATCGTTATGGTTATCGTCCTTCTAATGAGTCGAAATCTATAACTGAATTAGAGTTCGACTATGCTTCTAAACTAGGAAAAATTCGCTATTGTTATATAGTCGACGAAGATTGACTATGGCATCCAAAAATGATTGATCGGGGAGAAGATCATAATGATTTAAACAAATTAAAAAAACGCATTAAAGATCAATTAACAATAAGAACATTTTGTAGTTCAGAAAGCTTAGAATGTTGGATTGCTAAAGATTTAGGAAACTGGCTAAATGATCCATCTGTGCGAAAACAACTTAATTTACCGATACATGATAAAACAAAAACTTTAATCGCAGTTTTTAGGAAACTTTTAATTGATGGAACAATTACCAAAGCAGGAAGAGATGAACATTTGCGTGCAACAATGGACATCTTTGCTAAAGCTCGAGGAGAACTTTACACTGCTATTGATCGACTTACAGTTTTTAGAGTTTTCATGGAATGGATCATCGATGAGCTCAATTTAAAATATTCGAAGAATTCAAATCAAACAAAAAATGAGATTATAGAAAATTGTATTGAGGAGTTATGCGAACAACAAGAATTCGATGTGTGCGAGAAAATCTTTAATGAAACAAATTCATGTTTTAAGAAAATTGAACATCTTCTTTCATCAAGTATTATCAGTGATATTCCTGCTGAAACAATTGCAGGAGTAATAAAAGTGATGAGAGAAATAGTAAACCGTTGTCAAGAAAATTACATAAATCTTATTCGTGAATATAATCTTTTTGGCAGACTATTAGCTGATATCAATCGAATTGCTGATCCTGATGAAAAAGTTGATGTTGATGCTCCACGACTTGAACTATAAAATTATTAAATTAACTTCTATACTGAAAAGCTTCCTTTTAATCTAAGATTGAAGCGAAGAAAATGCGATCAATAACAAGTAATAAGAATTACCACAAAATAAATTCCTAATTTAGTTGATGAAGTCATTCAGGCAATGGATATCATCCCAACCTTTACTTATCGACAAATTGGTGAACGAATGTCAGAAGATGGCAAATTTGAGGTTCATCTGATGCAGACGTGTAGCTTGAAGGGAACGGATTCTATCGAGTTAATGGTAGAAAAGTTATATTCAAAATAATTTTAGTGAAAAGGAAGAGTGAAGAGTGAAAAGTAAATAGTAAATAGTTAAATGGGAAAAGGAAGATGTGAGATGATATTCTTCTCACGTTTCACCGTTAAACAATTTGATTATTTTACAATACGGAACATTCATAAAGGAGCTTGACGAATGGAAATATCGAGTTATGATAAGGATCAAATTTTGCATGACGTTACCAACTGCTTTTTGAAAGAAAAAATTTGCAGCCAAAATTGCTACCAAACAGGAGCAAATCAGAAAACGAAGTGACATCTCACGTTTCACTCTTGTATTAAGGACATTTTCAATATTTGGGACGTTTAATATTTCTCAAGTCATTTTTATGCATCTTTTTACATAATGCTAAGAGGGCATTAAATTTGAATTGTTGCCGGATAATTATTATTGAAGAACTGTTTTATTTTATTTCGGTGGATAATCATAACTATTTTTTTATTGAGGTCTAAAAAAGAATGAGGCTTGGAGATACCTTGAAAAGGCAATGGAGATATTAATAAAATCTCCAACTTTTGGAATTGTTAAAAATGATATAAACTTTCGTTAAAAGATAAATTATAAGATACAATATACAATCAATATTGAATTAAAAAGAGGGCAAATTTATGGCAGGAATTATTGGTTATGGTGCTTATATCCCCCGCTTCCGGATTAAAGTGGAAGAGATAGCTAAGGTCTGGGGAGCGGATGCACCGAGTTACAAAAAAGGTCTGCTGTTACAGGAAAAATCGGTTCCAGGACCTGATCAGGATACGATCACGATGTCTGTGGAAGCAACTCGTCATGCACTCCAGCGAGCTGGAATTGATCCACAGAAGATCGGAGCGGTATATATTGGCTCTGAATCTCATCCCTATGCTGTAAAACCCAGCGGTACCGTAGTTGCTGAAGCGATTAATGCCGTTCCAGAATGTCATAACGTGGATCTGGAATTTGCTTGTAAAGCTGGATCGGAGGGCATGTTTTTATGCCTGGGCTTAGTTGATGCTGGATTGATTGAGTATGGATTAGGCATCGGAGCAGATACTTCTCAAGGTGCACCAGGCGATGCGCTGGAATATTCAGCCGCTGCTGGTGCTGCGGCATTTATTATGGGCAAAACAGATTTAGTCGCTGAAGCAGAGCTAACCTATTCCTATATGACAGACACTCCTGATTTCTGGCGACGTGAACATCAATTTTATCCCAGTCATGGCGGACGGTTCACAGGTGAACCTGCGTATTTCAAGCACATTACAGGTGCCGCCGAAGGAATTATGAACAAAGCTGGGAAAAAAGCTTCTGACTTTAATTATGTCGTCTTCCATCAACCCAATGGAAAATTTCCATTGCGGGTTGGCAAGATGCTAGGATTTGATAAAGAACAGATCGAAACGGGGCTTCTCTGCCCTGAGCTTGGAAATACTTATTCTGGTTCGTCTCCGTTGGGTTTAACAGCGATTCTTGATGAAGCCAAACCAGGGGATTTGATCCTGATGGTTTCTTATGGTTCAGGCGCTGGCAGTGATGCTTTTATATGGCGAGTTAAAGATCGAATAAGAGAACTCCAGGGCAAAGCTCCAAAGACCTGGGATATGTTGAAAATTAATAAAAAATATCTGGACTATGGGACTTATGCTAAGTTCAGAGGAAAAATATTAAAAAAAGAATAATATTTCGATTTTGGGATTCGAAGTTCTAACTTCTTAAACACGATTTACATGAATTATAATAGTTACACTAATTTTTTCAACTTTATATATTTTGGGGATTATTCATACCATCGAAGAAGAATTAGTAATAAAAGATATCAAAAGAAATTGAAGGAGAAAATATATATGCGAGAAGTCGCTATAATCGGAGTAGGAATGAACAAATGGGGCGAGTTGTGGGATAAATCAATAAACGATATTTTTGTAGAAACTGCGCTCGAAGCCATTGATGATGCAGGTGTTGATCATATCGAAGCCATGTATGTTGGCTGCATGTCGGGCGGGTTATTTAATGGACAGGAACATTTGGCATCTCTGCTGTCTGACTATTTGGGTATGGGACCGATTCCTGCAACCCGAGTGGAATCAGCCTGTGCATCGGGCGGTCTTGCTGTTAAATCTGCCATACTTGAAGTCATGTCTGGCAATTCTGATATTGTTTTAGCAGGCGGTGTCGAAAAAATGACTGATGTAAGTGGCGATCAGGCAACTTATGCCTTAGCCACGGCTGCAGATCAGGAATATGAGGTCTACCAGGGAATTACCTTTCCTGGACTTTATGCCATGATGGCAAGAGCGCACATGCACAAATACGGCACGACAAGAGAGCAATTAGCTGCAGTTGCGGTCAAAAATCACGATAACGGCTCGTTAAATCCATTAGCCCAATTTCCACAGAAGATAACTATCGATGCAGTTGTCAAATCCGTGATGATCGCTGATCCGTTACGCATTCTGGACTGCTCTCCAATTACCGATGGTGCAGCCTCTGTTATTGTTTGTTCATTGGAAACAGCGAAAAAAATCAGCAAGAAGCCCATCGTGAAAGTCATTGGTTTTGGACATGCTACAGATTCCATCGCCTACCATTCCAGAGATGATTTGACCAGCTTGAATGCTGTAAAATTAGCTGGTGAGCGAGCTTATAAAATGGCTGGGAAGAAACCAGAAGATATCGATTTAGTGGAAGTACATGATTGTTTTACCATTGCTGAGATTGTCGTTACTGAAGCATTAGGTTTTTTCGAGCCTGGTAAAGGCGGTCCTGCAGTCGAATCTGGCTTTACAGCTCGCGATGGTAGGATTCCCGTGAACAGCAGTGGCGGATTGAAATCTAAAGGACATCCTGTTGGTGCAACAGGAGTGGCACAAGTCGTTGAAGTCGTGAAACAGCTTCGTGGTGAGGCTGGTAATAGACAGATCAAAAACGCCCGTATCGGTATGACGCAGAATATGGGCGGCAGTGGTGGTAGTTCAGTTGTGCATATCATGGAGGTAGTTTAAATAGAGTTGCAGTAGCAGATTGTAGTTGACGTTGAGTAGTTTAATCGTAGAAATTATGGAGGTAAAATAAATGTCAGTTCCCGCATATAGACGAGCCATGCCACAGCGCTATCGCTATGAAGCGGCAAAATGTAAAGGATGTGGAAAACTATTCTTTCCCCCTCGGATAATCTGTGATGCATGCAAATCACGTGAATTTGAAACAATGACTTTAAACAGAGAAGGCGTTATTAAAACTTATACAGTTATTCATGTGGCTCCCAGCCAATTTGTGGATCAGGTACCTTATGCCATCGGTGTTGTTGAATTAAAAGATGGTATAAGTATCCTGTCTCAAATCGTAGATTGTGAATTTGAGGATTTAAAAATCGGTATGCCACTCAAGCTGGAGTTTCGGAAGATATCTGAAGACGGCAAGGGTGGGATTATAAATTATGGGTATAAGTGCGTGCCGATTTAATTAATTGTAAAATTCACGAGTTAAGACAGATAACGTAAAGTTGATAGTGTGTAAATCGAATTTTCAGATCTCCAATAACAAATTCCAAATAAGTTCCAATGACCAAAATATAAATTCAAAATAAGAAATAAGAATTTGGCTTGTTTTGGTCATTGAGTTTTTGAATTTGTGATTTTTTTGTTATTTGTTGCTTGCCAATTGGAAATTCAATAATTTTAATAGTTTCATGAAAAAAGAAGAATTACTATCATTTAAGAATGAATGTAAAAATCATCTGATTAATGAACTCCTACCGTTCTGGCTCAATCGCTGCAAGGATGATGTTAACGGCGGATTCCTCACTCATTTTGATATCCAGGGAAATGAAACTGGCGAGGATCAAAAATCCCTTATCGCCCAAACCCGAACGGTTTACACCATGTCTTCAGCAGAGAGGAACGGGTATGGAAATGGTAAGTGTTCAAACTTCGCCCAGCATGGTGTGGATTTTCTCATCGAAAAAATGTGGGATAAGGAATATGGTGGATTCTTTTGGACGGTCGATCGAAAAGGTAATATGCAGATAGATAACAAAATTCTATACGGATTGAGCTTTGCCATTTACTCTTTGACCGAATATACTTTAGCAACGGACGATCCACGTGGCATTGAATATGCCGAAAAGACTTTTGATCTAATTCAGAAATACTGTACCGAAACTATGTACGGTGGCTATTGGGAGATGTTTGAGAGAAACTGGGATTTGTGCCGCCCTGGCAGTGGCGGTGGTGATCGAAAGACACTCGATGTTCACATCCATCTCATGGAAGCATTTACCAACCTGTATGAGTGTAGCAGAAAAACCATACATCTGATAAAACTCAGAGAAATTATCGACATCCTCACCAAACGCATTCTGCACCCTCAATATGCAACAGGAATTCCACAATTCTGGGCAGACTGGTCGGTTGCTCCCCAGATCAAATTCGATATTATCTGGGGCTGGGATCGTTTTGCTGAAAGTGGTCGAAAAAACCATGCTGAAGATAACACTTCTTTCGGACACAATGTGGAATTCGCCTGGCTGCTTCTCCATGCGCTTGACATTATGGGTGAAGACAACAAGCCTTATAGAACCATTATTCGAAAGCAACTGGATCATGCTGTTGAAAACGGTATCGATTATGAACATGGGGGTGTTTATGTTGAAGGCTCTCATAGGGGCGGTGTTTATGACATGGAAAAAGAGTTCTGGCAGCAAGCCGAAATGATGATCGGTATGCTCGAAGGGTACATTCGATTTGGTGATGAAAAATATTGGCATGCCTATGAAAATGTCCATCGCTTCGTTTTCGACAAAATGATCCATCATGAAATTGGTGAATGGTTACCGCTGTTATCCCGTGAGGGCAAACCCATCTGGACGCACATGAGTCATTCCTGGAAAGTGAATTATCATACGGTTCGGTGCATGATTCAGTGCATTATACGTCTGGACAAACTGCTTCAGAAAATTTAATTGAAATCCGTAGAATTAAGGATGAAGATAAAGCAAGTAAAAGAAATACTTGAAAAAATAAAAAGGGTAAAAATAGCAGTTTATGGTGATTTCTGTTTAGATGCCTATTGGTTTCTCGATCCACTAGGGGGTGAAATTTCGGCTGAAACAGGTCTCCACTCCCAAGCTATTAAAAAACATTACTATACCCTCGGCGGTGCATCTAATGTTGTTGCCAATTTAGCTGCATTAGAACCATCTAAAATTCAAGTCATTGGCGTAGTTGGAGACGACATATTCGGCAGAGAGTTAATTCGTCAAATTCGATTGCTTGGCGTTGATTTCGATTCGTTGGTGGTTCAAAAAGAAAATTTCGATACGGTAACCTTCTCAAAAATTATCCTTGATGGAAAAGAGCAACCACGGATCGATTTTGGTTTTTTTAATAAGCGATCGAAATTAACGGATGATACAATCATCGCGAGTTTAATCGATGCATTGCAAACATTCGATGCAGTTATTTTCAATCAGCAAGTACCAGGTAGTTTAAATAACGACAGATTCATTCATGAAGTAAATTTGTTGTTTGAGCAATTTCAAGATAGAATCGTGCTGCTGGACTCCAGACATTATGGTGATCGATTTAAAAAAATCTATCGAAAAACCAATGAAATTGAAGCTGCTCGATTAAACGAAGTTGCAGTGAATCTTTTAGATCGAGTAAATCTAGCTGATACGAAAAATCATGCTCGAAAGCTTTATGAAGATTCAGGAAAACCTGTGTTCGTCACCCGAGGCGCGAAAGGTATTCTGGTCGTTAGCGATAACGACATTCAAGAGATTCCTGGTATAAAAATAGATAAACAATTAGATCCCGTAGGTGCAGGAGACACAGTTGTTAGTGCATTAGTGCTTTGCCTTGGCGCAGGTGTAAATCCTTTTGAAGCAGCCGAATTTGCCAATTTAGCTGCGGCTGTTACTGTCCAAAAATTATTTATGACAGGCACTGCTTCTGGTAAGGAAATCCTTGACCTTTTTCATGAGATTGATTATATTTAGTTTCTAAAATTTGTTTAAAAATACCCTACAACCTTGTGGGAACGTAAATCATTCAAAATAGAACGGTGTTAATATGCTCATCGACTGGTTTACAAACCTCAATCCAATTATTCAGGCTCTTCTGGCGACGTGCTTTACCTGGTTTTTAACTGCTGCTGGTTCTGGTGTTGTCTTCTTTTTTAAGTCTCTAGATCGAAAACTGCTTGATGGCATGCTGGGATTTGCTGCTGGAGTGATGATCGCTGCCAGTTATTGGTCTCTTTTGGCACCAGCCATTGAAATGGCAGAAGAATCCAGTCTCGCTTCGTGGATTCCAGCGACGGCAGGATTTCTTTTGGGTGGTGCGTTCTTGTGGCTGGTTGACAAGGTTCTCCCCCATCTACATACTGGCTTTCCGACCGACAAGTCAGAAGGCATCAGCACTTCGTGGCAGAGAAGTGTGTTGCTAATTTTAGCAATTACGCTTCATAATTTTCCCGAAGGATTAGCCGTCGGAGTGGCTTTTGGTGCCATTAGTGCCAATCTACCAGCAGCTTCCCTGGCAGGGGCAATTGCACTGGCAATTGGTATTGGTATTCAAAACTTTCCTGAAGGTGCTGCCGTTTCTGTCCCTCTGAGGAGAGAAGGCTTGTCACGTTTTAAATGTTTCTGGTATGGTCAATTATCTGGAGTCGTCGAACCTATCGCAGGCGTAATCGGCGCAGCGGCGGTCCTTCTTATGAGACCGATTCTCCCATACGCCCTCGCTTTTGCTGCGGGTGCCATGATTTATGTCGTTGTTGAGGAGCTGATCCCTGAATCCCAATTCGAAAAAAACACTGATTTTGCCACCGTCGGAGCAATGTTAGGTTTTGCTATAATGATGACTTTGGATGTAGCTTTGGGATAGCTTGTTTGCATCCTTTGTTCATGAGAACTGATAAGAGCAGAGGAAAATCGCATGTACCGAATCGAATCAAAGATTGATACCAAGAGCAAGGAATTTCAAGAAAATAAAACTGCAATAGAAGAAGCAGTTGCTCTACTGAAGGAACGTGTTGAACTTGTGAAACAAGGTGGACCACAGAAGGCTCGTGATATTCACGTCTCACGTGGAAAAATGTTAGTACGAGATCGATTGAAGAAACTATTTGACAAAAACACACCATTTCTGGAGTTATCGACTCTGGCTAGTTATAATATGTATGACAATGAGGCGCCCGCTGCTGGAATGGTGACAGGAATCGGAGTAGTTCACGATCGTGAGGTGCTCGTCGTTGCCAACGATGCCACTGTCAAAGGCGGAACTTATTTCCCGATGACCATTAAGAAACATGTTCGGGCGCAGGAAATCGCCATGGAGAATCGACTTCCTTGTGTTTATTTGGTCGATTCAGGCGGGATATTTCTCCCCTATCAATCAGGGACGTTTCCCGATCGCGATCATTTTGGAAGAATTTTTTACAACCAGGCTCGATTATCAATGATGGGCATTCCGCAAATTTCGATTGTGATGGGTTCCTGTACCGCAGGGGGTGCTTATGTGCCTGCCATGAGTGATGAGACAGTCATTGTTAGGAAACAAGGCACGATTTTTATAGGTGGTCCACCCCTTGTCAAAGCTGCCACAGGCGAAGAGGTTACTGATGAAGATTTAGGCGGAGCCGATGTGCATTGTCGAATCTCGGGAGTATCAGATCACTATGCTTTCAACGATGAGCATGCTTTAGAAATCGCTCGAAACATCATCGAAAATTTAGACCCGCCAAGAAAATTTGAATTGAATGTCAGGGAACCCGAAGATCCCTATTACGATCCTGCTGAAATTTATGGCATTATCCCCCGTGACCTACGAAAGCCTTATGATATTCGAGAGGTCATTGCCAGATTAGTTGATGGCAGCCGTTTTCATGAATTTAAAGAACTATATGGACCAACAATTGTCTGTGGATTTGCTCGGATTATGGGCTATCCAGTGGGAATTCTTGGAAATAATGGCGTGCTATTTTCAGAAAGCTCGATGAAAGCAGCCCATTTTATGGAACTCTGTGCTGTAAGAAAAATACCTTTGATCTTTCTCCAAAATATTACGGGCTTTATTGTAGGGAAGCAGTATGAGCATAGCGGCATAGCCAAAGACGGTGCGAAAATGGTTCATGCGGTTGCCAATGCGGACGTACCAAAATTAACGGTGATTGTCGGCGGTTCTTACGGCGCTGGAAACTATGCCATGTGCGGACGTGCTTATGGGCCAAGGTTGTTATGGATGTGGCCTAATGCTAAAATTTGTGTCATGGGTGGTGAACAGGCAGCTAGTGTGCTTTTACAGGTGAAAATGAAATCTTTAGAGAAAAAAGGCATCAAAATGACCAAAGAGGAGCAGGATGCCTTCATGAAACCAACACTGCAAAAGTATGAGAACGAATCCAATGCCTATTACAGTACTGCTAATCTGTGGGATGACGGCATACTTGATCCATTGGATACCCGAACAGCTCTGGGACTGGGGATTGCTATGTCATTGAATGCTACCATTCCAGACCACAGATTTGGGGTATTTAGGATGTAACGCTTCAGATCGAGGTTGACTCTACAGTAGATTCCATAATAGTGATCGATTTTCGGATGAATTTATCATCATTGAACAATTGACAGACAAAGTCATCATCGGTGCTGCCACATTGTAGAAATGGAGTAGGAAAAGAAACTTCAATTAGGTATAAGCATAATAATAAAAGGAACTTCTCTTTAATTACCAAGAGCAGGTTCACCTTAACAATAAAAAGATTAATCGATGAACTTTAATGAAAACGAAAACCTGATGAAAGAATTTCGTGATCGCTGGCTGGCAATAGCAGCGGTTGAGGCTGAGGAGCAAAAGTCAGCTTCAGTGGCACTTCGCTGGCAGCAGCTAAATGCCATTTTATGTATGGCGATTGGTCTGGGATTACCACTAGCGGAATCGAATAACGATAAAGAGGTCGTTTATCAACGATGGTCAAAACTGAAAGGTTCACCGAAATGAACATCGTGGAAGACCTCACACCGCTAATGCCTTCATTAGTTGCGTTACAAAAACTGTTCTCATATTTCAACGATAAAGGGATGGTCATTGGAGGTGTTGCTGCAAGCTTATTAGGAAGGCCCAGACTTACAGCCGATGTAGATGCAGTGATGATTTTATCTATTGAAGATTTACCACGTTTAATCACGAATGCAAAACGGGAGGGGCTTTTCCCCCGCATTAAGGATGTTGAAGATTTTGCCCGCCAGCATCATGTTTTATTACTTCGCCATCAGAAGAGCAGTATTAATGTTGATATTTCAATAGGGATGTTACCTTTCGAAATCGAAGCCGTTGAACGCAGTGTCATTCATCAAGCAGGTAAGCTTGCAGTACGTCTTCCTACTCCTGAAGACTTGATTATATTTAAAGCAGTTGCACATCGATCAAAAGATATGCTCGATATCCAAGCCATCGTTGAGAGCCAATCCAATTTAGATAAGGAACGAATAAAATACTGGATTCAAGAGTTTGCCAGAGTCTTGGAAATGCCAGAGATTTGGGATGACATTGCAAAATGGTTTCTATAGCTCATGTTTTTTAGGAGGCGTATTGAACAGATTATACTCGTTACTGGTTAAAATTTCATGATTGTAAATGTCATTGCGAGGAACGAAGTGACGAAGTAATCTCCTGATTTACAGCTAGTTATGAGATTGCTTCGCTTAGCTCGCAATGACAGCATTCTATGAAATTTTTAGCCAAAACAAGTATAAACTGAGGTACGATTGAAATCCATGAATAATTACGGAGCAAAAATGTCCGAAAAAACTACCTATAAAACAGTCAAATATTCTATTAAGGATAAGATCGCCTGGATTGCGTTAAACCGTCCCGAAATCCACAATGCATTTAATGAAACCATGATCGGTGAATTATTGGATTTATATAAAAAAATTGCTCAGATGGTAAATGTGAGAATTGTTGTTATCACAGGTGAAGGTAAATCATTTTGTGCAGGTGCCGATTTGAATTGGCTGGGTGGAGTGATCAATTATTCTTATGAACAAAATTTGAACGAATCGCTCTTATTAGCAGAGCTTCTTTATACCATGTATTCGCTTGCCAAACCAACGATTGCCATGGTGAACGGTGCAGCTATTGGCGGCGGTGCTGGCATGGTGGCTGTCAATGATTTAGTGATAGCCAGTGATCGGGCAAAATTTAGTTTTAGCGAGGTCAAACTTGGGTTAGTGCCAGCCTGTATTTCCCCTTATGTCATCCGAAAAGTTGGCGAAAATCGAAGTCGGGAGCTCTTTCTAACCGGCGAGAGAATTGACGTTCAGAAGGCATTTAACTTTGGATTTGTGAATCAAGTTGTGCCACATGAAAACTTGGAAACAGCAGTAAAACAGCAAATCGACCAATTGGTAACCAGTGGACCCAATGCCCTGGCAATTTGTAAAGACTTACTTGAAAAAGTTCCACAAATGAACCTGGAACAAGCAAAGACTTATACAGCAGAATCCATTGCCGCCTTGCGTGTGAGCGATGAGGGACAGGAAGGGATGAGGGCGTTTTTTGAGAAACGACGGCCGAATTGGGTAAAATGAATGAATAAGGTAATTTCATAAGAAGGATTAAATTTCCAAGGCTAAAAAAAAATTTATTTATGAATGGTAGAAACAGCATCAGTCTATTTTTAGGAAATAATACATTTCTTTTTTATTCAGAAGAATCGAAAGTTGATCATATATATGAAAAGATCATTAAGGATATTATATGTTTAAAAAAATATTAATCGCCAACCGTGGCGAAATTACCGTTCGAATTATTAAAGCCTGTCAAGAACTGGGTATCAAAACGGTTGCGGTCTATTCCGAAGTAGATAAAACGGCATTGCATGTACAAATGGCGGATGAGGTGGTACTATTAGGACCTCCTCCCCCGCTGGAAAGTTATTTAAATATCGATAAGATCATTTCCATTGCTCATCAGACAAAGTCGGAAGCCATTCATCCTGGCTATGGATTTTTAGCCGAAAATGCAACATTTACCGAGCGATGTGAAAAAGAAGGGATCGTATTTATCGGTCCAGATTCTAAAGCGATGGCACTGGTCGGCGATAAACTTCGTTCCAGACAAACCATGTCGGCAGCCAATATCCCTATCATTCCAGGAATGCAACAAAAGGTAGCTGAATTCGAGCAACTTCGAACCGAAGCTGAAAAAATTGGTTATCCTGTGCTGCTCAAAGCCTCGGCTGGCGGCGGCGGTAAAGGTATGCGCATCGTCCATTCGTCAGAAGATTTAAAAGATGCCATGGAAGCGGGTATGCGGGAAGCGAAATCGGCTTTCGGCGATGAATCGATTTATCTGGAAAAATTCATTGAACAGCCTCGACATGTGGAATTTCAGGTGCTGGCAGATCATCATGGTCATATTGTTCATCTGTTCGAGCGGGAATGTTCTATCCAACGTCGCCATCAGAAAATTATTGAAGAATCTCCGTCCGTCGCTTTGGATGATGAACTGCGTTTTAAAATGGGTGAAACAGCAAAACGAGTCATCAAAGAAAGTGGTTATACAAACGCTGGTACCGTTGAATTTTTACTTGATAAAAATAAAAACTTTTATTTTCTCGAAGTTAATGCAAGGATCCAGGTGGAACATCCTGTAACAGAATTTGTAACTGGAATTGATCTGGTTAAACAACAAATTCGGATTGCGACCGGAGAACCACTACTTTTTATACAGGATAATTTAAAGCAAAAAGGACATGCCATCGAATGTCGAATTTATGCTGAGGACCCAGAAAACGATTTTTTGCCTTCGCTGGGTAGGATCCATTTTGTCCAGGAACCTACTGGTCCCTGGATTCGAACCGATTCAGGTATTTTCTCAGGGATTGAGGTTTCCATGTATTACGATCCGATCTTATCAAAACTTATCGTTTGGGCAGACAATCGTCATGACGCCATTCGGCGGATGAAAAACGCATTGGAAAATTACATTATTTTGGGTATCAAAACTCAGATTCCTTTTCTCAAAGCAGTGATTGAAAATGCCGAGTTTGTCCACGGTAACACTAATACAGATTTTCTGAAAAATTATTTCTCTAATTGGAAACTGCCCGAATATGGGCAAAATGAAGTCTCGAAAGTTCTGGCTGCTGCGGCAATCTATCAACTTAAAAATGATAAAAAAGAAATCCATAAAGAAAAACGAATTCATGTAACTCCCTGGAACACCATTGGACAATGGGAATTGTTGTCGGTTTAATCTAAAGGAATAAATCATTGGAATTAGAATTTAATATCATACAAAAGCATTATTCTATTTCTGTTCGACAAAAAAATGAAAACTACCAGGTTAAAATTGGTACTCAACTTCTTGAAATGGAAGTAATTCATATTACACCAAACTGTATCATGCTGACTGATGAAATAGGAACGCAGCGAATTTACATTGCAGCGACAAAACAAAGAACTTACGTTCATATAAATGGACACCAATATGTTATTGAGCATTTGGTCGAAAAAGAAAAGACATCATACCGTGAGGATGATCATTTAATTTCGGCAGATACTGGAATTTGTGCTCCCATGCCTGGGAAAATTTTAAAAATTTTAGTACAGGAAAATCAACAGGTTGAACCAAAACAAAATTTAGTGATTATCGAAGCGATGAAAATGGAACATAATATTCGTGCACCCAAACAAGGAGTTGTGGAACGAATTAATTTTAAGGAAGGTGATCTGATCGATACGGGTCAGGAGATATTGGAAATTGATTTTTTGACCGAAAATAAAAAAATTAACAAAATTGGGAAGTAAAATGAAATTTATACTATGGCATTCTTTAATGCTTTTTCAACTAAATCAACTGCTTGCGCAGTTAACTTAATTGTCTTATTTATAGCTTTTATTTTCTTATCAGCATTTCCAATAAAATCTACCGCTTCATTCAGACCTGAAAGGGCTTCCTTATACGCATCATGTTCTGCGTTCAACTCTTTTACAATTGCCACTAAAGTTAATTTTGCCAATCTATCTTGCAATTCTAAAAGTTGTCTGCAGGTTTTTCCAACGTGATTAACTGCTAGATTATTGATACGAGAAGCCAATCCTGCAGTTTTTTCTGCTAAATCATGGTTCATGATACATTTTATCCTTTTCAACTAAGAGGTTGAGAAAAATTAAACTGGAATTATTAAAGTTGTTAACAATTAATAATTATTAACTTTATAAATAATATAGAAATACATTTTATTTATTCTCACCCCCTAATTATTCAGACTCCGGTAGAATTTTTGAGCTTTCTGTGCTTCCTGAATTAATGCACGGAGTGATTCAAGTGTAGTTTGTTTTTTATCCAGTTCACTTCGAATCTCTCTATGGGCAGGTGGGATTTTCGATATAGCTGAATTCATCGACTCTAATGAAGATTCTATTTGATCTACTTCTGTGATGACATCTGCTATTTCCATATCATAATGAAATCGCTCTATTGTCCCATAATCAGGCCTCATCCCATTCGCATGAGCGATAATTTGGTTGAGCATGATTTCCAAAGTACTTTTGATTTTTATGTTGCTGCCAACAATCAGTTTTGATAATTGCTCTATATCCGGTTGTGCCATATCCATCACTTGCTTTAAGGCTGTTTTCTTTTTTTGTTTAATTAACTCTCGACTCATTTTATTAATGAGCATTGCAAAGATACCCGCAGCCTTTGAAACCTCGGCACGACTCAATGTATTAGAGGTTTTAATAAGATTTTTCATACTTCCTGCAAGCCGTTGTGTTGCTTTATCAACTTTTGCCATATAATCTTTTTCTGAAAACGCATGCAAAACAGCCACATATTCTACAAAAACCTTGAAAGCAGCTTCTCTAAATCTTAACTCTGGTGTTAAATCAAAACTCTGACCCTCGATTTGTGGTTTGAAAGTATCACGATTAATTTCTGAATCAGGCGCAGTTGCTACGGTGAATCGTTTCTGTAATCTTTCAATTCTTGCGTAAGTACTAATTGTATTATCCAATAGAGATTCACTTGATTCCTTAAAGATTTCAAATTTAGCGACTGGTATTCTTGACGCACATCCATAAACTATGATTAAGCAGCAAATGAAAATTTGCGTTAAATACTTTGGGTAGTTTTTAATAAAAGTCATCTTAGGTTCCTTTGATTTAAAAGTGTACTTTTAAATAGACGTCTAACTACGTTCTTTGAACATACTTTCAACTAATGTTTCAACCATTTTCTCCTCGGCAATAAATGGAAGGGTAATATGCCCGTTTTCTCTGTGTTCATGGTTCCATTTTATCGCGGTTTGCATAGCGTTTTCATTCCTGGCCCAACTCCTTCTTGCAACGCCTCCCATAACATCCCAGGAAAGGCCTGTTTTAATAATATGGTCCACTCTTTCACTTCCATCAAGAAAAATTCCATTACCTCCATTACTGGCTTTACCAATTCCGACACCGCCACCATTTGACAGGACAACAAGAGTCATTCCACGAGCTATATTTCCACCAAAACATTGTACCGACATATCGGCCGTTGTACGACTTCCATCAAAAATATTTGCCGTTTCCCGATAGGGAGAATCAGTTCCACCTGTATCATGATGATCCCGTCCTAACATTACTGGTCCAGTTTCTCGTTTTCTAATCAACTCATTAAATTTAAGTGCGATATTAATCCGTCCTTCTTCATCAGCATAGAGGATTCTCGCTTTTGTCCCTACAACCAATTTATTTTGTTCTGCATTTTTAATCCAGTAATAGTTATCTCTGTGTGCCGCACTTAATTTGGGATTAATAACTGACATCGCAGCTTGATCAGTCTTTCTTAAGTCTTCATCTTTTCCGCTTAGACAGACCCATCTAAATGGACCAAATCCTTGATCAAAGCAGATCGGACCCATGATGTCCTCCACATAAGATGGCCAAATGAATCCCTCGGAAGTATCTTTTCCATTTTTAGCAATTTCTTTTTCACCGGCTTCAAACACTGATGCCATGAAGCTATTGCCATAATCCCAGAAATGAGACCCTTTTTCTGTAAGTCTATTTATCGCTCTGAAGTGTCGCTTCAATGATTCATTAACTAATTGCCTGAATTTTTTGGGATTTTCTTTGAGGAGTTTACGTCCTTTTTCAAAGGTGACTCCCACAGGCGTATAACCCCCTTCATAAACTGCATGACAAGAAGTTTGATCTGAAAGTAGTTCGACATGAATATTATTTTTATCGAGATATTCCAACAAATCGACCACATTGCCGTAATATGCTATAGAGATAGGTTTACCAGCACTTTTGTAGTCTTTCATCAATTTGGCGATTTCATCAAGATTATCAGAGACTTTACTGAGCCAATCCTGGTCTAGTCGAGTTTTAATCCGACTGTAATCAACTTCGGCAATTACTCCAATACCTCCCGTTATTTCAATCGCTTTGGCTTGTGCTCCTGACATACCACCCAAACCAGAAGTCACAAAATATACGCCTCTTAAATCTTTATCTGCTGGAATACCGAGATATTTACGTCCTGCATTTAAAAGAGTGATATAAGTTCCGTGTACAATACCCTGAGGACCAATATACATCCAGCCACCGGCTGTCATTTGACCATAGTTAGAAACTCCCATAGCCGCTAATCTATTGAACTCTTTTGAATTATCCCAGGCGCCTACTATCAATCCATTCGTCGAAATTACTCTCGGAGCATTTCGATGGGATGGAAAAAGGCCAATTGGATGTCCTGAACTGACTACCAATGTTTGATCTTCTTTCATGATTTCCAAAAATTTTTTTACAAGCAAATATTGCATCCAGTTTTGAAAAACCTGTCCCGTCTCACCATAGGTTACCAATTCGTAAGGATAAAGGGCTGTTTCGAAATCAAGATTGTTGTCGATCATGACCTGAAGCCCCCTGGCCTCTGGTATTCCTCTATATTCATCAATTGGCCTGCCCCAAATTCTCCCCTCAGCACGATAGCGATAGCCATAAATTCTACCCATTGTTTTCAATTCTTCTAAAAATTCAGGAGCTAAAGTTTCATGCAATGGTTCAGGTATATATCTGAGTGCATTTTTTAAAGCAATCATTATTTCGTTTTTGCTAAGATTAAGTCCTCTATTTGGGGCACGACGAATGTCAGGTTGAAATTCTTTTTTGGGTGGCAATTCCGTGTCCAATTTAATTGTCATTGCTTTTGAAATTTCTAAATTGTCCATAGAATCCTCCATTTTTATCTATTAAAAAATAAAATAGCCAATCTCTATAATTTTAAATCAATTCAGTTGTAAAAATGAACTCATAATCTTTTTTATAATGTAATTTGTTAGATTCTAAATGTCAAGGGAAAAATAAAATTAATATTGCACTTCTACACAAATCATTAACGCTCTCCTTTTGGAATCAAGAATGATAAATCAAAATATTTGGGATTGATTTTTTTAGAAAAAATATAATTTCCTTAATGAGCGAAGTGGATTCGGGATTGGAAAATTAATATTAGAGATTAACAACATAAGCTGTTATAATCAAAATAATAAAAATAATTAATAAATTTCCGCAATGATAGCTAATTGCACCTATTAATTTATAAAAAAATTGGAATTACCCAAAAAATACTATTTATTGGATTAATGGGGACTGGCAAAAAATATTTACTTTATTTCGGTCAATATCCTTAAATTTAGGTTTTTTGTTTTGTGTTAAGTTTGATAGATGATTAAAATCGGTTGGAAGTAGATAATGGGAAAAATTAATATTGCAGTAATTGGTTGCGGTTATTGGGGACCTAACTTGATTCGAAATTTTAGTGCTATTGCTGATTGTAAAATAAAAATTTGCTGCGATATAAACGCAAAACGACTTCATCGAATGAAACAACTTTATAATGAAATAGAAATAACTACCGATTATCATAAAATTCTTTTATTAGAGGAAATTGATGCTGTTGCAATAGCCACCCCTGTGCGGACTCATGCTGAGATAGCTAAAAATTGTCTCAAAGCTGATAAACATTTGCTGATAGAAAAACCAATTACATCATCGGTTGAAGAGTGTAAAGAATTAATTGCCCTTGCAAAGGAACGTAATAAGATTCTTATGGTGGGTCATACGTTTGAATATACAGCTTCAGTAAACAAAATGTTAGAAATTATTGAGAGTGGTGAATTAGGAGAAATCTTATATATTGCCAGTGAGCGACTTAATCTCGGCCTCTTTCAGGATGATATCAATGTGGTTTGGGATTTAGCCCCTCATGATATTTCAATTATTCTGTATCTATTAAAAAAAATGCCAATGAGTGTAAATGCTCAAGGGAAGGCACATTATAAAAAAGGTATCGAAGATGTCGCCTGGGTCTCTCTCAATTTTAATGATAGTCTTATCGCTTTTCTTCATAATAGTTGGCTTGATCCTTATAAGATCAGAAAAATGACCTTAGTTGGCAGTAAGAAAATGTTAGTCTATAATGATATTGACCCAAATGAAAAAATAAAAATATTTGATAAAGGAATTAAGGTTCCTCCCTATTATGACAGCTTTGCGGAATTTCATTTTTCATATCGTTATGGTGATATTTATAGTCCACGCATTGAAGAATTTGAGCCTTTAGCCAAAGAATGTCAACATTTTATCAATTGTATTCGAAACAATGAGCAACCGATTTCTGACGGATACAAGGGCTTGAAAGTGGTTACAATCCTGGAAGCAGCAAACGAATCACTCAAAAATTCTGGAAAATCAGTACCAGTAATATTACCATAGTTATCTTAATATCAGCAAGATTACATACAATCAAAATATTGCAGACATTTTTTATCTTATGAAAAATGCCAATCGTTGTTAGATGTTCTAAAAAATTATCCGCAAATTTGAAAAACAATTATTTACAAATCGAAAGGAATCTGAATGAAAAAAATAATTCTCTCGTTATGGCTTGGGGGAATAACAATCATTTTGTTAGTGTTTCCTGCAATAACACAGGAAAAAGTTATTGAAAAAATTCAAACACCGAAGGAAAATTATCTCATTGGTGAAGAAAAAAATCTAGAAATCATTGTTCATATATGGGGAGAAGTCAGAAATTCGGGTGAAAAACGAGTGCCTGATGGTACAAACATTCTTGAATTGATTTCCAAAGCTGGTGGTCCGACGGAATTTTCTAATTTATCTCGTTGTTTGTTATTTAGTGATCATATGCTTCGTTCGTCAACCGCAGGAATGATTCCGAACCGTAATAATGATGATAAATTTATTCTCCAAGATAGAGAAAACCTTTATAAAAAAGGAAAAGTTGAAATCGACATTAATAAATATCTTAAAACTGGCAATGCACAATTTTTGCCCAGACTACTACCGGGAGATGTGGTTCATGTGAAAAGAAATGTTTGGCATAAATGGCAGACTTTCTTTAGAGTTGCTTCTCAAATCGCTATCATTTCTCAGGTCTGGTATTGGTATAGTCGAATTTATTAATTTAAATATAACAGAAATTAATTACTAAACAATTTACCCCCCTAACAAAACAATGGATGGATATTATGGCACGAACAGAAAAACGATCCAGTGATTTCTACGAAATACTTTCTGTATTTCATAAGAGAATTTGGTTGTTAGTCTTCTTCCTTTTAGGCGTGCTGGCAGTAATAGTAGTTTATAATGAACTAGTTCCCCCGCTATACCATACTGAATTATCAATCATGTATGAAGAATTAATTCAACCAATTCCGAATGCCGAATTTTTTCAAACGGGCCAGAGACGAGAAACTATTCTTTCTAATCAAGTAGAAGAGATTAACAGCCGACAATTTTTCAGGGAGGTTTCTGAGGCCATTCCGAAAGATTTGATTCCAAAGTTCAAGGTTCCTAACGAACTGGTGGATGAAAATTCAATCCGAAAATATTTAAGTTATGTGATAAAAAGAAATACAAAAGCCTCTATGCCAGATAACAACTCAAATGTTATAAAAATTACCCATGTTAATGAAAACCCGAATTTGGCACTTCATGTGGCTCAGACCATAGCTGAGGTTATTAATCATCGTACAATTGCGCAGCGGAGATATCACATTAGCAATGCACGACAGCTTATCGAGGATCAATTACAAGTATACAAATCTCAATTAGACACATCCGAAAAACAACTTCGCGATTTTAAAGAGAAACATAAAATTAGCTCACTCAACCAGGAAACAGATGAATTGCTCAAACAGATCACAGAAGCCGAGGTTTTACTAACGTCTGCCAAATCGTTAAAACAAGCTACAGAACAGCGACTCAAATATATCCATCATAAAATTCAATCTGAGCAGAGTGATCTTATACCAAACGTAACCAAAACTATAATTCCACGATTAGAAAAACAAAATAACAAACTTGTTGATTTGGAGCTTCAGCGTACCGATCTTCTGATGAAAGGATATTCAAATCAACATCCCAAGTTGGTCAAATTAACCGAAGAAATCAATCAGACGAGAGAAAGCCTTTCAGCGGAAACCGAGGAATTAATTCAAAAAGGCAAATTTGTTGACCCGCTTTCACAAATAAAAGATTTTTTGCAGGAGGCCATCACATTAGAGGCCAATTTAAAAGCCTATGAGGCTCAGGTTCAAACCTTACAAAGAATATTGGACGAATATGAGAAGAAAATTCAGATTTTACCTGAGTTAGAATTACAATTGGCCAGACTGGTACGCGACGTAAACACAAATGAAAAGATATATACCATGTTGCTGGAAGAAAAAGAAAGAACCCGCATTGTGGAGGCACAGAATGTGGGAAATATAAGAGTGATTGATCCTCCCCACTTACCAACCACACCAATTCGTCCGCGAAAATCGTTAAATATTATTATCGGTTTATTGGTGGGTTTTATCATTGGCAGTATTATGGTTTTTATCACTGAGTCGCTGGATACCAGCGTTAAGTCCCTGGAAGATATAAAACGTTTCACAGACCTTTCTGTACTCGGTACGATTCCAAAAATAAAAGTGAATGTGAACGGAGATTTAAATGCTATCGCTTCAGATAGAAGGCCGACTCGGGAAGAAGTTAGTCAATTAATAACACTTTACGACACCCATTCTCATGCAGCGGAAGCCTTTCGAATGCTCAGGACGAATCTTCAATTTTCGTCATCTGATTTTCGTTCTAACTCTGTCTTGATTACCAGTCCCCAGCCTGGTGAAGGGAAATCAACGACAGTAATAAATCTCGCCATTACAACAGCCCAATTGGGCTATGACACCTTGCTTATTGATGCGGATCTACGTCGCCCGATTCTTCATAAAATATTTCGGACGAATCGAGAACCGGGATTGGCAAACATCTTACAATCAAATATCTTTCAAAAACTTATACAAGAACATCTTTTGGCTCAAAAGAATCATATATGGGATGATTTCATTGCTGTTGATCAATCCTCAGATTTGGATTCGATGGCTCATGAACCCTATGACTTCTTAATCCAGGAACACAAATTTGATTTCCAGAGTCTGTCGAGACTCTATGCGGAAATCGACCAGGTAGTCAATTCAATCTCAGGTATAGAGCATTTATCATTATTAACAACTGGATCAGTAGTCGAGAATTCATCTAAGGTTTTAGGATCAAAAACAATGAAGACTTTTTTCTTATTGCTCAAGAAAAAGTATGATGTGGTACTTATTGATTCCCCACCAGTTCTTGTTGTAACCGACACATCGATTTTGGGTTCAATTGTTGATGGAGTTTTAATTGTTTGTGTCGCTGGTAGGACAAATCAAAAAACGATTTCTCGCACGATTGAATTACTTAAAAAAGGAAATACTAACATCTGGGGAATTGTGTTAAATAAATCTTTAGAAGAAGCCTTACCTCGTTCTTATAAAAAATATTATAAAAATTATCCCTAGACAAGTTAATAATATGTCGCACATGATTTTTTGTTATTCTCAGTAAATTGTATAAATCATACTTGAATCAAAACTTATTCCTAAGTCTTTATATAGCGGGGGAATTATTTGTGAATTTCACAATTAAAAAACAAATAAATTTCAAAAGCATCTTTAAGAGAATTAATAGAAGTAAATGTTATAATCAGTTACATAAATCTCGAAATGACAGGAATGTGTCAAAGTTTTCAAGTAATGGTTATTTTGAATCTATCGAATATTTTTGCCAACGATATTTTATCGAACAGAGACGAGCTGAGAGAAAAGGATATGAATTCTCCCTGGTCGTGATTGATCTAAACGATGAAGAACAAAGCTCTCGACCAAATACGAACGATACTTTATTAAAGGAAGTAGAAGAAGTTCTTTTCACCACATCAAAAATGGTTTTGAGAGCGACTGATGTAGTTGTTAAATATTGTCCATATAAATTAGCAATATTATTACCAGATACTGACCAAAAAGGTAGAAAACTCGTAGTTCAGAGAGTCACGGATGCGCTAAAAGAGATTTTAGATCCTTCTCTCCATGATATTTTCAAGAAAATTAAGATATACTCTTATTCATATCCATTACAAGAAAAGGACATAACTGAATTCATTAATGATAAAATAGTTAACACAAACCCCTCAACTATAGCACTTGAAAAAACGATGAAGCATATAAAATCTTATCATTTTCAAAATCATAATGAGTTAAACTCTTTTTTAAATAATTTTCATTTAAGAATTTCTTCAATAGATACACTTGTTCTTAAAAATCCATTTTGTTTTCTAAACGAAGTAATTTTTAATTTCTCCTGGAATTGGCAGAAAGCTTTAAAAAGATGTCTCGATATTGTTTTATCATTCATGGCGTTAATTCTTCTTTCGCCATTTATTTTATTAATTTCTATATTAATTAAAATTACATCACAAGGCCCCATATTTTTTAAACAGGAACGGATTGGATACATGGGCAATAAATTCATCATCTATAAATTCCGAACAATGTATAACATTAAAGATGAACAAATTCATAAAAAATATATTAAGAATTTCATTAATTATATGAATCAGAACGAACTAAATTCAGGTTCTCAAAATCGTATATACAAAATAAAAAATGATCCTCGTATAACACCGATAGGAAGATTCTTACGGCGAACAAGTATGGATGAAATTGGGCAATTTATTAATGTCCTCAAAGGAGATATGAGTCTGGTTGGACCTCGTCCACCAATTCCTTACGAAGTAGATATGTATGATATATGGCATAAACGCCGATTTCTAACTGTTAAACCGGGTATTACAGGATTATGGCAGATATATGGTCGAAGTGAAACTACATTTAATACCATGGTTCGGTTAGATTTAGCTTACGCCAGTAATTGGTCGCTCGCATTAGATCTTAAAATCTTAATTAAGACAATATGGGCTGTGCTATCCATGAAAGGTGCCTATTAAAATAATGCTAAAAAATCAATGTGAAAATTGTAATATGGGAAAGGGGACTTATTAATGGCTCGTTTCCTTTTTTTTCATTTTTAATACCGAATTAATGAAGATCGCTGATAAAAATTAGACTTCAACTTAGTCAAGAAAGCAACATTGAATGCGAATCTGGGTTGATTTTGAAAATACTCCTCATGTTCTTATTCTGAAACCAATAATTGAAGAGTTACAGCAACGAAATCATCAGGTAATAATGACAGCAAGAGATTGCTCTCAAACTATTGAACTAGCTGATCTTTTCAATTTAAATGTGTCCAGAATCAGTCGCCATCATGGAAAAAAGAAATTCAAAAAAATTCTAGGGCATTTTAGCCGCATCTTAAAATTAATCCTATTTGTTCGAAATAAGAGTGTGTCAGTAGCAATTTCGCATGGATCAAGGAGTCAAATTCTTGCGGCAGGAATTTTAAGGATTCCAACTTTTGTGATGTGGGACTATGAATATGCCAGTTTATCAATTATACATCATTTCATTAATCGGTTGGTCGTTCCAGAGGTATTATCTGCTGAGGCTTTCGATCATAAAATCAATACATCAAAAATAATAAATTATCCTGGTATTAAAGAGCATATTTATGTTGGAAAACTTTTAAGTAACGGGCTAACCTTAAATAATTTATCCTTAGATCCGGATAAAGTCATTATTACCATGCGTCCTCCTGCTATTGAGGCCCATTATCATAATCATAACGATGGCAGTACTGAGATATTCTTCGAAGCCCTAAAACATTTATCTAACTTTAATGACACATTGATAATTGTCTTAGCCAGAACAAAACTACAGCAGAGAGAGATTATTAATTTTGTTCAAAATAATGGAAATTCCAAAAACATTATATTTCCAGCAAAAGCTCAAAATGGATTAACATTAATCTGGAACTCAGACATTGTGATTGGTGGCGGAGGAACAATGAACCGAGAAGCCGCTGTACTCGATGTTCCTGTTTATTCTATTTTCCAGGGCAAATTAGGAGCCGTCGATCGTTTTCTGAGTGCAACCGGTCGTCTTAAGATAATTCAATCGAAAGAAGATTTGAAAGAAATTAATTTAATCAAAAGACGCCGACCGACCAATCTTCTGATAAATGAAAACCGAGAATTGGTTAATTATTTAGTTGATAAAATATTCGAGACAGGGGAAATGACATCAGATAATAATTGAACAAGATTAAGATGATAATCTGTAATGTAGGCGAGATTTTTTTCTTCTCTATATTAATACCCCTTATACAACGATCATCAATAACCCTTAGGACGATGGGACGATGAATATATTATTCTTGCGGGCTGGCAATTTTTCTAATCTCAATCATTACCTTTATCAAGCGCTGTGTCAATCCCACAATGTTATTCAAAATGTTAATGCTGGAAAAGTTATTAGAAGAAGAAGATTACAGCTTTCATCCTGGCTAAATATTCTTCATACGATTATTCATTCTAAAAGATACTGGAAGCAGACCCATAGTAAAAATAGCTTTGCTTTTTCCCGAATGACAAAATATTGTAATCAATTTGTTCGATCTTGTACCGATTATGATATTATCTTTCAAACACAATGTAAATTTAGTATAACTGAGAATCCGTATTCACGACCCTATTATATTTACACAGATTTGACCCAAAAATTAACCGATCGTATCTGGCCTAGATGGGCCTTGAAGGGTTCATCCAGAGAAACAAGAGCATGGTATCAGATGGAATCAGAAGCTTTTCATCGAGCAGATAAAATATTCACTTTCAATAATTATGTTAAATCGTCTTTTGTTGATGATTACAATATTGATCCTGAAAAAGTTATTGTTGTAGGTTCTGGAATTAATTATGATTTTATTTCTGAAATCGATTTTGATAGAAAATTTAATTATGGCTTCACATTATTTTTCCTTGCGACTGAATTTGAACGTCAAGGAGGACCGACAGTTGTAGAAGCTTTTAAGCTAATTAAAACTTATAAGTTAGACATCAATCTGATAATTGGAGGAAAAAGCTCCAACCATTTGCCAGAAGGTATAGAAACACATAATCATTTAACCAATGATACTATTGAAAAATTTTTCAATCGGACTTTGATTTTTCTGATGCCAGCACGGATCGGGGGACTTCAATCTGTACTTCAAGCGATGAGTAAAAAATGTGTGTGTATTGGTTGTAACTGTAATTTATTATTAAATGATATTTTAAAAGACAATCAAACAGGCTTTGTAATACCGATCAACAACCCAACCCAACTAGCAGAAAAAATAATTGAATTATATAATAATGAATCTCTTATGAAGAAAATTGCCAACCAGGCCTATTCCTTTGTGAAAGAAAATTTTACCTGGTTCCAAATTATTAAAAAAATGACCCCACACTTTGAAATTTGAATAAGGATATTTTGTATGCAGGATTTTCAAGAGAAAATAAAACAAAACACAAAATACATTCTTCTTCAAAAATTAATTATACCAATTATTAATATGCTTATTACAATTTATATTGTTAGGAAGTTAACTATCATTGATTATGGCCTATATAATCTTTTATATGCTTTAATAGGCTACCTTACTTTATTTTCATCGATGGGATTGCTCAATGTATTCCAACGTTTTATTCCTGAATATTATGCAAAAAAAGAATATTCGAAAGTTAAGATATTATTCAAATATGGTGTTCTAATTCGCTTTATGCTCGCACTGATATTTATAATTATTCTTTTGATTTTTGGAAATTTCTTAAACCATTTATTTAAAATTGATAATTTTAATGAATACATTAAATTTTTTTTTATCGGTATCATTCTTTTTCTTGAAGTACAAGTCGTTGAAGTTACATTAAGTTCATTGTGGCATAATAAATCTATCATGATTAGTTATTTAATAACGACTATTTTTAGAGCTATTATAACATATTTTTTTCTTGAGAAAAATGCAGGACTTAAAGAGTTACTTTTAGCAGAAACACTTTATTACGCTTTTTTATTAATTATACAGCTTTTTTTCTATTATTTTAGTTTTTGTTTGAAACATTATTCCCATGACAAAACAGTTTCGATTAAAAGATTATTACGGTACAGCTGTTTTAGTTATCTAGATGAAATCGGTTGGACGATATTAGATGTCAAGACAGATTTTTTTATCATTTCAAGTTTTCTTGGCCCTACAATGGTTGGACTTTATGCCTTCGCAAATCAATTTATCGAATCTATCTCGAAAGTAATGCCATTCAAAATTATGAGATCTTTGATTCGGACTGTGTTTTTTTCAAAATTTTCAGAAAATTATGGGATACATCAAATTATTCAAAAATTTAATATGCTTATTAAATTTATTGCATTCATCTCTTTTCCAATTTTTCTAGGAATAATAGTATACGGTGATAAAATTATTATACATTTATTTGATTCTAAATATTTACCAGGTTTACCTATTCTCTGGATATTTACAGGATTTATGATGATCATTAGCTTACAATTTCCCTTACAATTAGTTGTCCAGGCAGTGGAAAAAGTAGAAATCACTTTTTACAGTAAGATCTTTTCCATTTATAATTTAATTGGTGATTTATTAGTTGTTCAATTATTTGGAATTCTAGGAGTTGCTTTAGTTACCTGTTCAGCACGATTATTTCAATTCATCTTTATTTTTTGGCGTATTCGAAAATTTGTACCATTGACTATTGATCTGCAGCCATTAGTAAAAATTTTTGTTAATTCTCTCATAATGATGGCTGTTCTTTATTTAGTAAAAAATCTTGTAAATAATTCTATCACACTTGTCGTTTGTTTAGCACTGGGGTTGATTACATATTTAAGTTCATCATTTATTAACAAAAGTTTTTTTGTCGAAGAACGAGAAATTATTAATAACCTGCTGCCCCGCCCGATTTTTGTTTTCTAAAGAGAAGAGTTATGAAAATTTTATGGATTGCACAAAGAGACCTTCATCACGATTTGAACACATCAACCTGGGTGGAAATGTGTAAATCATTAGTACAGCGAGGTCATCAAGTAATGTTGATTGCACTTTCTACATCAAAAGAAAGATATCCAAATTTTTTGCCTAAATTTACAATTAAAGAAATCCGTGTGATAAATCGCTTTCCTATGGTTGCAATCACTTTCCATCTTCAAATCATAATATTCAGTTTGTATTGGCTTTTTTCATTCAAGCCCGACGTGATTATAACCCATCCTATCACAGCGCTTTTTTTATTTCCAGCAAAAGTTTTAACAAAATTATCCAGATTGAATATTAAATTTGTGTTAGATGTTCGTACCCTTCCAGTTCGCTTGGTAAGCCTAAATGATAGAATTAAAAATACATTGAATTATTTTTCGATCCGGGCAGGCAAAATTTATTTTAATGGTTTCACCGTTATCACTCCGATGCTTCAGCGCCTAATCGAAGATCGATTTAAAGTTGATCCTCATCAAACCGGCATTTGGATGTCAGGCGTTAATACTAGCCTTTTTCAGCCTAAAAATAGGAAAAGTGATTCAGAAAGTGATGCTTTTACAGTTATGTATCACGGGGTCCTGGCTGAAAATCGTGGGCTATTTGAAACAATTAAAGCAATGGTTTATGTGAACGAGCTCTTCCCTGATATAAACCTATTTATTCTCGGAAAAGGCTTAATTCTTGATCAAATGATAGAATTAGTTGATCAATTAGATTTGAAACCCTGTGTTCACTTTCATGAAGCAGTGAATTATCATGAAATCCCCAATTATATTTCAAAAGCCGATGTAGGTATTGTCCCCCTGCCTGATGAATTATGTTGGCAAGTTAGTAGTCCACTAAAATTGCTAGAATATCTAGCAATGGCAAAGCCTGTAATCGTCTCTTCTATTGACGCTCATACGTCAGTATTTAATAATTGTCCCGCCGCAATTTTTTTAAACTCGACTTCACCAGAAGATATTTCAGACGGGATTATTAAAGCTTATAATATCCGAACTCAACTCTGTAAATTGGGAACAGCGGGTAGAAAATTCGTGAATGAAAACTTTACGTGGAACCTTCAAGCAACAAAATTGGAACAGTTTATCACTAATTTATAATCTAACTTAATTGAGAGAATAGCCATGACTGGAATAAAATTTATGCAATTATCATACTTGCCCCAATTTTTGCTCATGTTAATTTTGGGAGCCATGACAGGACTTGTATATATGAGTTTAACTCCAATATGGTGGCTTGTGTTTTTAGCAATCGCGGTTATGATTGCTGTATTTATAAATAATAAAATTGGGGTATTGCTCATTCTGGCAACCCTTTTTATATTTAATTGGTTATTTAGTGTGTTCAGAGCGATTCCTAAAGAACTCACCTGGCTTCCTGATGTCATAATTTTGATTATGGCGGCCAAGATTCTCTATTTACAAGCCAATAAAAACAAATGGGAAAGGACACCAATTGACATCATTATTTTAGCAATTCTGGTATTGGGAACTGTTAGTGCTATTTATAACAATGTCTCTGTAATAACAATATTATTTGGCTTGAGAAAATTCTTTAAATATACAGTTATGTTTTACATTCTCAGAAACATCGAGCAAGATGGAAAATTCTACCGCATATTTTTGATCGCTCTTTTTGTTTTGGCAGTTGTGCAAATTCCTGTTACAATAGCACAGTCCATCGCGTTTGGCACAACAGGTAAAGATGTCGCAGATAATGTTTCAGGTACGTTAGGGGGAAAAGCAACTGGAGCAATGGCTCTATTTATGAGTTTTATGATTAGTATGATGATCGGTTTTTATACACAAGAGCGAAAGGTTATATTTATTTTGCTTAGCGGAATGTTCTTAATTCCCATTATTCTTGGCTCGGGACAGTTCGGATTTTTAATTGCCCCATTAGCAGCGCTTATTTGCTGGATTCTTGGACATTCGTTAACAGTAAAAAATATCCTAAAAACACCGCTAATAATTTCCTTAATAATTATTTTTATCTTACCGGGAATTAACTACCACGATGCTCGTTATAGAGGTAATCTATTAGAATTTTTAAAATCCCCTTCAGAGCTTTTTTCTTTAAATCTTCAAACACGGAAAGAAGGGACTTTCGGTCGTTTTCAAGTCATTGAAGTTGCGCATCAGATTTTATTTGAACATCTACCACAATTAGTTATCGGTTTCGGTCCAGGAAATGCATCTGAAAGTTACTTTAGTGAATATAGTGGTAAGTTAGAGAAAGAATATCGCGGATTTAAAATTTGGGGAATTCAGTACACAGCAACTGTCCTTGAATTTGGATTTCTTGGTTTATTATTATTTCTATTCTTGTTTTATCAGCTCTGGCGTACCAACCGCCAATTTTATCATAAAACTAAAAGTCAATTCTGGAAATCAATCTCAGTCGGATATAACGGAATGTTATTTGTTTATATTGCGGGTTCATTTTATAATCCGGTCTGGTATTATGATGTACTTGCATTCACATTCTGGTTTGTCACTGCTGGACTGATTGTTCAGATGAATTCTGAAATTACATTTTTTCTCAAAAATAAAAGCACGATCCCGAAATAAAAGATATTTAGAGTCTTGCTAAATAGGATGAAATTCGTAATGCAAATACTCTTGTTTACGATCAATTTGATGAAGCATATATGTAAGATATGATTAGTAATGCTGGTTACATTAATAAGAAAAAAAAGAAAATTTTAATTGTTGGTCCAGAATTATCTTTGCGTGCCGGTGTAGCCCATCATGTTAACACGTTACTTTCGTCACCTTTAAGCAAAGATTATCAACTCCATTATTTCAGAGTTGGTCCGAATCAGAACGATAGTCGCATAATTATTATTCTTAAATTTTTATTAACACCTATTAGGTTCCTGTGGAGATTATGGATTCTAAAGCCAGATGTTGTTCATTTTAATCCATCCTTTGATCCTAAATCTTTGCACCGGGAGTTGAACCTATTGGCGCTTTGTAAACTACATGGCCGTCCCAACCTGATCCAATTCCATGGTGGTAATATATCTGATTTACTTCAAAATGGTCATTTGCCTTTTTATATTAAGCTTATTTTTCGATGGGCCTCGCATCTGGTTGTATTGACGAATATTCAAAAAACGCCATTACTGAGATATGATCCGGAAGTTAAAATTACTGTTATCCCCAACATGATAGATACCACGCTTTATTATAGTAAAAAACAAACCTGTAGTTCTCAATACAGAATATTATATATGTCAAAAATAGAATATAAAAAAGGTGCTTATGACGTTCTTGAGGCCATTCATTTTGTGATTAAAAAATTTCCGAATGTAAAATTTTTTTTTGCTGGGGAAGGACCTGATAGAGAAAAAATTAATTTGCTTTGCTGTGAAAATGGATATGAGGATGTTGTTAAATTGTTGGGTTATGTTCAGGGACAGAATAAGGCTAACTTTCTTTCTCGCGGTGATCTGTTCTTATTTCCATCACATTATAATGAGGGAATGCCTTATGTGCTTCTAGAAGCAATGGCTGCCGGATTGCCGGTAATCGCAACACGAAAGGGTGGTATACCAGAGATAATTGAAAATAATGTGAATGGATACTTAATACCTCCAGGTCAACCAAGGAAATTAGCTCAAGCAATTCTTAAGTTACTATCAGATGTTAAACTAAGAAAAGAATTTGAGCGTATTAACCGCCATAAAGCAGAAACTGATTTCGATATCAAAATCGTCTGTGAAAAATTTAGTCTACTCTATGAAAAATTATCAAGCGATAATTGATTCTAAAAATAAAATCGAAAATACAATCGATAATCTGATCTTATATCTAAAAAAGGACAATTTTCATGGGTGGGAACCTTATGATTTTCCAGAATTCAAATTAACAAAATTACTGAATTTTCATACTGTTCGAGTAATTTTTACTCAACTTTTTCGTTTATCACCTATTTTTCTACACCCTTATTTTAAAGAGAAAAAATCGCACTCAAAAGCTGTCACTTTATTTGCTCAAGCTTTTTTAATCTTATATGAGTTGACAAATAAACAAGAGTATCGTGAGAACGCCATTTTTTTTCTCAATTGGTTAAAGCGTCATCGCTCCCTTCAATCTAAAAATTTTAGCGTTGGTAATCAATATCAACTAAGTATGAAAACTTATGGCGCCAATGAATGGACTCCCTCTCCTCTAATCACTTGTTTTGCAATCGAAGCATTTATTTCTGCTTATGAAATTTTTAAAGAAAAATGCTTCTTTGATTTAGCAGAAAGCGGAATTAAATATTTTTTAGAAGAACTGCCACAGAAAAAAGTAACCCATGATCAATGGTATTTTATTTACCACCCAAATAGCAATCAATTTATTCCAAATCTACCCGCAATGATTAGCGGTACATTAGCTCGTTTCTATGCGATAACAAAAGATCAAAAGCTGTTAATTGTTATTAAAAATAATTTAAATTATGTCGTAAAGTTCCAGAGAGAAGATGGTTCCTGGTTATATCACCCGAAATCAAGATATATCGATAGTTTTCACACTGCTTTCGTTTTAGAAGCGTTGGCTAAATTTCAATATTATGCTGATGATAACTTATTTGAAAACAATTTATTAAAAGGTTTATTATATTATGAGAAATCCTTTTTTTCATCCAATGGGCGTCCTATTCACAAAAAATTATGTGGATTCCCTAGCAATGCCGATTCGCTTCTCACTCAAATCGATTTACGGGATTGTGCCATGGGGCTTGCTTTGTTTAGTTTTCTTATATCCCATAAAAAGCATCCATTAGATCAGGCTTTAAATTTGCTGAATTGGAGCATTGATTATTTTAGGTCTGATGAAGGCCATTTTTACTATCAAAAGGTTCCACTTTATAGGATCAAAGGTCCTTTTATGAGCATGCAAGCATGGATGCTATACGGACTGAGCAAGCTACAAAAGGCCTTAAGTAATTATGAACCTATCAACTTATCAGCTAAATATGCGTAAACAGAAGTCAATTCCTTTAAGCCAAAGAAAAATAGTTTACATCCACAAATCAGGTCGAGGATGGGGAGGCGCTCAACAAAATCTGTTTGATTTGATTAATCAATTTAGGACAGAATTTGCACAAACCGTCTTTATTTGTAATCGAGGTTTATTGCTCGAGAAAATTAAAACACTTGGAGTTAAAACCTATCAGATCCCTATTGCTTCAGTAAAAATGTTTCCAATTACCTTGATTATTTTGGCCATTGTATTAATAAAAGAAAAGCCAGATATCGTTCATTCTAACCATCGCTATGCTACGTTATTGGTGCAACTCATACGTAAAATTTGCACTGTACAATATAAAATCCTCCATACAGCAAGGTCTGTTTTCACCACAAAAACTCTGATTCGTTTATTTGGTGATACAATTATTGCAAATAGCAAAGCCGTCCAAAAAAATTTGTTGGAAAGATTTCATATTGCACCTGAAAAAATAAAAATTATTTATGATGGAGTTAAATTAAATTTCAAAAGCCCAATTCTCTCGAATCAGCAAAATGATCCTCTATTCCAAATGCTGGATTCGTCACAAAAAATCATTATCGGCTGTATTGGAAGCTTAGTCAAAGCTAAGGGCCATTGCTATTTGCTCCAAGCACTCGCTCAATTACCTTTTTTTATTCAAAACAAAATTTTAGTCTTAATTGTTGGAGAAGGATCTTTACGTAAAAAATTAGAAAACAAAGTCCAGGATTTAGATCTTTTTGACATTGTAAAATTTCTGGGTTTTCGCAAGGATATCCATCATATTATTAGTTATTGTAATTTTATTGTTATCCCATCCATTCAAGAAGGTCTTCCCAATGTATTAATTGAGGGATATCTACTGGCTAAGCCTGCAATTGTGTCAGAATTAGATTATGTTCATGAACTCATTACGCCTTGTCAGATTGGACTTACTTTCCCGATCATGGACATAAAAAAATTAGCCGAGTCAATTCAGCTTTATGTTGAAAAGCCAAAACTAGTTGCTAAACACGGAGCGAAGGGGCAAAAGTCATTTAAAAATTGGTTTAGCATGGAAAAAAACATAGCTAATTATAGCCTGGCTTACCAAGATTTACTTGAATTGAAAATGAAGAATAACCTCGATTAGTATGTTTACACCAGAAACTGGCACAAAAATTGTATATCAATCCTCAATCTAAATTAGCATTTAAGAATTTAATAATGTACTTATCGATTGATTGAAGCGTTCGTTAACATTCGGAGACAAATATTAGATTATACCAATAACATTCTGTAATTTAATCTATTCCATCATATTTATCTTATTCAAAAGAGGGGATTCACTAAGAAAAATGTCTTTAAAAATTAAAATCTATTTAGGAATCGGGATTTTATTTATTACTAATTCTGCGTTTGCAAAGGAATATTACATTTCTCCCAACGGTGATGATAAAAATATAGGGACACTTGATCGTCCCTGGAGGACTATTACAAAAGCGAATCAGGAATTACAATCAGGTGACATTGTATATATACGTCAGGGTCGCTATCAGGAAACAATCTGTCCTGTGAGAGATGGTTCAGAGGATGCACACATTGTCTATACTGGCTATCAAAATGAAATTGCTGTTATTCATTCTCGATCAAATGGGGTATATTTAAGTGGCAAAAGTTATATAATTATTCAAAAATTACATTTCGAAAACTGTAATTATTTTATACGCTCCTATCCTGATGGATTCGATTTCTGCATCATAAAAAATTGTGTCATGAAAAAGCAGACAGGTTGGTGCGGAATTGAAGTTGGAGACGGCAGTAGTTACAACAAAATCCTCAATAATTATATCGATAGCGCTGGCATTGAAGGGGATTGCATTCATATTGGAAAAGATGATTTCGGAGAAATATTTGGAGCCCAATTTAACCTTGTTGCCAGTAATGAATGTTTTGGAGCCATGCACGGTGGCATTTGCTGTGCAGGAGATAAAACCAAATTCAATATCATCCACAAGAATTATGTCCACGACATCGGAGACAACACCATCGCTACAGGCGCGCTTGCTGAATGGATCGTTATTGAAGGGAATCGAATTTACAATCCGGGTACCGACAGAGATGGAGCATCAGCCATGCAAATTCGATCTGAAAACACGATTATTCGCCATAATGTTATGTATCGGGATTTTGATCAAGACATTGATAATGGAGCAGCAGCCTTAGTATTACAATCTACAGATGACTTTCCTTTTGTGAGAAATAATAAGATTTACCATAATGTGATTTACAATTTTAATCAGATGAATACAAAGTGGTATGGAATTAATCTAGCTGCATTTAATACCGAGATGCAATTTGGACCCAATATTTTCAAAAATAACATTATTTATAAAAATGGTATGGGAAATAAGGATGGTTATCAAATTGCCTACACTCGATCCATGAAAACTAGGCCAATTGATTTATTTGATGGAAATATAATTTACAAAAACAAGGCAAATGAAAAGGTCATTTACTTTTTTGAATATAGTCGACAAGAATTAACTTTAGAACAAGCCAAAAAGATGTATTTTGATATTTTTTTACCTTCTAACATTGATGCCTCTCCCCTATTTTCAGATGAAAACAATTTTGATTTTTCTTTGCAAAAATCTTCACCATGTATAGATGGAGGCACGTTCCTGACAAAAACCACCTCTTCTGGAAGTGGGAGCCAAATTCCATTAGAAGATGCTGCATATTTCTGTGATGGCTGGGGCATAATAGATGGTGATTTAGTCAGGATTGGTTCCAATCGACCGTTGCGAACAGTAAAAATTGACTATAAAATTAACTTATTAACAGTGGGTGAGGAGGTTACCTGGCAACAAGGCGATCCGGTCAGCCTGAATTATTATGGATCCGCACCGGATATCGGAGCCTATGAATACCAAAATTCAGGAGACGCATTAGCTCCTTATCCTCCTCAGAATGTGAAAGTGTTATTTCCCTAACCATGCCCCTTAAGGGAGTGAGATTAAATAACTTTCCCATTTGTATTTTGGTTATTATGAAAAATAAAGACTTAAAAGACTATACGGCGTCATTTATTTTATCTCACTCCCTTAACTTCCAAAATGAATGTTTGTTTCTTTTGATCTCTGAACCACATCATTTTCATTAGTAAAAATTCAATAATCTCCTAAACTTTGCTCTTGATATTTAGTTCAAAAATTAAAAAAGTACAGATAAAAAGTCAACGCTCTTATGATGAAATTCAGACCGCAACTTTTATAGGAAAATATATCATCTATAATCGTGCCGAGGGTTTAAGACTGAATTACGGGTTCAATATTTCAAATAATTTCGGTGCCGATGTACTTGCTGAATATACTGATAAGAACAATTTGCATAGTGACTTTTCCTATGCGTTCGACAGAACAAATCTCCACAAAGGTTATAGACTTATATACCATAGCGATTTAAACATATTTGCCCCAGTTGCATTCTCCATAAGAAAACTGGTACCCCAGAAATGGTTTGATTTGGGTGGAAAAACATTCATGAACTATCATGGAAATTTAAGATGTGTGAATTATAAAACTTTCACTGGTGATCGGATGGCAAATTCAACTATCGAAAATTCAGTAAATGGCAGCGGGTTCTATGATCATGGTTTAAAACTTGGCATAATAAAAGCCCTGAAGCTACACTTCTGGAGCGGGATTGGATGGAGTTCACTTTCAGAGAAAAGTAAAGGCTTTGCCGTAAACGTTGATACGCCCACACAAACTACTGATGGCGCATTTATCACGAATTTGGAATCGGCCTAAGTGATAGATTCAACATAGTAAGGCTTGATTTTATGAGAAACAGTAGTTCTAAAAATAAGATTTTGATTAGTCTTAATGTTCTCAGATAAACTTAAAAAGGTAAAGGGAGCAGTTGTTAAAAATTATTGTCAATAAAAAGTCGTCCAACAGGACGACTCTTAGATAACAACTTAGCGTTGCGAGAAGCTGCAACTATTAAAATATTTTACTTCTATGGTATTAATTTCACCTTCTATTTTTCTTCATGAAAAATATCCGCTGAGAATATTTTAATTTTAGTGCCTTCTTTTTTCCAGGCATCAGTCGGTAAGCCAGCTTTTTGACAGGTATGCTCTAAAAACGTGATCCGATCCCAGCCATATTCTGTTGCAACTTGAGGCAATAACAGTCCACTGTATCCACCTCGCTCAATAATAATACCGTGTTTACCAACTTTGATTTCATTAATGTCACTGATCTCTTTAACTGGTGTTAAAACCGATATTTCAATTTCCAACTTATGTAATTCATCTTCAGTAACAGGAGGAAATCTTGGATCGCGAAAAGCTGCAGCCTGGGCCATCTCAATTATGGTCTCCTCCAGCGGTTTAATGGCATGAATATAGCCTATACAGCCACGTAACATCCCCTTCTCTGTTAAAGTTACAAAAGCGCCTCTTTTTTCTCTCATGAGTGATGATTCATAATCTACTTTGGGATTATCTTTCTTGAACATAGCATTTTCGATTGATTTTCTTGCTAAAACTAATAGGGCTCTTTTCTCTTCATTGTTTAAACCGCTATCGACACCGACTTTCTGTTCTTTTTTTTCTTTCGATTCTTTATAAATCACGACTGCACCGTACCCGACAACATAGCCACCTCGACTACGGGTAACATCATTGGAATTGGTTTGATAAACGATTTTAGTTTTATTTGCCCCTAAATTCAAAGCCACTAACTCTGCTACAACAATTCCGCCACCACCACAGGCCATTAGATCCTTTTGTTGGAAACCTTCACATAATTCTTTGGGTTCGAGCTTTTCGATTATTTTTAAGGTTCTGTTATCGGTTGCCTTACATTCATCATAGGAATGCCCATGGTACAAATCGCTACTTGCAACGATTAGAACCTTCTTGCCCTTAACCGCGTTTGTTATTGCATCAGCTAAGCGTTTACAGTTCTCCCAGGAATGATCCCAAAAAACAATAGGCACAATTTTTAAGTCAGGCACTGCGACCTGTAAAAAGGGCAATTGAATTTCTAGTGAATGTTCCTCTCGATGACCTTCCCAGGTAAATCGGATATTTTCATCCTGTTCGATAATGGTATTAGCCACCGATTTTTCAACAGGAACGATGCCCAAAGGCGTTTCGTAGCCATCTTTGTTATAAACTGATACGCCATAAAAAAGCTCCTGATGACTTGGCGCTAGCATAATAACCGCATCATAATTGTTACCCTTAATCATCTTATAGGCGTGGGCTGCTACAAAACCTGAATATTGATAACCCGCATGGGGGGAGACTAATGCAATAATTTCACCATCAATATCAGCTAACTTAACATTTTCTAAATACTTGGTTATCTCTTTATGAAGCATCTCAGGATTATCTGTATACCAGGTACCAGCCACGACGGATTTTCGAATTTCTTGTGTACTCATAGCTTTCTTTTCAACCTCCTTTTTGGGTTGAGCCTTGCAACTAATAAAAATTAAAAATGTAATTAAGATAGTATTAGTGATGATTTTGGAAATCATAATTTTATTCCTTAATTCCAAACACCAGCGATTTTATATCCACAAAATTTACATCTACCTTTATTGTCAACTTCATTTCTATAGATTATGTAACCATTTCGGTGAATGATAATCTTTTTACAACCTGGACAGAAAGTATTTTCACCTTCATTCCCAGGAACATTTCCAATATAAACATAATTTAGTCCAGAGTCAAGAGCAATTTTGCGAGCCATCACTAAGGTTTTTTCGGGAGTTGGTGGTAAATTCTTTAATCGATATTGAGGATAAAATCTTGAAAAATGAATCGGTACGTCTGAACCTAATTCTTGTGCTATCCAGTCACACATCTGTTTTAATTCTTTGGGATCATCGTTAAGGGTAGGAATAACCAGATAAACAATTTCTGTCCACATTCTTTCTGTTATTAATAAAACGAGAATATCTAGAACGGGTCGCAGTTCTCCCGAAACCATTTCTTTATAAAACTTTTCTGTAAAAGCCTTCAAATCAACTTTGACAGCATCCAATACTTTGCAGAGGTCTTTCATTGGCTGAACCTGGATGTAACCGTTGCTGATCATCACGCTTTTCACATTTTCTCGGTGCCCTCCTTCAGCACAATCATACATATATTCAGTGAAAACCACAGGTTCAGTATAAGTATAAGCGATCGATTGACAACTATATCTTTTCGCATAATTGGCAATCGCTTTTGGAGACAGATCATAGCTATCAACCTGGTCTGGTCGGGCTTGAGAAATTTGCCAGTTTTGACAGAATTTACAAAGCACATTACACCCAACCGTGGCGATTGAAAACGCAGCAGAACCAGGCAAAAAATGAAACAAAGGTTTTTTCTCAATCGGATCGACATGGGCACTGCAAGGTCGTCCATAAACAAGTGTATAATAAGTTCCCCCATAATTTTCTCTAACGCCGCAATAGCCGGTCTCTTGATCATCGATAACACATTCACGAGGACAGAGCACGCATTTGATCTTTCGGTTGGGTAACTTTTCGTAATATCGAGCTTCTGTTACATTGGAAACAGAATATTTATTTTTGGTCGGTTTACTCTTAACTGTGTTTAAGGAAAATAATATCGATCCTGCTGCACATAGTTGAGCCGTTTCGTTGATAAATTGGCGTCGAGATTGTAAACGTTGAAGAACCATGTCTTAAACCCGAACTAAATTAATCTTATTTAAATCATTGCTTCCCAGACGATGTTTTTCGTCTGCGGCTGTTACGATATAAGTCGGTTCGCGACCTACTTGCTTTAAGATCGGTAGCCCCATTTCTTTTCGCTTCTTTTCAATTATATCCCACCCAATTGTATCGATAGCCACTGGATCAAATCCAACTATTAGCCCATTATATGGCCAGGCCCATTGAGGCATCAACGGTGGTCCTCCCTCGCATTGCGCAATTAAAGCATCTGTAATCGTTATTCTTACTTTGGAGCGAATTTCTGAAAGCATGTTTACATCAGCAATATAGGGGTCCCCCTTGTTGTCGTGATATTTATTGGGATTATGAACGGCTCCAAAAAAATTCTTCAGGGCATTGGTAATACCTACAATTCCGTGGTCTTTTAGAATAGGTACATTAACAATGGCCGTACACTGGCGGACCAAAATATTACTCAAATGGCTACCAACTTTTCCATATTCATAGATATCATGAGTGTATCCCGTATAATCATTTCCGTAACATTTAACTCCATTTCGGTCAGTTTTGATTCGATAGCCAGTTTTTTCAAGATCGCGATTTGCCCGGTCCCATATAATGATATTTTTCTCTAAGACGCCAGCACTCCTTAAACCTTCGATGATGGCCTCGACTAATTCGAAATGCGTTGAAATACCTCGCCCTGCCAAGCAATTTATTTTAATTCCTACCGTATCTTCTCTTGTAAACAATTGCTGCCATGCTTTTCCTGGCTGACTCACTTGAAATAAATTTTCTATTGTTCGATTTAACAGCTTTTCAACCTGATCACCAATTAATTTATCATTTCCATCTCGGATCAGGTCATCTTGGGCAATCACCACCGAATTCTTTATATCCTGCACTTTTAATTGTCTATCATTTGCTCCATGGCAACCGGGAATTAAACCAAAATAAAGTGCTCCACCAGCCTCAATACTGGTTTGAATAAATTCACGCCTTTTTATAGAATTCAATTTTCCCATGCTTTTCGTTCTCGATATTTTCATGAAAATATTGATACAATAATATTATATCAAATTTGATAGTAAGTGTCAAGAAAAATTTTAGTTCCTGTAAAATTAAACTTAGCTTTTTTAAAAACATTCTTGTTCTTTACAATTTCCAATCGGTTTAAATTTCAAGAAAAGCCAGACTCAATTTATCCCACGCATATATTCCAAATAATTCTTACAAAACTCCACGGCTTCTATGGGATATTTGCCAATCGCTGTTTCATCTGATAAAACAACACCTGAAAAACCGTTTTCGATTAAGTAGCCAAGGTGAGCGACTTCAGATCGAGAGGGATAGTTTTTCCTCACCATGTTTTCGAGCACCTGCCCAGCAATTAAAGAGGGTTTTTTAATCAAAACCATTTGTTCCATGAATTTCTTTTCATATTTAAAGAGACTATAAATCGAGCCGTTAGCCCCCAAATCACCTCGGCAGAGCCAGGTCATATCTGCTAACTCGGCTAGTTCACGCAACTCACAAAAAGCTTTCTGTCGTTCAATCTTGGCCACAATAGGGCGACTTCTGGCAGATTTACGAAACAATTGTAATTCTCTAGCACTTTGAAGATAAGAAATTGCATATCCTATAAATTTCCACTGCTTAGTTTGTTCAATAAATACCTGATCGCGAGCAGAAATCTGAGTTAACTCTGGCTCATTATTATAAAGTACGAATCCTTTGAAAGAACTTAATTCTCCAAAGTTTACAACCTCTGCTTGGAAATTACCATTGTTTACGTTTTGGATTTTTAATTTAATTCTTCCATCATCAAGAAGAACTTGATCCCCTGGTTTGACCTTTTGGAATACAACTGCGTGGGGTAAAGGGACTTCATGCGAAATTTGGCTATAACTATTCCTAAATGTTAACCGATCCCCACGGTGCAGGAACATAAGCCTGGATAGCCTGCCGATTCTCATTTTTGAACCCTGAAGATCAAGCCAGACAGGCATAGCATCCCCCCGACGCTGAAAAGCCTGCTCTATCTCAATTAACCAGCGAGATAGCTCTGCTAAAGTAAGATGAGAACAATTAAGCCGAAAGCCTGTTGCGCCAGCATGGATGAGGTTATTTACTTTATTTCTAACAGCGGTTCCTAAAGTGGCGATGATTTGATATTGTCCTTTTTTAGCGCTCAAATTTTTTCAGTTGCACTTTATAAATCTCTCGAATTCGTAAAAATGTTTTATTGTACTGACCACTCTTAAAATCTGGAAAACTCCAGGGATAAGGAAAATAATTTCCTTTTTCATAATGGAGTGTTAAATCTGCATAAATTCCGAAATCCAGATAAACTTTCTGACCGTTGTATTTTGATGATGCTAAGACAACTTTATCATAGTCCATGTAACCTGGATCACTATTCACCTTTCGATTGTTTTTAACAGCAAGCTGATCTTCAATTTCATTACATTCAACTTTTATCCGAGCAATTTCTTTTGGATTGATGAACCTGGCAAACGACCAGAAAATTCGATAGATAGGCCAGCCCATTTCAGGGCGATAGTAGTCGGAAATGTTAAAAGCGAACTTATCGCTTTGATAATCGATATCCCCATATTTTTTGATAAGTAATGCTTTGGCTTCCTGTAGCAAATCCTCATCAGTATAAAGCACACCACAAAATAATTTCACAGGAGTTGGCTCTGATGGTTTCATGACAAGATAATTGAGAAATATTGAAGCAATTCTATAATTCTTGATCTGAAAGTCTAACTGATGTTACAATATGTTAAAAAAAGATGTTAAAGTCAAGGGAAAAATGCGAGCAGAAAAATTGGCAGATAATTCAAAGGGAAATTTTTTTGAAGAGTAATAAAAAAAAGGGATAAAATAAAATTATATGGGTGAAGTATGTCTTTACTTGATTGCAATAATTTTGAATTGCGAATAAATTATATATATTGCTATTATGACATTATAATAGTTATTGTTCAACATATGCTATAACTATCTGTATTGAAATAATAAATTTTTGACACTGTGATGTGCTTATTTTTTACTGCAATTTGAAAATCGCTCAGTTTAGGAGGTAATTAACTGGGGAAATAATAGAAACTAACTCACTGAAAATTAATCCCTCAATTTTAGACGAGAGGTTTCACCGAATAGGAGGGAGGTATGTAAAAATTTTACAGTGTCTACTGAGTATCTCCCAATAGATTATTGTGGAAATGAATATAGATTCTTAGTAATGAGATAAGCGATATTATATTGTAATCATAGAAATTATGATCGCAAGACAATCCCGCGCAATGACTGATTCTCTACAATACATTTTGCAAAATGAAATACCGGAATACTGATGGATTCATACCAGGATATATGGAATTTACCCAACACTAATGCAATAGAAATTTATCTTGCTTTTCATAATAATTTTTTGTAAAATTTAACAAAGTTACATTTTACAAAATTTAAATTTATTTCAATTATTTACTTTATGAAACTTAAAAATAATAATTGGAAAAAGCTGCTATGCTTAATGATCAAAAAAAGCTGGATGTATTAGACAAAATTTTAAAGAGTTCTGAGTTTTCTGAATCGAATAAGAAATACCAAGATCTGCTTCGGTATCTTGTTGAAACTTCTATAAAAGGAGAACCACTCAAAGAGACGACTATTGCCATCGATCTCTTTAATAAAGGTTCTGATTTTAATCCAAGTGAAGATCCAACGATCCGTGTATGTATCAGTAATCTAAGGAAAAAATTAGAACACTATTTTCTGACTGAAGGGAAAAATGATACTATTCGGTTAGAGATTCCAAAAGGTCATTACCACGTAGAGTTTATTCCAGCCCAGCAGATTCGATCTTCCCGACTTGTAAAAAAAGCTATGTTACCTTACTTTGTTTTTATCCCTTTATCCTTATTCCTGTCAATAGTTATCTTTTTTCAATGGCAAGAAAAAAACAAAATTATTAACAATTACCAGATTATGCCGGACGATAACCTTATCTGGGGAGACTTTCTACATAAAAATGAATTCCCAACATTAATTGTTCTTGGAGATTATTACTTTTTTTACGAACGAAAGAGCAGTATAGATCGGCATTATTTTATACGGGACACGAGAATTAATTCGGTAAGAGATTTTGAAGCATTCATTCGCAAATACCCTGCCTTAGCTGAAAAGTATCGAAAAGGTGATTTGACTTACTTCCGTCCAAGTGCAGTGTGGAATATGGCCGAGCTGCTTCCGATTTTATTATCATCACCAAATAAAATATATATAAAATTGGCTTCCCAGTTGGTGTGGGATGATTTAAAAAGACACAATGTGATTTTTGTTGGATCGTTAAAAACATTATACATTTTTAATGAATTTTTTCAGAAATTGGATTTTAAATTTCAAGTAGCGCCGCCTCAACTTTATTTGACCAAAGATACAAATGATACTTTAAAAACATATTCAACATTCTGGTCTCCTCAAGGTACATATCGGAAAGATTATGCGATTTCTACGAAGTTTCAAGGTCCCGGTCATAATATTATATTGTTAAATGCAGGATTTGATGATGCTGCCATAATTGAAATTATCAAAACAATATCCAATTCCTCGTTGCTTCCCCAGCTTAAAGAACAATTTCCCGATGAAAATTTCAACAAGCCATTTTTTTACGAATTGCTTATAGAAGTAGAAGGAGTCAATCAAACAAGCTTCGGATCGGAAATCAAATTTTTTAAGAGTCTTGAATCAAATTTTGAAATAAATAATAGTGATACTGAGTAAACGTTTTAAAATATGTAAGTCGAAAATCTCTCATCCTAACTTATAACCCGTATAATCACCACATTTTATGCTCCCTCTAACTTTATTTATTTCCTACATGTTAACCAATTGTAATTTACATGTAAATTACAGTAATTTTCTTGATAAACTGTAAAATTGTTCTTATTCTGATGATAATGAACGCCTTTCAAAATTATTTTAATATTTTTGAAATATTAACTCTTATCAAAAAGAGCCAATCGTATGCACATCCAAAAAACGGATCGTTTGATAATACGATGTCCACTTTTTTTCACCTTTGTAATTTCTCTTCTGCTCTACTTTAGTCAAACGATGGCTTTAACAAATATCTCCGATATATATCTAAGCCAAAAGGAAACTTCTCTAATAATAAAATCTCGAATCAGGTATACGATTAATGAATGTTGGCGTTTTAAATTTTTTATGGAGGACATTCCGGAATCGAAAATTTTTAATTGTGATAAAAAGTTCTGGTCAACGATAACCATACCCCATACCTGGAATATTAATGAAGTGCTGGATGACACATCCGGATATCGCCGCGGAATCGGCTGGTATTTTAAAAGGCTTTTCCTGAATAACAACCTTAAGAATAAAAAAATTTTTCTGCATTTTGAAGGTGCGAATCAATTGACTGAGGTTTACGTGAATGGTAAAAAAGTGGGCCAGCATAAAGGCGGATACACGGCTTTCACGTTTGACATAACGGATTATTTGACCGTTGATGATCAGCAAAATTTGAATATTATTGCTGTAAAAACTGATAATAGATTTAATAAAAATATTCCCCCACTTTCGGCCGATTTTACATTTTATGGGGGTATATATCGGGACGTTTGGCTGATCGCGGCGAATCCCGTCCACTTAACGATGACTGACCACGGTTCTTCCGGAATATTCATTTCCACACCTGAAGTTACTCGAAATAAAGCGAAGGTAAACATTCAGGGAACGATCGCGAATGAGACTATTGTGCCTAAAAAAATCAGGCTTATAAACACAATTGTTGATTCCAGCGGGCGGGTCATTCAGAGAATTGAAGAGGCGATTACGCTTCAGCCGAAAACACGAACTTCTTTTAACCAAACAAGTCAACCCATCAAATCTCTACGGTTGTGGTCTCCAGAACATCCCTATTTATATTCTGTTTATACTCAAGCCATCGAAAAAAACATTGTTGTTGATATTGTCAAAAATCCGCTGGGTTTCCGCTGGTTTTCATTTGATCAACAAACCGGATTCTATTTAAATGGAAAGCAATACAGATTAATCGGGACAAATCGACATCAGGATTATGAGGGAATGGGAAATGCATTGCCAAACGGAATTCATGAGAGAGATTTAAAGATTATAAAAGAGAATGGTTTCAACTTTCTCCGGTTGGCACATTATCCGCAAGACCCGGCTGTGTTAGCTGCTGCAGATAAGTTAGGACTCATTATCTGGGAGGAAATTCCTGTTGTCAATTATGTAACGTGTTCGGATACATTTCAATATAATTGCGAGCAAATGCTAAAAGAGATGATCCGCCAGCATTTTAACCACCCCTCCGTATTGATGTGGGGCTACATGAATGAAATTTTTCTTCACGATGTAAACGGAAAACGGGAAAAGAACTATCCTGAAGATTACATAGATTGGACAGTGAAACTTGCTCAAACACTTGAGGATTTGCTGCATAAAGAAGATCCGAATCGAATATCGGTGATGGCAATACATCAAAGTTCACTTTACAATGAATCTAAAATTGCAATGATCCCTCAGGCACTTGGTTACAATTTATATCCCGGCTGGTATGGAGATGAATTCTCAGGTTTTGGAGAGTTTCTTGATAAAGAGCATGAAAAGTATCCTCAAAGGCAAATTATGGTCAGTGAATACGGCGCCGGGAGTGATGAAAGAATTCATTCTTTAAAATCAAGACGGTTCGATTTCACTGTTGAATACCAACAACGTTATCACGAGAGTTATTTATCACAAATCTTAGCGCGACCATATCTTTGTGCAACCGCTTTATGGAATCAGTTTGATTTCGGATCGGCAGGTCGAGGCGATTCCAAACCAAAAATCAATCAGAAAGGAATTTTCTTTTTTGATCGTTCACCAAAAGATATTGCCTATTATTATAAGGCAGTTCTCAGTAAAGATCCGGTTTTACATATTGCCTCTCACGAATGGACAAATCGAACTAAAAATTGTTCTACTGAAGATAATGGTAGCGAAGACGGGGCTGTCAAACATCCTGTCAAAGTTTACACAAACCTTGCTGTTGTTGAATTATTTTTAAATAATAAATCATTTCAAACAAAAGAGTTAAATGGCTCAAATATTTTAACATGGGATGTTCCGCTCCAAAATGGTCTGAATGTACTGGAAGCTCGCGGAATTAAAAATGGAGTTAACTACTCAGACAAGGTTAAAATGGATGTTCAATTGATTGCATCAACATTAAATGATCAATTTGATGAACTTGCAGTTAATGTCGGAGCAACATTTCAATTTACAGATAAAGGTGGTCGTGTCTGGATTGAGGACAGGCCATATTCTAAAGGAAACTGGGGTTATATTGGTGGAAAAAAACGGAAATATGGAAAGTCGAAAGGAATTTTGGGTACTTCCGATGATCCGCTTTATCAAACGACCAGGGATGGAATTAAATCTTATCGATTTGATGTTCCAGACGGTGAGTATGAAGTTGAGATTCGTATGGTTGAGAATGTTTATAAGCATTCGGATAAACGCAAGTTTGATATTTGGATCAATGATCTGCTTGCATTTAGAAATTTAGATTTAGCAAATGAGTACGGATATTTACAAGCTGCAAGCAGAAAATTTTTAATTCATGTAAATTCCGGTCAAGGTATAGAGCTCAAGTTCCAATCCCAAATTGGTGAAGTTGTACTCAGCGGTATTCGGGTAAAAAAATTGTAGATAAAAAAAAGATGGTTTTGACAAATATAAAGGATGGAATAACGAACATAGTTATCGTTGCAATCATTATTGATTTAATATTTAAACCATGGAGGTAAACAATGAGGAAACGCTGTTTTATTATCTCCCTTGTTATTTTGCTCTCTGTAAATGCCGTAGTATTTGCAGGAATTACCGGAAAAATTTCAGGTAGAGTTTTGGATGCAAAAGGCGGTGCTCCTCTACCAGGTGTTAATGTACTAATTAAAGGAACGAACTTGGGGGCAGCTACAAATACTGATGGCAATTATTTCATCATCAATGTGCCACCCGGCACATATAACGTTGTCTTTTCTATGATGGGCTATAAAAATACTACAGTCACCGATGTTCGGGTTAAAATTGACCAAACTACGGTTGTTGATTTTAAGCTTGAAGAAGAAATCGTTGAGGGTGAAGAGGTGACAATAGTAGCTTTGAGACCTATCATTGAATTAGACCTAACAGCAAGCAAAACAGTTATGACGGGTAAAGACATACAGGAGAGTTGGGCTTCAAATATTGTCGAAGCTATTCAGGTCCAAGATGGAGTGAATATTCATGGCGGTATTCGTGGTGGATGGGGACTTGATGTTACTTATCTTGTTGACGGAATGGATTTACGGGACGGTGGCTCAAATTCAAATTATAAAGGATTGAATTTGACAACCGTTCAAGAAATGGAGGTTTTAACCGGGGGCTGGAATGCGGAATACGGGCAAGCGAATGGTGCCATTGTGAATGTTATTACTAAATCGGCCAGTGATAGAATTCGAGGGAGTATAAATTACAGAATTCGTCCTGCCGGAATTTATCACTGGGGAGGGCATTTATATGGAGCCGATAGATTTGATCGAACTGTGATGACAACTGAAGCTTTTTGGGATCCAAATCAAGAATGGATTGATTATGAAGGCGAAACACATAAAGGCAACAATGGCGGATGGCCTCAATACAGAAACATGACACCTGCAGAACGAGCAGCCTGGTGGGCGGAATTTGCTAAAGGGGACCCGGTTCAAGCAAATTATGATAAACGAGCTCAATGGGAATTAGAAGGCACTCTTTTTGGTCCGATTAATTCTAAAATGAATTATTTAATATCAGGACGATGGAAAGAAGGTGTTCTCAGATTTCCTGCTTCTCTTCCCTACAGCCCTGAATGGAATGCACAAGCAAAGCTAAGCTATCAAGTAACAAAGAATTCGAAGATTGTATTTTCAGGTATATATGGCGGATTCATCAATGCTGGAAATCCGAAGATGTTCTATAACTCTAGTGAAGACAGTTGGCCGCGTGGACAGACTCCGGCTCCGTATATTACAAATCCATATGATCGAGATAAGTACTGGTTAGTTGGCGTCTTTAATGAGTTTCTTCGTCCACCTGAATATGTAGATATGATTACGGGGCAGGCGAAGTTGACACATATTTTTAATGAGAAGAGTTATCTTGAATTCTCTGCAGGCTACTATCACATGAATTACCGGAATGATTTTGATGACATATTAAAATCTGCTTATCTGCCAGGTAGTAATGTACCAACTTCGAATGAGATTGATCCAATTCCTAATACTGAATTTAAATTTAAATATGGACAGCCTGGTGATTTGTTCAGAAATTCTGCAGAACTTAAAAATCATTCGATAAAAGCAGATTTTGTTAGCCAAATTACTAAAGTTCATCAATTAAAAGCTGGCATTCTATTCTCATATCAATATTTTGACAGAAAATGGCAATTTGGGACTGCAACAGAAGCTTACCTTAATCATTTTGTCAAAACTGATTTTAATCCCTATGAAGGAGCTAGCTACATTCAGGATAAAATTGAGTTAAAGGGTATGATCGTTAATGCTGGTCTCCGCCTCGATTTCTTCAATGTTAACAAAATTATAAGCAAAGACTTCTGGGACCCATACAGATTAGGAGCTAATACGCCAGGGAATATTGCGCCCGGAATTGTCTCCTTTGATCCAAATCATTTAGATCCAAGATATGATAGGAAGACACCCACAAGGTATGCCATTTCACCGCGTCTGGGAATATCCCATCCAATTAGTGATAATACTGTTCTTCATTTTATGTATGGACACTTTAACATGCGTCCGTCATGGATGAAATTAGGTCAGGCTCCGATCTTATTGACAAATGAACTACCTGAAAATCTGGATAAGACATTCAAACAATTTCCCAAAGATACAAAATTTTCGTATCATCAATGGTCTACAAATGCAGGTAATCCGGCGCTAACATGGGAAAAAATGATTCAATATGAAGTAGGAGTCGACCAGAATATTGCAGATTTGCTTAGTCTTGGCATAACCTTATACTATAAAAATGCCAAAGATTTAACATCTGCTGGATTTAGACAGGGTAGGATGGAATCTTCGAACACCTCGGGCGAAATAGAAACGCCATACGGACAGGGATTACAAGGAGGACAGGGATCTCATGATCAGGAAAATGTATACACTAAAATGCATCCTGACCCGAATGATCCGCACTCTAAAATCCCGGGGAAAACCATAGGAAATTATGTCATATCGTCAAATGGAGGGTTTGCCGATGTTAGGGGATTAGAAGCTACCATTGAAACAAAGTTCACGCGACATTTTAAGGTAAGACTTATGTATAATATGTCTTATACTACTAAAGGACGTTATGGTTATATGAAATATTTTAAGGAGTTTGATGAAGGCAAGTTAGCAGACGATATGCCATTTGATGTTGGCAATGAAGATGGTGGGTTTGGGGTCGGCTCAAATGAGTATTGGAATCCACATAATTCGTTAAAATTAGTAGCCAGTCTCAATACTCCATCCAAATTTGGCCCTGCTATTAGAGCCTTCCGACCTTTTGGAAATTGGTACATCAATATATTTTCTGAATGGTCTCAAGGACGCAGATTTACCTATCATTCTCCGGACGATCCGTCCACTAAACCACTGAATAGAAGATGGAAGGATCGGTATCGTACAAATATGAAATTGGGAAAAACTATTGAGTTCATGAAAAATCTAAAAGCTGAATTGAGCATTGAGGTACTTAATTTATTTAATAATAAAACGCTGAGAATACTAAGCGAAGATGATGCTTTGGAGTACTTTGAAAATGACAAGCTTCCGGTCAATGAAATTACAAAAGAACCTCTGGTGTGGAATTGGTATTCACATAGTAATTATCCTCGTGAAATCTATTTTGCAATTGGATTGGAATTTTAATTGGAAAAATTTGATAAATTCGATAGGAGTCTTTATAATGAAAGAGCGATTAAATCATCAAAAAGTGAGTATCTATTTATCAACCATGCTCTTATCAGTGTTAATTGGATTACTTACATCGAGTTTTGCTCAAACGCCATTAGAATTACACCCTTTGACACGGGGGAGGTTCTGGATGACTGGTTTGCCAAATGGTGCAGTTGAAAGCGGTCCAATTGCTACTGATCTTGCTTATCCCGGATATTTTAACTATACCTCAAATTTAAGGCATCCAAACAGTTTCATTAACAATGCAAATATGAATCCATTTGTGGTAGGTATAGTAAATAGCGAGGAAGTTGGATGGAAGTGGCATCGTAATGATATGGTTAACCATGTCTATGCTATTGTTCAGAATACTATTACAAAAAATTATAATTTAGTAAACCCAACACAAGCGGAGGAATATATTACAGCTGTGCAAAAATCTTATAAATATTTCCAGGATGGTTCCGGCAACAGACACATGGAATTTGAATTGGAATGTACAGCTATGGTATGGAGTCTCCCTCGTTACGATGATTTTATTCTCATAAAATGTAAATTGACCAACACAGATGACGCAACTTTTGAAGATTTCTATTATGGACGCAGAACCTACTTTTATGGCACAAAACAAGGTAATGATAAACTTGACAGGCAATATGATAATGAATATCTATGGGATGAGGAAATCAGCGACGAGCTTGGATTTGTTTTTTATGATGATACGTCATGGCCGCCGGGGTATGATGATCCGGTTGCATATCAGATTCCGCCCGGAGATGAGAGCGGCGACTCAGGTGATCCGGGTAATATATTAGAATCAAATTCAATTGATTCAAAACTTTATTCTCCGCAATTAATAGCCATTAGTTTTGTTGAATTAACCCCAAATAAATTTGGAGAAAAGAAGGTTTGGCGTCATATCTTTGGAAGAGGAATTGGTGTGCCAACCGAAGAACTTATACCAAGCTATACCCAGCATAATCAATTAGTTGATGTCTTGACAAATAAACCTCAGCCTGAAAAAAGCTGGCAAGATGCCAGGGCGGATGGTGAATTGTATGGTGGAAGCCTTTATGAAAGAGAACCCGAATTTTTCAATGTAATAGGACCGTATAATATAAATCCGGGAGAATCAATTGAATGGATAGAGATTATTATAGGCGGTGAAATGGAACGTACGATTACAATGAGGGGAGGTTATGAGGCAACCAGAAGTTATGTTGAGAAGGGCCTGGAAAATCTGAAAGAAAATTGGGAGTCAGCCAAGGAGCTCATTGCAAATGATTTTAAAGTGTTAGCAGACGTGCCTCCACCGACTCCTGCCGATGTGCCAAAGATTGGTAATGATAACGAGCTTTTGGCAGAACCGTTTGGAGAAGTCATTGATGATAGACCTACATCAGGTTTTACACTTACTTGGAAGGCAGTTCACCAAAATTACACTGATCCTTTAACTGGTTTCGATGATTTTGCAGGATATAAAATTTATCAATCAGATATAGGTGTAGAAGGTCCATGGGTGCTTGTCGATTCATTGTCCAAAACTGAGGCAGAAGCGCTTACTGTGGATGGGAAGGTTATTTTCAAGCTTGCCACTCAGGCAGGTGTTCCCTATCGACTGGCAGTTACCAGTTACGATCATGATGGCAATGAAAGCGGAATGACAGGTTACACGTTTTATGCTGCTTCAGCACCGATTTCTCCTAGCAATAATTTGTCGGATATTTTAGTAGTGCCCAATCCGTTTAGACAAAGGAGCGGATTTAAAGATCCGGGCGAATTCAAACGGCTTACCTTTTTGAATGTGCCGTCAAAATGTACAATTCGAATTTATAATATGGCAGGTAATATGGTGAAAACTATCTCTCATGATGGTGGCGGTGAAACGACGTGGGGTTCATCGAAGGGTCAAAATTACATGTTAACAGATTTTGGTAGAAATGTACAACCAGGTGTTTATATTTATCACGTTGAAAACTTTGTGAGTGGACATGCTGGAGAAGATGGAGTTGGTAAATTTGTAATTATCAAATGAGATTTTACTTAATTAATTAGTCTTACGAGGAATTATAAAATGAAAGTCTATAAATATAACTTGATTATGTTAGCCATCATTTTTATTTCTTTCATACCATTTATGTTATTTGGCCAGGAAGACCGTTTACCGGAGCCTGAAGTTGATTGGGGATTTCAGGCGATACCGTTTGAACAAGCTGGAATGTCCAGTTGGCAATTTTTAAAAATACCATCTACAGCTCGGTCTTTAGCTATTGGTGGTATCACAACGGCAACAAGTCATGGTGATGCGGGTTCGGCGCTAACAAATCCGGCTTCGATGCCTGATGTTGAAGACTGGGACCTGTCATTGAATACAATGAACTGGATTGCTGATATTAGTTATCATTCTGGAGCTTTGGTGAAAAATTTAGGGAAATGGGGTGTTATTGGATTCCATTTTATTTATGTGGATGTTGGTGAGATGATACGTACCGAAAATTTAGAAATATTTGATGCTGGTGGAAATACCTTAGGCATACAGCCGGTTACAGAAGGACTTGGAACTTTTACGGCAGGCGATCTATCGCTTGGATTATCATATGCAAGACAAATTACTGATCGCTTGCAAGTCGGTGGAACATTGCGATATGTCCAGGAAACTTTAGATGATGCAACCGCTGCAAATTGGGCATTGGATATTGGAACAATGTATTACACTGGTATAAAATCGTTAAGAATTTCTATGCTTGGTCGGAATTTCGGTCCGGACGTGGAATTTACAGATTATCGTGAGGAAATTGGAGTACCGCCAGTTCCGATGAAGATGCCCATGGCTTTCCTTTTTGGAGCAGCGATTGATATTCTGGAAGGAAAAGGTGACAACCCACATTTATTGACATTGGTTGCTGAATTTGTACATCCTAATGATGGTCCTGAAAAATTAAATTTCGGTACTGAGTATTCATTTATGAAATTTGCTATGATCAGGGCTGGTTATCGACATAATTATGACGAACAAGGATTGACCTTCGGAGGTGGCTTAAGTGTAGCAACCAGTTCATTTAATGTTTGTCTCAATTATTCTTACATGTCTTTCGGACGACTTAGTAATGTGAATATGTTATCAGTTGGATTGGGATTTTAATTTTAATTTCATGAAGGGAGGTGATAATTATTATGTAATGTTTTTTATAATTCATAAATTTTCGTATCGTATTAAAACCTTAAAAACAGGAGAATTAAAATGAAGCACAATTACTCGTTAAAAATAAGTAGTTTAGTCTTTGCTATTGCTTTAATTATTGAAAGCTCATCAGCAATCGCACAATATACTTTATTGCCTTCCGACGATGTTTACATCCGAAATGGAAATTCTACCTCCTTTTATCAATTTGATAACTTTAACAACGACACACTATTATACGTAAGACAACCAACTGCACATACAGATGATAAAACAAATGTGGAGCGTTCTACGTATATTAAGTTTGATCTGAGTTCGATAAGCGAGAATATTATATCAGCCAAGTTACAGTTTACGGTACTACGAGCAGTACAAAATCCTAATACAGGGGGCTTACCGAGAGCTGATTTCTATTTGTTAGATGATGATAGTTGGGATGAAAATTCTCTTACCTGGTCTGATGCTCCACATACCTGGAACAATCCACCTGATCAACATTTATTCAGTTTTAGCTTCAATATACACAATACCAATGATCCTGATACGGCCTACACTTTCGATGTTACCCAATGGGTTGCTTCAGAGACTGACAAAGTTGTTTCATTTTTCATTGCTGATACATTAGAATTAGGAAGCGGAACCTTTATTAGATTTTATTCCAAAGAAAGCGCACTGGTGAGGAGAAGGCCAGTTATGATGATAGAGACTGGTGGCACTTCAGTCAATTCTGATATTGCTGTGGTAGCTGATAGATTTTCCCTTTCACAAAACTATCCCAATCCATTTAATCCAGAGACAAGAATATCCTACTCTCTAAAAGAGGGCGGAAATGTGGAAATGGCTATATATAACTTGCAGGGACAAAAGGTGCGTACTTTGATTAATCAGAAAGCTTCAAAAGGAGTACATCATGCAATATGGAATGGATTAGATCACCAAAATCAACCTGTTTCATCAGGAGTTTATTTCTGTAAGCTAATATCTAATAAAAAAGTTAGTACTATCAAAATGTTGCTCACAAGGTAAATTATATTATAATCTATCAATTAATATTCAAGGCAGCTATCTTTTTCCATTCATTACAAGATAGCTGCCTGTTTTCATAGCATTAATACGTGGCAAGACTAAAAAAAACATAATAATATTTAACATGACTAAGAAAAAAAGAACTATTATGGGTTCTCCGTTAACTCCAACTCTATTAAAAGAGTTGGATGTCATTAGTGAATTTTCCTCCGCTATTAAAGTGGTAATGCTGACAGGGGATTCCTCCAAATAGAACGCAAAATCGGAAACCAGACCACTTATTTACTGGTGATTAGAACATTTTTGAACCAATACAGCGGCTGATTTCTCAGAAGAAACCACCTCTTGTTTTCGATCTACTGGAAGGCTTGAACCTTTTGAAAAAAATCATTGTTTATACTAAAACATTTACATCTTTAAAATAATAGAGGATAGAAAATGCAAAAATTTACTACAAAAATAACAATTGTTTTTATATTGGCAAGTGCGTTATCATTTTTTACAATGTACATACTTTCCTGTGGTGTTAAAGGAAAAAGTTATTATATAGATTCTATTGATGGAAATGATAATAACATAGGCACTTCTCCTGAACAAGCATGGAAAACGCTTGCAAAAATCAATGCACAAGCATTTTCTCCTGGAGATCATTTATTATTTAGATGTGACGGAGTCTGGAGCGGACAACTATGGCCCAAGGGATCCGGTAAAGAAGGGAATCCAATTGTGATAGATAAGTATGGGTCGGGTAATTTACCCATTATCAATGGTGAAGGTAAAGTAGTTAATACCGTTTATCTTTATAATCAGGAATATTGGGAATTACGAAATTTGGAAATTACAAATTACAAAGAAGGTAATGCCTCGCTTAAAAGGGGTATCTATATTCATGCAAAAGATTTTGGTGTGGTCCACCATTTATATATGCAAGATCTAATTGTACATGATGTTAATGGCGATATGAGTACCAGAAACAATGGTGGTATCTTTTTAGAAATATCTGGTGATAGTATACAAACAAGGTTTGAAGGAGTATTATTAGAAGGCTGTGAGATTTATGATGTCGATAGAATTGGATTTAATAATATCTCAAGTTGGATGCATAGAACATTGACAGAGAATATAAATTGGTATCCAAGTTTAGATATTGTTATTAGAAATAACTTTTTTGAACGGACAGGAGGTAATGCGTTGATTGTTCGCGTTGCAGATAGTCCATTGTTTGAGCATAATATATTCAAAAACTGTGGTGTAAAGGGTACGGGCAATTCCAATTATACGTTTAACTGCGATAATGCAGTCATACAGTATAATGAAGCTTATTTGACTCACTATACAGAGGGTACTCCTGATGGTGGTGGTTTTAATAGTGATTGGAGATGTAAAAACACAATAATTCAATACAATTATAGCCATGATAACGATTATGGCGGGATACTTATCTGTAATGATGGTGGTGTCTCAACGTCTTTCAATGACGGTTCGATTATTAGATATAACGTTTTTCAAAATAATAAGCATCATGTTATTCGTGTTTCAGGTACTCCTACAAATACTAAAATTTATAATAATACAATATATGTAGGTCCAGACCAATCTTCCACAAAAATTATTTGGCACAAAAACTGGGGAGGTTACGTGGACGGAGTTTCGTATTATAATAATATTTTTTATAACTTAAGTCCGAGCAGTTATTATGATTTTGGTAGTAGTACAAATTATATATTTGATTACAATATTTTCAGTGGTATTCATGTATCAGGAGAACCTGAAGATTCTAACAAAATTACGGTCGATCCACAGTTTGTCGAATCTGGAAGCGGAAAAATTGGTTGGGACTCCGTAAAGGGATACATGCTAAAATCCGACTCACCGGCTATTAATTCAGGAATTAAGCTTCCCAGCCATCCTGATCAAGACTATTGGGGAAATCCTGTTCCTTCCAATACTGGAGAAGTTGATAGAGGCGCCTTTGAATTTCAGGAAGATTCACGTTCTAATGATATATGAAAATAGAAGTTACGAATGTATTGAAGGATTACTCATGGATAAAAAGTTTTACTACAGAATCGTTCACAATTTAATATCAATTTTCACTATTGCCCCAATTTTAATCATTTCTATTTCAAGTCCAGCTTTCAGTACCATCTATTATATAGATTCGATCACTGGCAAAAATAACAACAACGGTATTTCTATTCAAAATGCATGGAAATCGCTTGCAAAAGTAAATGCAACAACATGTTCACCAGGGGATTCCATTCTGTTTAATTGTGATGGCCTAATTTCAAAGAATATAACCAACTATGATGCAAAAGCGGGATATTAACAAAAACGAGGGAGGGAGAAAAACAAAAAAAATAGTTATAGCTACAATCCTAATTAATTTAATAATTAACACATGGAGGTGAACAATGAGAAAAAGCTGTTTATTACTTTCTCTTGTAATTTTGCTTTTTGTATCTTCTGCTTTATTTGCTGGTATTACAGGAAAAATAGCAGGATCGATAATAGCTGCAAGAACAGGAGAAGCTCTTCCAGGAGCTAATGTTGTAATTGTAGGTACACAGTTGGGTGCCGCATCAGATATTAATGGTTACTTCATGATACTTAATATAGCACCAGGTACCTACGATGTTCAAGCTACAATGATGGGCTACAAAACTACCACCATAACAGGAGTCAGGGTGAAAATCGATTATACAACGGCTGTTGATTTTTCGCTTGATCAGGAAGTTCTCGCAGGTGAAGAAGTTATTGTGATAGCTGAAAGACCCGTAATTGAACTTGACTTAACTGCCAGCAAACAAACCCTGTCAAAAACTCAAATTGAACAGAGCTGGGGAACTGATGTTGATGAGGTTATCAGTGACCTGCCGGGCGTCAATATTAACGGTGGTATCCGGGGCGGTTTTGGACTGGATGTCGCTTATCATCTTGATGGAATGGATATGCGGGATATTGGTTCAAATACAAACTTTTCTTCCATCAACTTAACAACAATTCAAGAAATGGAAATACTAACCGGTGGCTGGAATGCTGAGTATGGTCAGGCAAACGGCGCTATCATGAATATTGTAACGAAGAACGCCAGCGATCGAATTCATGGTATTGTCAGTTATAAAATGCGCCCTGCTGGTAAATACCATTGGGGTAATAATATTTATAATGATCCAAACGATATTTGGCACACAATAATGACGACTCCTGAATTCTGGGATCCGAATTCCACATGGCAAACTAAATGGATGGAAGAACCCTTACCCGGCTATAGCGGAGATGTAGAGCCTTACGTCAGCATGACACCTGAAGAACGTGCTGCATGGTGGAAAGAGTTTGTTAATAATAGGAGTTTGCATCCTCAAATAGGTTATGCAGAACGAATGCAGTGGGAATCAGAAATGACGATATATGGTCCGATAACAAAAAAACTTGGAATTATGTTTTCCGGCCGCTATCGCGAAGGAGTACCCCGTTATCCTTCAGCTCTTAAATATAATCCTGATATGACGTTCCAGGGTTCTTTAGATTATAAAATATCATCAAATACTAAGTTAAATGTTACCGGTGTTTACACCAAATTTGAAAATACGGGAGCGCCAAAAACAAATTATAATTCATCGGAAGATACGGATCACGATGCTCAATATGTCCCTTTTATTCCTGATCCGTATAACAGGTATAAGTACTGGTTGTATGGTGCAACAAGCTCAAGCGAGTGGAACATCAGGGCGCCTGAATATGCGAATATGTTAAACCTTCAAGCTAAGTTGACTCACGTATTTAGTCCAAATACATTCTTAGATGTCGCTTTTCAGCATTCGGAATCGGAGTATAGACAGGACTATCGGGACATTATGAGGTCCGCTGTATATGGCCCTGATGGTTTGTATCAATACCCCGATCCACAAACGATTCCTAAAGTTTTTACGACAATTAACTGGGACCGGCCCGGTGACATTTATAAGAGCAATATATGGTCGAAAAATAATTCTATAAAAGCGGATTTTGTTAGCCAGTTAAATAAGCATCATCAACTTAAGGCAGGATTATTGTTTGCATTTCAATCATTTGATAAAGTTTTTCATGACCATCAACAGAAAAGCGGCTCATGGTATGCTTACGTTACAGACCTTGCCAAGACTGAATTTAATCCTTATGAAGGCGCTTTTTACATACAGGACAAAATTGAGTTTGAAGGTATGGTAATTAATGCTGGTCTCCGGTTAGATTATTTCAACGGAAATAAAAATGTTTCTGCCAATTTTTTTGATCCGCTCATGATTGGAGATAGCACTGCCGGAAATATTGGTGAGATGGGACATATATCCTGGGATCCTGAAGGTTCCGGTCCAGGGTATAAAAAATTACCCACACAAGTAGCAATTTCCCCAAGATTAGGTATTTCTCATGCGATTAGTGAAAATACTGTTCTTCATTTTATGTTTGGAAAATTTAATCAACGTCCGCCTTGGCAAAAAATAGTAGGACCGGTAATAGTGGCAACACTACCGCCGGATGATGTTGATTCTGATTGGGTAATGCATCCTGATTCCCAGTTAGTATATTACAATTTTTACACCGGCTATATGCCAAATCCAGCCCTGACCTGGGAAAAAATGACTCAATATGAGGTTGGCTTTGAACAGAATATCGCGGATATGTTTTCTCTCGATATTACTATGTATTACAAAGATGCTTATGATTTAACATCAAGAGGAATTCAACAAGGACCAGGCAATTTACATATTGCCGAATCCGGAGGATCTGTTGAAACAAGAATGTATGGTGATCCCAGAAATCCAACAGGCCGAATATTTGGAACATACCAGGGATATTTTGAAACATTAGTAAATGGTGGCTGGGCCGATGTACGAGGTATTGAGGTTTCTTTTGAAACAAAATTCCGCTATTTTAATATGAGAGCTAACTATACGATGTCTTTTCTCAATACCGGAGCTCATCATTTAGAAGAAATTTACAAAGAATGGGGAGATGGAAAGCTTGGAATTGATCAATACAGAGGTGCCTCAAATACAGATGGCGGTCGTAATGGGACTGACGATGATAGCTGGAATCCCCATAATACTGCTACTCTAAAATTTCATTTATTTTCGCCAAAGAATTTTGGCCCAGTATTAGCTGGTATTCATCCACTGGGTGGTTGGTCTATTAGTACCTCTACAAGATGGACAGATGGACGTGTATTTACCTATCATGCTCCGGATGATGTTTCCACAGAACCCAATAATAGAAAATGGAAAGATCGCTGGAGTACTAATATGAATTTGTCTAAAACGTTTATTTTGTTTGGTGACCTTAAAGCAAAATTTTCCATCCAGGCGACAAACCTGTTTAACCAGAAACATCTCAAATTGCCCTCAGGCAGTGACCGTGAAGAATATTTTGAGAATGGTAACCTGCCATTTAATAATACCACGAAAGAACCATTAGTGTGGGAATGGTATTCAAACAGACCGCGGGAGATTTATTTTGGATTAAGTTTAGAATACTAAACTGTTCTGTCTGGTTAACTTATTCAAACAGGAGCGTTTATATTTGTTCTTGAATTAATTGGAGGATTAAGATGAAACATTTAAAAATATTTAAACACGCAGTCGCTATTATTCTGGCGTTTGGTCTGCTTTCAACACTCTTTGCACAAGAAGAAGTTTTGAAACAGACATTAACCAGAGGTAAGCTGTGGATTTGTGCTTTGCCTCATGGATCGATTGAAGATGAAGATAATCATGCCAGGCGCTGGCAGGATGCTTATCCCGGGCATTATGATCAGAATAATGATATCACCGGCGGAGAATCCGGCAGAATTATTAATGTTGCCCAGATTAATGGCGAAAGTGTCGGCTGGTTTTATCGGGATCGCCGAACTTTGAGTGAAGTATATGCAATCGAGCAGACACAACTTCACAAAAATTATAACCTAATTGACCCTACTCAGCCCGAAGAGTATTTTGAAGGTGTTTTTGAATCATTTCAATATGATGATCAAAATCAGCGTCACATGAAATACCAGATAAAGGGCAGAGTAATGGCCTGGAGTTTGCCCAAGTACGATGATTTCATTATTATTAAATGTAAACTTACTAATACTGATGATGTTACATTTGAAAATTATTATTATTCCCGGTATATGGCAGTTGTTGGCCCGGGAAATCCCCTTGGAACATCGTATGATATGGAATATTTTTGGGATGATGAAGTAAGTGATGATATTGGTTTCATTTACTATGATGATACTTCCTGGAATCCAAATGCAGATTCAACGATCTACATCATTCATCCCGGTGATCTAACAGGCGACCGTGGTGATCCGGGAAATATAAAAATTGAAGGTTCAACTGATAAAAAACTATACTCGCCATATCTTTATGCAATGTCATTTCTTAAAGATTATATAACTCCTAATAAAAATGGCGAACGAAAAGTGTGGCGTAATATTTATTCACGTTCCGGAAGCGCCCCGTTTGAAGATAATTTCCCAGGCACTGATGCGCTCACTGGCTGGTCAACACTGGTCGATCAGTTAACCAGGGAACAACCGGAAATGAGCTGGCGTGAGGCTCACGCACAATACCAGCCCGGAGATTTAGCCGGAAGTTTATATGAAAGAAATCTCGGTTATCTATATACAATTGGCCCGTATGATATCGCACCTGGTGAATCGATTGAATGGATTGAAGTCTGGGTAGCCGGTCAAATGGATCGAAATATTACTATCCTGGGCGATACCACGGCAACGTTTCATTTTGTTGAAGAAGGATTAAAAAATCTGAAAGAAAACTGGGCAGCCGCAAAAGAACTGATAGAGAATGATTACCAGGTTCCCAGAGATATTCCTCCACCGACTCCTGCTGATGCACCGCTAATCGGCAATGACTATGAACTCCTGGTAGAGCCAGCTTCTGCCAACGTCGACGGAAAACAAACTGCCGGTGTTAATATAACCTGGAAAGCTGTGCACCAGGGTTATACTGATCCATTGACCGGCGAAGCAGATTTTGCCGGGTATAACGTCTATCAATCAGATATTTCAGTTGAAGGGCCCTGGAGATTGGTTAATACCTTAACTTTGGCAGAAGCAGAACAATTAACAACAAATGGTGATGTTACCTTTTTTCAGGAAGCAAATGTTGGTGCACCTTATCGCTATTGTGTAACCAGTTTCGATACCCACGGCAACGAAAGTGGAAAAACTGGCTACAGTCATTTTACTGTCTCGGCTGAGATTTTTGCAAGCAATAATTTAGACGGTATCCGTGTTGTTCCCAATCCGTTCAGACAGCAAAGCGGTTTCCTTGATCCGGGTGAAAGAAAGAGAATGGCTTTTCTGAATATCCCGGCTAAATGTACGATTCGTATTTATACTGTAGCCCTTGATCTGGTTAGAACAATTGAGCATGACGGTGGTGGTGAAGCAACCTGGGGCACCACAGATAATGAAGACTATATGTTAACTGATTTCGCGATGAATGTGATGCCCGGCGTTTATATTTATCACGTCGAAAATCATGTTGAAGGTTTTAAAGGCGAGAGCACAGTTGGGAAAATTGTTATCATTAAATAATGATTTGGAGGAATAAAAATGAAATTAATACATAAATTAATATTTATTCTCGTTATAATGCTTTTTGCAGCCATTCCATGTTTGGCGCAAATTGATTATAATGAAGTTGATTGGGGTGTTCACCCGATGGAATATAGCCGTGTCGGGACTGCCGGCTGGCAATTTTTAAAACTCCCGACCAATGCACGCACTGCAGCAATGGGCGGAGTTAATTCGGCAATCGGTCATGGCGACGCAAGTTCGGCCCTTACAAATCCAGCTTCCATTGCTGATGTAGAAAATATTGATGTTACTTTTAATTATATGAATTGGGTCGCTGATATTGGGTACCAGTCTATTTCTGCTGTTAAAAACGTGCAAAACTGGGGTGTTTTTGGTGTCAATATTGTTTACCTCGATTATGGTGATATGGAAAGAACAGAAAATCTGGAGGCATTTGATGGGGCTGGAGCTAGCCTGGGCATATTGCCTGTTTATGATGGTCTGGGAACCTTTAGTGCTGGCGACCTGGCCATTGGATTGTCTTATGCGCAGCAAGTAACCGATAAATTACAGGTGGGCGGTAATTTAAAATATGTCCAGGAAACATTGGATGATGCAAAAACATCTAACTGGGCATTAGATATTGGTACGCTATATTATACCGGAATAAAAACACTTCGAATATCAATGCTGGGAAAAAGTTTTGGTCCTGATTCTGAATTTGCAAAATATGATGAGCGAATTCAAAGTACACCAATAAAAGTGAAAATGCCAATGTTGTTCGCTTTTGGCGCCGCAATCGATGCCATTGAGAGCAATAACGATAGTCCTCATCACCTGATTGTGGCCGCAGAATATATTCACCCCAATGATGGCCCGGATAAGGTTAATTTTGGAACTGAGTATGTTTTTATGGATATGTTTTCAATAAGGACTGGTTACCGCTTTAATTATGATGAGGAAGGTTTCACTTTTGGAGGCGGATTTAATTACAGCATGAGAGGTAAAAGTGTTAAATTTGACTATGCTTATTTAGATGTCGGATTGTTTAAACAAGTTCATATGTTTACTTTCGGGATGAGTCTATAACGTAATAGACATTGTTGGCGGGCCGTTAGCAAGTGCCACTGGTTTGCTAACAAGGATTACTCTGTTAGTGGAAAAATTGCCACTGAATTGATATTATATCATCCGTAGTACACTCATGCCAGTGGAATATAGGATCATCGGTCAGTGCTTAGGTAAAAAAATAATGAATTGATAAATAATTGTCTTTGGAGGTTATATGTGCAAATTACATTTTTGGAAACTTTTTTGTCAATTTCTTTTTAGTGTTTTAATAACCTCTCCAATTCTGAATTATTCCCAAACACTGGCAACTCGACAAAAAACAAATAATATAAAATATTTTATCTGTGATATCGTGGAGGCAAATTATGATAAAGTGATTGATGATTGTAATTCAACGCTGCAAAATGACTCAACAGATTCAGAAGCATTTTTTGGCCTTTCTGTTGCTTATGGACAAAAAGGAGATACTGCTAAATCATTTATTAATTTCAAAAAGGCGTTGGAGTCGGGTCTCCCACTTGAACGTTTCCTGGCCGGACCAAGAAAACTGCTGCAACCCCTTACGAGTTCTCGAAGTTTTAAGGAATGTGCTAAGGAGAATAATATCGAGCTGATTCATGGTCCCATGATGGGAGCTGTGACTGAAACTAGCGCCAAAGTCTGGATCCGCACTGTTTCTGAATCGCCATTTAAAGTTCGTTACAGTACAACAAGGGATATGTTTAATGCACGTGAGTCTATTATCAGTAAAACATCCTACGACCGGGATTTTACCGGAATTGTTGAACTTTCCGGATTGTCACCCAATACCCGCTACTATTATGAGTTAATCATTAATCAAAAAATGATTGAATTAGATCCACTGCCTTCATTTCGAACCTATCCAACGTCCGATTCAAAAGGAACGTTTAAAGTGATTTTTGGAGGAGGGTCTAATAACATTCCAAAAAATGAAAGGGTATGGGACACAATTTTGTCACGTCAACCTCTGGCATTTTTGTTTCTTGGAGACAATACCTATTTTAATATTGCTGATGTGCCGGAACATCAGCGGTACTTTTTTTATCAACGTTTTTCCCGGCCGGAATTCCGAAGACTGGCGGCAGAAACAGCAATTTATGCTATTTACGACGATCATGATTTTGGTGGCAATGATTGTATTGGAGGCCCTGAAATTGACAATCCCTCCTGGAAAAAAAATGTCACCTGGAAAATATTCAAAGAAAACTTTTTGAATCCTTATTATGGCGGCTGGGATAAACAACCTGGTTGCTGGTTTGATTTTTCAATTGGCGATGTGGATTTTTTTATGTTAGATGGGAGGTATTATCGAACCGATCCACAGGGCAAGGAAAAATTATATACCGATCCGAATGCTGAATACCCCAGCATGTTGGGGCCTGTACAACGAAAATGGTTACTGGAAAGACTGAAAAAATCAACAGCAACCTTTAAAATAATTGCCAGTCCGGTTCCTTGGGCATTTGATACAAAAACCGGGAACCAAAGGTCTGCAAACCTTGGTCGAAGGCCCGGCGCCGAAGACACCTGGCAGGGATTCGCTAAAGAACGAGAAATGATTTTTTCCCATATTGAGAAAAATAAAATCGAAGGTGTTTTTTTACTGTCTGCAGATCGACATCGCTCCGATGCCTGGAAAATCGAGCGAGATAACGGCTACACTTTGTACGAGGCCATGTCCTCTCATTTGACTAAAAATTCAACACATCCGCAAATGCCACAGGCAATTTTTTCTATATTGGGTAAGCCGGCGTTTGGAATGCTCACATTTGATTTTACTAAGGACGATCCTGAAATTGTCTATCAGGTCGTTAAAATTGACAACGAGATCGTTGCTGAATTGCTTGTAAAAAGAAGTCAGCTAAGTTTTAATAGATAAATTTAATTAATCTTTGGAAAGGAGGTGCTAAAACATTTCACACATTTTTAAATAAAAGTAAATGTAAAAACATTAATTTTATTAAAAGGAGTTAAAAATGAAAAAGGGATACTTCATGATTCACTTTGTGCTACTCTTTGTTTTCCTTCTATGTAACACAAATGTTTCATTGGCACAGATGGGGGATAACTGGATTGTTGTCTCTGAGGACACTTACTCTGAGATAAAATTAGATGATGGGAGTGCTGCAGACGACAATTTTGGTGATAGCTGGCGCATAAGAGTAAGAAGCGACGATGACAAACAGCAACGCATTATCTATTTAAAATTCTCTCTTGATGGTACAAATTACACTTCGTTAGAGGACTTTAGGTTTGCATATATAAATTTAACTATTGATCGATGGTACAATCAACGTGATGGATATTATGCTACTTTTTCGGTCTATCCATTGGAGGACAACACCTGGTCTGAATCGACACTCACGTGGAACAATCAACCCTGGACCAACGATACTGCCGGTGAGCCACTAGCAACATTCAGTGAAGAATTAGAAAAAATTGGTGCTGATGACCCGGTTAAAGCAATCGTTCTTGATGTATCTTCTTATGTAAAAACTCAGTTAGAATCAGGCAATACCACTTTTAGCATGGTATTGGCTGATACAACATACGGGACTCCTGAGTATCAGGGAAGCGATATTCGTCTCTTTTCAAAGGAATGTGTCGGGCATGCAGATGCTGAAAAAAATCCTGATGAATCATTTTATCCGTATTTGGTGATAAATGAAAATCCGAGATTTGCCGGATATGACAGGATTCAGGTTTTAGAAGATACTTATACGGAGGTAAATTTATCGGATGGGAGCTCTGCGGGCGATAATTTTGGGGATAGCTGGCGCATAAGAGTGAGAAGCGATGATAATACATGGCAGCGGATTAGTTATTTA
>JABAOC010001264.1_pt1 | contig 74114 bp, 69 predicted proteins | sample 7062161 | NCBI WGS metagenome assembly JABAOC01 (sample SAMN14538625, study PRJNA623070) | marine sediment metagenome | biome: marine biome [ENVO:00000428]; feature: marine pelagic biome [ENVO:01000023]; material: deep marine sediment [ENVO:00002113] | place: India: Gulf of Khambhat ... | reverse complement strand
TACATGGACGACAAGATCGGCGACTACATCGTGGACCTGGTCCACGCCAGCCGGCAGCCCGCGGAATACAAACTGCCCGAGCTCGTCCCGCTCATCGAGTACGGCGCCTCGCCGCGCGCCTCGATCTACCTTGCCCAGACCGGTCGCGCGCACGCCTACCTGCGCGGCCGCGGCTACGTAATACCCGATGACGTGAAGGCGGTGGCCCCCGACGTGTTCCGGCATCGCATCATCACGACGTACGAGGCTGAAGCCGAGGAGGTCACCTCAGACGAGATCGTGCGGCGGATTCTGGAAGCCGTTGAGGTGCCCTGATCTTTTTGAAGTCAATATCCAATATCCGATAACCAGTGACCAGATGTTCAAGGTGTATTCAGCTGGCGAGTATCAAGTCCCAAGATCCATCGGGGCAACGATGCAGCCGAGTGGTCATCCTTGGAGCTCGGAAGTCGGACCTTGATACTTGATGCTCGAGTAGTCCTTGAAACTCGTTGCCCGGATGTTGGCTGATGGATACTGAGAAGAGATGATGTTGTGACCACGAAGGCCGTACCTAGAGAGATCCTGCGTCAGGTCAAGCTGATCGAACTGCGGACGCGTGGACTGGTCAACACGCTGTTCAGCGGGGAGTATCAATCTGTCTTCAAGGGCCAGGGGATGGAGTTCGCCGAGGTTCGCGAGTATGCGCCGGGCGACGACTTCCGCACGATCGATTGGAACGTCTCGGCCCGCATGGGGCACCCGTTCGTCAAGAAGTACACGGAAGAACGCGAGCTGACGGTGCTCTTCGCCGTCGATCTGTCGGGTTCGGCGCAATTCGGGACGCGGGGCCGGTTCAAGGCCGAGGTGGCGGCCGAGATCGCGGCGGTGATCGCTATGGCGGCGATCAAGAACAACGACCGGGTTGGCTTGCTGCTCTTCTCCGACCGGATCGAGCAATTCGTGCCGCCCAAGAAAGGGCGGCGGCATGCGCTTCGCTTGATCCGCGACTTACTGGCATTCAAGCCGTCGGGGCGTGGGACCAGCTTATCGATCGCGCTCGACTACGTTGGCCGGGTCCTGCGACATCGGGCGATCGTTTTTCTCATCTCCGATTTCCTGGATACCGGCTTCGAGAAGCCATTGAAGGTCGTTAGTCGGAGGCACGACGTGGTCGCCGTGACAGTGTCGGATCCGCGCGAGCGAGCATTGCCCGACGTGGGGTTCCTGGAACTCTTCGACGCCGAGACCGACGAGCACATCGTGCTCGATTCGGGGAACCGCTTCGTGAGGGAACAATTCGAGTACCTGGCCACCGAGGAGGAAACGCGTTTGAGTCGGCTGCTGAGGCGCCTATCCATCGATCAAATCGAGATTCAGACCGATCGATCGTACGTGCCTCCGCTTATCGCTTTCTTCCGGGCGCGCGAGCGCAAACTGGCACGATGAGTCTTCTGTTCGTCGTCATCGCGGTGATTGCGCAGGTGAGCGCCGGAGATCCGGGTACGGCGATCCGGGTGCAGGCGGCCGTGTCGCACGACTCAGTCCGCATCGGCGAACCGCTCACGCTCACGGTTACGGTCAGCGGACTTGGGGGCGCTGCCGAAGTAGCCTTCCCTCTGCTGGCTGACAGCGGAGCGATCACGGCACTCGGGCCGCCTTCAGTGGCCGTCGATCACGACGAGCGCTCGGCCCGCTACGAGCTGGCGGCTTGGGAGTTCGGGGACCTGACGCTGCCACAGGCGGACGTCCGCGTGGTGACCGACGCGGCCGAGCTACGTATCCCGCTGCCCGGCGTCGCCCTGCATGTGGTGTCGGCGCTGCCCGCCGATGCCGATGTGGACACGCTCGCCTGGAAGCCGCCGGCGGATGTTCTGGGCCCGAACTGGAGCACGGGGGAGAAGCTGGCGGCGCTGGGGCTGGCGCTGGCGTTCGCCCTGGCGACGTTCCTCTACGCGAGACGGCGCGGTGAGGTGCAGCCCGTTCCGGTCCCGCCGCCCCGGTCCGCCCGGGCCGTAGCTCTGGAAGCGCTGGAGCGGCTGGAGGCGAGCGGGATGATCGAGGCGGGTGAGCTCAAGGGTTTCTTTTCAACCCTCTCACACATCCTCAGGGAGTTTCTGGCGGGTACCGATCGAGCCTGGAGCCTGGACCTGACGACCGCGGAGCTGATGGCGCTGGTCGGGATGGACGGCGTGCCGGAGACCCAGGTTCGCTCGCTGGGCGGGCTGCTCGATCGTGCTGACATGGTGAAGTTCGCGCGTCAGCGACCGACGCGGGCCCAGGCAGGCCGAGCGCTCGACGCGGCCAGGCACTGGCTCACCAGCTTCGAGCGGGTCGTACCGGAGCTGGAGCCGCTGGAGCCCGAGGCCGAGAGCGGCGAAGAAGCGCTGGAGCTTGAGTTCGAGGCGCTGACGGATCTAGACAAGATGTTCTCGGAAGAGACAGCTACCGCGGAAGCCGAGGCGCAGGAGTCGGAAGAGCCGTGACCTTCGAGACTCCGTGGGCGTTCGCCCTGTTGATAGTCTTCCCGATCTGGTGGCTCTGGCGACGGGAACGAGGCGGATTCCGTTACTCGCGTGGGGAAGTCGCGGCGCGCGCCGGGCGCGGGATGGGCCGCTGGGCGGCGCTCGTGCCGCCGCTGCTCCGCGGGTTGGCGGTGCTTTCCCTCATTGTCGCCCTGGCGCGCCCGCAGACCGGAGTGACCACCGAGGAGGTCGAGGCGGAAGGGATCGCCATTGCCTTGGTGATGGACATCTCCAGCTCGATGTTGGCCCTCGATATGCAGCCCTTGGATCGGTTGGAGGTGGCGAAGCGTACGGTGCTCGAGTTCGTCAGGAACCGTGAGTACGATCGTATCGCGCTGGTCGTCTTCGCCGGTGAGGCGTTGACTCAGGTGCCGGTGACCATCGACTACCAGATCCTCGAACGCGCGATACAGGACCTGCGTGTTGACCTGCTGGAGGACGGAACGGCCATCGGCACCGCTCTGGCCACCGCCGCGAACCGCTTGCGACGTACGCCGGGCAGTTCCAAGGTCGTGATTCTTCTGACCGACGGCGAAAACAATCGCGGCGAGGTCGATCCGGTTACCGCCGCGCGGGCTGCGGCGGCCTATGGTATCCGGACGTACACGGTCGGCGTTGGCAGTGAGGGAGTGGCGCCGGTCCCGATCGGGCCGGGACCGTTGGGAACCGAGTACGCTAACATGCGAGTGCACCTCGACGAGGATCTGCTGCGCCAAATTGCTGCGATTACCGGCGGCCAATACTTCCGTGCAACGAACGCCAGGGCCCTGGAGGAGATATACAGGCAGATCGATGAGCTGGAGAAGACACCGGTATACATTCGCCGGTACATAGAGTTCAGTGAGCACTTTCGTCCGTTCATCTTGTTGGCCGTCGTCTTCGTGATCGCCGAATGGGGGTTCCGGGTGAGACGGCACCCGCTCTTCGTATGACGTGCGCCGAACCTCTTAGGGGAGATAGCCGATGAGGCTGGAGTATGCGGCCTGGGTCTGGATCGGCTTGCTGGCCGCCTGCGCCGGGGTGGCCCTTGTCTACCTGTGGCACCGGCGGCGTCGTGGAGCCCTCGATGCACTGGGCAGCTCCGGCATGCTCGAGCGTCTGACGCAGATCGACCTGACCGGATCACCCTACCGACGCGCTGCGCTGATCGCCGCAGCGCTGGCGCTGATGGGTTTGGCTCTGGCCGGCCCGCAGTGGGGCGCGCAGGAGGTTGAGGAGCAGACGCGCGCCTTAGGCGTCGTCCTCGCCTTAGACATCTCCGAGTCGATGTGGGCCGAAGACACGCGTCCGAACAGGCTCGAGCGGGAGCGCCTGGAGGCGCGACGGCTGGTGACCGAGCTGGCGGGGCACAGGATCGGGCTGGTCGCTTTTGCGGGTTCTGCCTACCTCCTGTCACCGCTGACGATCGACCACGGAGCCCTCCATCTTTACCTCGATGCGATCGATCCGACTCTGGCAGGAACACCGGGCTCGTCTCCGGCCCAGGCGATAAGCCAGGCGGTGTCGTTACTGCAGGCCGATGGCTCGGAGGGCGGCGATCGGGCCATCGTGATACTCAGCGACGGCGAGTCGCACGACGAAGAGCGCGACGTGTTGAACGCTGCCCGGCTGGCGGCGGCTGAACAGATCCGCGTCTACGCACTGGGTGTCGGGAGCGACCAGGCCGAGCCGATCCCGCGCTACGACCGGATGGGCGAGCGGATCCCCGGCTTCAAACTCGACCCGAATGGTGAGATCGTGCTGAGCCGCATGAGTTCCCAGCCGCTGGCTGGCGCGGCCCGGACTACCGGTGGGTTCTGGGCCCGAGTCGATGAAGGCGGAGTCAGCCGGGTCCTCGCTGCACTGTCCGAGCTGCGTGAAGGGCGGGGCACAGTGATGCGCGGCGTTCGCTGGACGCCCAGGTTCCAGTGGTTCGTCGCGGGGGCCTTACTGTTCTTGATGATGGATTGGGCTTGGGCGTGGAGGCGGCAGCGATGAATCGTACGGCGCACAGAGGCTTAGCGCTGCTAGCCGTGCTGACTGCCATCCTCATGGGCTTCCGGTTCTGGGGCCAGGAGCCCGGTGGCAATCGCGCCTATCGAGATGGCGACTATTCGAAAGCCGTCGAGCGTTATCGGGCCGCCTTGATCCGGGGCGCCACGACCCCGCGGCTCGAGTACAACCTGGGCACCGCGCTCTTCCAGGTTGGCGAGGCTGAGGACGCGCAGCGCTTGCTGGAGAGTGCGCTGCGCGCCCAGGCACCTGAGCTGCGCGCCCACTCCTTCTACAACCTTGGGGTCGTCCTGACGCAGAGTGGAGCGACCAGCGCCGAGAACTTGCGGGCCGCCGTCGCCGCATATCGGAGATCGTTGCTGCTCGACCCGCACAACGAGGACGCCAGGTGGAACATCGAGCTGGCGATGCGCCGGCTGCAGGAGTTGGAGCAGACTAGTCAGCCACTGGCCGGCTCCGGGGAGCAGGGTGAGGCACCACCGCGGCCGCCGGGCGCCGGCGACCAGCAGCTGCCGCGTGAAGGCGAGGGCGTGGCGCCGCTCCCGCAGCCCGGGGAGACCGAACGACCGAGTGGCGCGGCCGAAGATCTTGCAGAGCCACCCTTCCCGTTGGAGCTTGCGGAACAGATACTACGAGCCGTCGAGGAACGAGAGCGCAGCTTACAGCGCGAGAAATTGAGACGTCAGCGGACACGGGCATCGGGTCCGGAATGGTGATGAGTCGGCTGCTGTTTGTCCTGCTGCTGCCGTTGATGACACAGCAGGAGGATGTCGTCCAGGTAACCGCCTCCCTCAACCGCTCGACTGCGAAGGTGGGGGAGACGGTTGTGCTGAGCGTGGCGTTACGTGCACCTGGGCTGCGCAGTCCCGAGATCGAGGACCCGCGCTTGGACGGCTTCGAGGTCATGTCGAGCACCGACCGCTCGACCTTTCGCTACTCCGCAACGGTGGGCGGAGCGGTGCGCGAGTTCTCTCGCGAGTACACGCTGCGGGCGTTACAGGCGGGCGAGTTCACGATCCCACCGGTCCGCATTGCAGTGGGAAATGAGCTCTTCGAGACCGAGGCGCTCAGGCTGTTGGTCGAGAGCGAGGAGACGACGCTCGAGCTTCCCGGCCAGCTCAGGCCGAGACCCGAAGAGGAAGTCGCCGTCCGGCTGTGGGTCGAGCCGGAGACCGCCTACGTGGGTCAGCAAGTGACACTCACCGTGGGTGCCTTCTTCGATCCTCTGGTGCGTAATCGGCTACAGCGCCAGCCGGAGTACCGACCCCCCGAGGTCCAGGGCTTCTGGACGGCCGATCTGCCAGGCTCGGACCGCCCGGAACGGCGCGTGGTCAATCGCCGCGAGTACTTCGTGCAGATCTACCGTCGTGCGCTTTTCCCGTTAGGCCCCGGCACGATCCGTGTACCGCCCGCCGCGGTCATCTACGAGGTGAGGCGCGGGCTGATCTACGCGCCGGAGACCTTTCAGGTCGAGAGCGCACCGGCGACGATAGTAGTGCGCCCGCTGCCGCTTGCTGATGTGCCGGCCGATTTCGCTGGCGCCGTAGGGCGTTTCGAGACCGACATTTGGTTCGATCGATCTGACCTGCGTGCTGGTGAGGCCGTCAATCTCGTACTCGAGGTTCGTGGCACCGGCAACCTGAGCTCGATCGCCCGGCCCGAGCTGCCCGACGTTTCGGGCATCAGGGTCTATGAGGGCGGTGAAGATGCCGAGGTCCAGTTGCGCGGCGCCGAGTTTGCCGGCCATAAGCGGTTCTCCTGGGTCCTGGTTCCCGAACAGGCAGGCCAGTTCGTCGTCCCGGCCCTGCGACTGCCATACTTCGACCCCCTCGAGGCGACCTACACGGTTGCCCGAACCGACCCTGTGACCCTGGTCGTGGAATCCGCCCCTTCCGCGGCTCTGGGCGCAGGCGCCCCTGGGGGGACGGCCGTACGGTTCGTTAAGGCCCAGCCCGGTCGTCAGCCGCTGAACCTGCACCGCTCGCCGTTCTTCTGGATCGTTGGGACCGTACCCGTCCTGATCTTGGCGGGCTTCGTCGCACTGGGTAGTTACAGGAGCCGCGTTCCCACCCTCACTCGTAGACGTCCACAGCGCCGCAGCCGGATGCTCCGCGAGTTGAGGCCTCTGGCGGAATCCGGCGACTCCGCCTTCTTCGGAGCGCTGCGCGCGGCCGCCCTCGCCTGGCTGGGGTGGCGTCTCCATCTGCCCGACTTGCCGACCCAGGGCGTCGTTCAGGTCCAACACGCGCTGGAAGACGCCGGCGTACCTCCGCCGGTCGCTCTGGAAGTCATCGCCACCCTCGAAGAGTGCGGGCGCCTTCGCTATGCTCCCGACCCACCCGGCGCAAACCTGGCAAGCGAGACGTTGTCGAGGGCCGAGCGGCTGCTCGCCCTGGTGGACAGGGAGGCTGTGTCGGAGAGACGGTTGCGCGTGTCACCCGCGAATGGCCCGGCGCTGCTGCTGGGGCTCCTACTGTTCCTGCCCGGGCAAGCGGCGGCTCAATCGGCCGAGTTGGACCGGGCGGTGGCGCGCTGGTTCCAGGAGGGTGTCAGCGCCTACGGCCGGGGTGAATACGCCCGTGCCGCGGAGTTGTTCGAGCGCACGCTCGAAATCAATCCCCACGACCCGAACCTGCTCTACAACTTGGGCAACGTCTACTACGAGCTCGACGCTCGCGGGAGGGCTGTCGCTTTCTGGGTCCGCGCCCTGCGCATCCGGCCGCGCGACGGCGACGCGCGGTTCAACCTGCGCTTGGTCGTGGAGGAAGACCCCGTGGTGGGTAGCGCGCTTCCACCGGTCCCGCTATCTGGGGACGAGCTGGCGATTCTCTTCATGCTCTTCTGGCTCGGCGGTTACGCTGCACTCATCGCCAGACAGCGCTGGCGCAAGGCGTCCCTGACCTTCGCCGGCGGCGCGGCGCTTACCTTGGCCGTGCTCTTCGCTGCCCTCATGTTTTACCCCCGAGCGCGCTATGCCATCGTCGCCGCGCCCGATGCGGCTTTGCGCGCCGGACCGGTACGACAGAGCGAAGTACTCGCGACTCCAGCCCCCGGTATCGGCTACCGCGTGCAGGAGGAGCGGGGCGACTGGCTGAGGTTATCTCGCGGCAGCGAGAGCGAAGGCTGGATAGATAAGGGGCAGGTGGAGGTTATCGAGTGATGTGTTGTGGGAGTAATTGACTACTTGAACAATTGAGTATCCGACTTGAGAAGTGACTTCCAACTTCGAATGCTCAAATGCTCTATTACTCAATTGCTCTGGTTTTCCTACCTCTACTCCTCGATCAACGGCACAAACCTGCACCGCGTGATGAAGTTCCGCTCGTACTCGTTCCCTCTGCGCCTTATTTGATATAGGTCCTGGTCGGGAGGGCCGCCGACCGGGATGACCAGGCAGGCGCCCTCGCCCAACTGGTCCAGCAGCGGCTGTGGCACCGTCGCCGCTGCCGCCGTGACCATGATCCCATCGAAGGGCGCCTCCTCCGGCCAGCCCTTCGAGCCATCACCGACCCTGTACTCGATGTTGTCATAGTCGAGCGATTCGAGGATATCGCGGGCCGAGTCTGAGAGTTCGGCGAGCCGCTCGATCGTGTAGACCACCGCCGCGAATTCGGCGAGCACGGCCGTCTGATACCCGCTGCCCGTGCCCACTTCCAAAACGCGGCTGCCGGGCGACAGTTCGAGTGCCTCCGTCATCGCGGCGACCATGTAGGGTTGGGAGATCGACTGTCCGGAGCCTATCGGCAGGGCCGAGTCGTCGTAGGCGAGCCGGCGGTGATCCTTGGGAACGAAATGGTGCCGCTCGACACGCTCCATGGCTTCCAGCACGTGGGCATCCGAGATCCCACGGCGCCGGATCTGCGCCTCCACCATGTCCAGCCGCGCGGCGGCGAACGGGTCGCTGTCCAACGGCCCTCCGTTCCCGGTGAAAACGTTCGATTGATACTGCTGGGCCCCACCCGGTTTGGCAAGCGTGCTTGACCGGAGCCGAGCCTGGTCGGTACGTTCGACGCACGATGAACACGCCGAGCTCGCAACGCCTGCGCCTGACTCAGTATAGTCACGGCGCTGGTTGAGCCTGCAAGCTGGGTCCGGCGGACCTGGCCAGCGCGCTAGAGGCTCTCGGTGGCGACGTGGCCGATGAAGTGCTCATCGGGCTCGACGCTCCCGACGATGCCGCGGTCTACGCCTGGGATGGGGAACGCGCCCTGGTGTCGACGGTCGATTTCTTTACGCCGATCGTCGATGATGCCTACACGTTCGGGGGGATCACTGCGGCGAACGCGATGAGCGATATCTACGCGATGGGCGGCCGGCCGCTCTTCGCCCTCAACATCGTTGCCTTCCCGGCCGACCTCGATCCATCTATCCTCGTCGACATCCTTCGAGGCGGTAGAGACAAGGCCGCTGAAGCGGGTGTAAGAGTGGTCGGCGGTCACACCATCGATGACAAGGAACCGAAATACGGCATGGCCGTCGTTGGCGCGGTGCATCCCGATCGTATCTACAGGAAGAGTGGTGGTCGAGCCGGTGACCGGCTCGTACTCAGCAAGGCGATCGGGACGGGAACCATCGCCACGGCGATCAAAGCGGGGACGGCATCACAACAAGCGGTCGAGGCTGCGGTAGACTCGATGCTCAGATTGAACGCGCGCGCCCTCGAGCTGGCCCGTGCACACGACGTCGGCGCGATCACAGACGTCACCGGCTTCGGGCTGCTCGGCCATCTCGCCGATTTGGCCAACGCCAGCGGCCTGGCCGCCACACTCCATGCGGCCGATGTGCCCGTCCTGACCGATGCCCGACGCCTTGTCGAGGAGGGACACGTTCCGGGTGGAACGCGTCGCAACCTCGAGTACATCACGCCCAAAACACGCTGGGAGGATCGGCTCGCCGAAGCGGATCGGCTACTGCTTTGTGATGCACAGACATCGGGAGGTCTGCTGATCTCCACTGCCCCCGGCGCCTGCGACGTGTTGGCTGAAGCGCTGCGGGCCGAAGGTCACGCGGCAGCCGTGGTCGGCGAGCTGCGGCCGGGCGTCGCGGGAGAGATCGAGGTTCGATGAATCGGACGCAGGGATCGCTCAGCATACGCGAGATCTCGAGGCGCACGGGCGTTCCCGAATCCACACTGCGCTACTACCGAAGCCTCTTCCCCGAATACATCCCGACCCTCGGCAGCGGACGCAAGCGTCGCCATCCGGAGGGGGCGGTGAACGTGTTCCTGCGCATCGCGAGCCTCTTCGCCAACGGCGAGACTCGTGGGACGGTACGGCGCGAGCTGCAGGGTGGACCGCCGCCGGCGGAACGCGGCGAGCGCTCCCAAGATGGTGAAACGTCGGTCGAGCTGACCCGCGCCCTCCCGGTCGAGGTCGCCGAGCCGCCAGGCCGCCTGGCACCCCAGGAACTGGAGCAGCTGCTGGCCGCTATGCTGGTGCGCGACCGCGAGCTGGTCACTATGCACCGCGACCTGCTGGAGCTGCTCGAAAAGCTGATCCACACGCTGGGCTCGTTGGCCGGCAGCCCGGCTTGGAACTACGGCGACCGCCTCGAGCCGGCGATCCCGCCGCCCCGCCAAGAGCCGGCCATAGCGACCCGCGGGCGGTCGGATTCCGAAGAGCAGCAGACGCCTGGCGGCCCGCTCGAGCTCGAGCGGCTTCGTGACAGCCTGCAGCGCGAGCGCGAGACGGTAGAGCGGCTGCGCCGTGCGCGCCTGGAGCTAGAACAACGACTCGCGCGCCTCGAGAGGGAAGAGGGGAAGGGGGAACGGAGGAAGCGTAGATAGTGCTGGGAATTCTCGAATTTCGATTCGGGGACCAGTGCATCTAGGGAGGTGAGGAGGTTAAGAGGTCGGCGAGGCCGGGTATTTCTTTACCTCCCTACCTCCCCTGTTGCACTGGTCCCTTGATCGACGTTCGAGAATTCCCGAACGACTTCATGATTGTCCAATCGAACTTCCTACCTATCTCCGCCAGAATTCCGGGATGGAACAGCACCAGCACCGTGTAGATCTCCAGCCGGCCGAGCAGCATCAGCAAGCCGAGGATCAGTTTCCCCAACCCGGGCATCCAGGCGTAGTCCGCAGCCGGGCCGACATTTGCCAGGCCGGGCCCGATGTTCCCGATCGCCGCCGCCGAGGCGCCCGCCGCGGTGACCAGGTCCACCCCCAGCGCAGTGAGCAGAAACGCGCCGACGATGAACGAAGCCACGAACAGGAGCAGGAAGGCCAGGATGTTGAGTATCACGCCTTCCGGCACGACGTTGCCGCCCACCCGTGTCGCGATCACCGCGCGCGGGTGGAGGTGCTTGCGCAGCTCCACCATCCCCTGCTTCAAGGCCGCCCACAGGCGCAGCGTCTTCATGCCGCCGCCTGTCGAGCCCGCCATCCCGCCCACGAACATCAGGAATAACAAGACCACCTGTGTGACGGCCGGCCAGGTCACATAGTCCGCCGTGGCGAAACCCGTCGTCGTGCCGATCGAGACCACTTGGAAAGCCGAAGCTCTAAGCGTCTCCTCGATTGAGCTATAGGTGCCGGCAATAAAGTGGGCGGCCAGCACGACGGTCAGCGCGCCGAGCAGCAACAGCGAATAGAACCGCCACTCTTCATCGGCGAGTACCGAGCGCGGATTCCCCCGCATAGCGCGGTAGTGCAGCGCGAAGTTCACGCCGGCGAAGTACATGAAGATTATCGTCACGTATTGGATGTACGGTGACGTGAAGTATCCGATCGACCCCGTGTGCGGAGAAAACCCGCCCGTCGGCATCGTGCCGAAAGCGTGGGTCACCGCATCGAACACGCTCATGCCGCCCACCAGGTAGAGGACCGCCTGGGCCGCGGTCAGGCCCACGTATACTCGCCACAGTACAGTGGCCGTCTGGCGGATCCGTGGGCGTAAACGCTCGGGCGTCGGGCCCGGGACCTCGGCGCGGAACAGCTGCATGCCGCCGACGCCGAGGAACGGGAGCACGGCGACCACCAGCACGATGATCCCCATCCCACCCAGCCATTGGCTCATGTCACGCCAGAACAGGATCCCGCGCGGTAGCGACTCGGGGTTGGGGAAGATCGATGCGCCCGTCGTGGTGAAACCGGAGACAGACTCGAAGAACGCGTCGAGCGGCGACGCGACCCCGGCGAACCAGTAGGGGAGCGCCCCAAAGACGGCGGCGCTCAGCCAGGCCAGGCTGACCGTGATATAGCTCTCGCGGATTGAGATGTCGTCGGGCCTCGACGTGATGCGGTTCATCGCGCCGCCGACTACGATGGCGATCCCGGCCGACGCGATGAGCGGCACGGCATCCGAGCCCCTGTACAGCAGCGCGACGATCCCTGAGAGACCCATGGCCGCGCCCACCGCGGCGATGATTGGGCCGGTTATATGTATGACGTCGTTCGTCGAGCTCGTGTGCAGACGCGTCACTGGAAGAGCTTCTCGACGGCGTTAACGGCATCCGGCAGCGCCAGCACCGTGACCCTGTCGCCGTGCGCCAGAGCGAGTTGCCCCGTCGGCACGATAACCTCGTCGCCCCTGATTACCACGCCCACCAGGCTGCTTTTCGGGAAACCGATCTCGGCCAGCGTCCGCCCGGCGATGCGGCTCCCCGGTTCGACGCTGAACTCGATGACCTCCGCCTCGATCCCGCGCAGAGCGGCCACGGAGACGACGATCCCGCGGCGTACGTACTTGAGAATCGTGTTGACCGCCGAGATTCGCGGTGAGACTGCGGCGTCGATGCCCACCTTCCTGACCAACGGGATGTAGTCGATCTTGTTGATCAACGCCACGACTTTGCGGACGCCAAGGTCCTTGGCCAGCAGGCTGCTCAGCATGTTCGTGTCATCGCTGCCGGTGAAGACGACGAACCCGTCCAGCCCCTCGACGCCCTCCATCTCGAGCAGTTCCATGTCCGTCGCATCGCCGTGTAGGATGAGCGTCTTCTTGAGTTCCTCGGCCAATTCCACACAGCGCGTCCGGTCCGCTTCGATGATCGTGCACTCGATGTCGTGGTCCTCGAGAATCTTGGCCAGGTAGACCGACATGCGGCCGCCGCCGGCGATCATCACGCGCCGCAGCTTGAAGTCGCGGTAGCCGGCCAGCTCGAGGACCCGCGGCATCTGTGTCGACTGCCCGATGATGTATACCAGGTCCTCGGCCAGGAACTGGTTGTCACCGCGCGGCACTATAGTCTCCTCGCCGCGCTTGATCGCCACCGTCAGGTAGCGCCGGTCTTTCTCCGACGCCGCGATCTCCGCCAACGTCTTACCCACGACCGGTGCACCCTCGTGCACCGTGAGGCCGAGCAGCTGCACGCGGCCGCCGGCGAAGAAGGCCAACTCGCTTGCCGCCTCCGACTGCAGGAGCTGGAAGGTCTCCCAGGCACACTCGAGCTCCGGGTTGATCATCCGGTCGACGCCCCGCTGCGCGCCCCGCTGCCGGGACGTTTCGCCGAAGTAGTCGGGGTTCGAAACGCGGGCGACCTTGGTCCTTATGTTGTACGGCCCGGCCGACATGCAGGCGACGAGGTTCACCTCGTCGACGTTGGTGACCGCTGCCAGTAGATCGATGTCGGCGACACCGCCCTGCTCGAGGACCGCGAGGCTGGCGCCGTTGCCCACGATCGTCATGATGTCCAGCTGTTCCTGGGCGCTGGCAGCGCGCTCCTTATCCTGGTCGATGAGCACGATGTCGTGCCCCTCTTCCGACAGATGTTCTGCCAGATGGAAACCGACGGCGCCGGCGCCGACGATCAAGATCTTCATCGAGCATCCTCTCCCGTTTACCCGGGCGCGGGTTGGGCGGCTGGTCCAGCGCAGCCCCGGTAACTTCGCGCCACGGCCCGGGGTGTCAAGCCGAACAGGGTTGACGCTGCCTCGGCTCCTCGGGTATAGTCGAGGAGGGAACGGGCCCGTAGCTCAGTTGGTCAGAGCAGCCGACTCATAATCGGTAGGTCGCAGGTTCGAGTCCTGCCGGGCCCACTTCCACTCTACCCGAGAGCCTGCCATGCCTGTATCGGTTCGACGCGCTATCTACGGCCTGCTGAGTACGCTCGGCTTTCTGATGGCGATCCCCTTCTTGCTCGCCTCGCGTAGCCTCGAGGCCCAGCTGGGAGCGAACCCATTCGACCCTGCTGCCGGCCTCGAGCTGACTAACACGCAGGCGTTCCAGCAGCAGTCGCTGCTCTTCCTCGTTGGCCTCACCCTGGCGGCCGGTTTCCTCTACGCAGCGCTCTCTGTGGGGAACCCGAGGGGTTGGCGTCCACAAGAGAACGGCACGCCGAGCTGCAGCCGCTGTGGCGCCGAGATCCCTTTCGGGGTGGCTCACTGTCCGGCCTGCGAGCAGCGCCTCACCTGGTAACTCGCACATCGCTATCCCGGCTGCAGCAGGATTGACAACCACCGCGCCTGCGACCACGTTTCCGGCTTTGGAACCAGTAATGATCTCCGTCTCGGATGTGCCATAATCGGCGCGCCCGACGCTGGCGGGGGACACGACGCGGGACGGCTTTCCCAGGGTGCCCCGAGTGCCCGCCGGTTCGCAGCACGAGGAAGGATCGCACAGAGGATGTTTTCGGGAATACGAGGACGGCTACTGGTCATCGGCGGTGTCTGCCTGATGTGCCTCTGGGCGCTGCTGGGGCCGCAGTTGACGGCCGAGGAGGACGTCAGCCCGATCAAACTGGGACTCGACCTTCGGGGTGGTACGCACCTCGTCATGCAGGTGAGCGACCCTGAGGGTGCTATGTCGACCGAGGCGCGTACCGACGCGGCGAACCGCGCCCGCGAGATCATCGCCAACCGTATCGACCAGTTCGGGGTGCGCGAGCCGACCATCCAGCGCATCGGAATCGATCGCCTTATCGTCGAGTTGGCAGGAATCCAGGACGTCGGAAGGGCGAAAGGGATCATCGAGCAGACGGCGTTCCTCGAGTTCAAGATTGTCAGCGACGGCGTCGGGTTCCTCGAGCGCCTTCCGGCGATCGATAGTTTGATCGTCGCCGCCTTGGGTGAGGAGGCGATCCCCGAAGAAGCGCGCGTCGAGGCCGCGCCCGGGCTCGAAGAGCTCTTCCAGCAGCGAGATTCCACAGAGGCACCACCTGCCTCGCAAGAGGCCGAGTTGCGGCCGCTGACTCGACTGCTCCTCGACTCGGGGCAGCAGGGCCTGGGTATCTTCCTGGTCGAAGACCCCCAGGTCGAGACCGTTGAAGGATATCTGGAGCTACCCGAGGTCCGGGCCCGAATCCCCGATGACATATCGCTGCACTGGGGTACCGAGACCAGGGCCATCGCCGGCAAGACCTACACGCCCCTCCATGTCACCGAGGCCGAACCGCTGATCACGGGCGAGTATCTGGTCGATGCACAGGCGATCCGCGACCCACAGTATGGCACGCCGATCGTACCTTTCCGGCTCACGCGCCAGGGCGGCCGGATCTTCGAGCGCGGCACTTCCAGGCACGTCGGCGACTTCATGGCGATCATCTTGGATGACAAGGTCCAGGGCAATCCGCCGGTTATCCGCGACGTGCTCGGTGACCGGGCGCAGATCGAGCTCGGCACCGGCGCGACACTGACCGAGGCGCAAGACATTGCCCTCGTGCTGCGGGCCGGTGCGTTGCCGGCGCCGATGGAGATCATCGAGGAGCGGACGGTCGGCCCGTCGCTCGGCCAGGACTCTATCGACCAGGGTAAGATCGCGGGCATCATCGGGGTCGCTTTAGTCATCGTGGTCATGATCGCCTACTACAAGTTCGCCGGTATACTGTCGGTGGTCGGTCTGTTGGTCTACGTGTTGATCATCTTGGGCGGCCTGGCCGGCCTGCAGGCCACGCTCACCTTGCCCGGCATCGCCGGCTTGATCCTGTCGATCGGAATGGCGGTCGACGCCAACGTGCTGATCTTCGAGCGGATCCGAGAGGAGTTGGAGGGCGGCAAGACGCCGAGAACCGCGGTGGACACCGGGTTTCAGGCGGCGCTCTCTGCCATCATCGACTCGAACCTGACGACGCTTATCACCGCGATCATCCTCTACCAGTTCGGGACCGGGCCGGTGAAAGGATTCGCGGTTACGCTGTCTATCGGAATCGTAGCTTCGTTCTTCAGCGCGGTGTTCGTGGTGCGGACCTTTATGTTGATCTGGCTGGAATCCCGTTCGCCGAGCGCCGAGCTGAGCATATAGGAAGTAAGGGAGCCGATCGATGCGGCTGTTTGCGAAAGCCAACTACAAGTTCCTCGAGCAGCGGCGCAAGGCCTACGTGGTATCGGCCGTGCTCATCGCGCTCGGTGTTCTCTCCATCGCACTCCACGGTGGCCTGAACTACGGCGTCGATTTCACCGGCGGTACGCTGTTCCAGGTGCGCTTCGATGATGATGTGGAGGCGTCGGATGTACGTAGCGCCCTTGGGGCCGCCGGCCTCACGAACCTGCAGGTCCAGAATTTCGGTGGCGCTAGCGAGTTCCTCATCCGGATGGCCGAGTTCCTCGAGGGTGGCGACAGGGAGTTGGCCCAGCAGGTCGACCGGATCCTCGACGACCGCTTCGGCGCCGAAAGCTACACGGTAGTGCGAACCGAGGCGGTGGGTCCGCGGGTCGGCGAGGAGCTGAGACAACGCGCGGTGGGTGCTGTGTTGATCGCCTTCGTGCTCACCCTGATCTATCTCGGGTTCCGCTTCGAGTGGCGGTTCGGCCTCGCCGCGATCATCGCCACGTTCCATGACATTCTGATCGCATTTGGGGTGATCTCGATCCTGAACATCGAGATCTCATTGCCGACCGTGGCAGCCATCCTGACGATCATCGGGTACTCGCTCAACGACACGATCGTCATCTTCGATCGGATTCGCGAAAACTTGAAGAAACACCGGCGGCTAAAGTACGTAGAGATCCTCAATCTCTCGATTAACGAGACGCTGCCGCGGACCGTGATGACCAGTGGTACGACCTTCGCCGTGTTGCTCGCTCTCGCCGTATTCGGCGGTGCGGTCATCCGCGAGTTCACCATCGTGCTGATGGTCGGGGTCGTTATCGGGACCTACTCGTCGATCTTCGTTGCTTCGCCCGCCCTGCTCGAAGTCGAACGCCGCTCCGGCGGTGTGCGGAGCAAGAGCGACCGCAGGAAGGTGGCGGCAGCGCGCGCCGACATGTGAGGCTGTTCGACTCTCACGCCCATCTGACCGACGAAAGCTTCGCTGAGGAGCTCGACGCCTCGCTGGCGCGTGCTGCGGAGCGAGGTGTGAGTGCGGTCGTCTCCATAGCCAGCGATCTGGACGACGCACGCGCCGCGATCCAGCTGGCGCGGGCAGCCTCCCGGCTGCGTGTCTACGCGACGGTTGGGATCCACCCGCATGAGGCGGATCGCTGGACGCCCGAGGCGGCTGCCCGGCTCGAGGAGCTTGCCGGCGCCGGGCCTGTCGTCGCCATAGGCGAAACCGGGCTCGATTTCTACTACCAGAACGCGCCGCGCCGGGAACAGAGCGAAGTCTTCCGAGCACAACTCGAGCTCGCAGGGCGCCTCGGCCTCCCCGTCGTCGTCCACTCGCGCGAGGCGGACGAGGACACCGCGGCGATGATTCAGGAGTTCAGCGGGCGCGTCGTCGGAGTGCTTCACTGCTTCACCGGTGGCGCCGAATTGCTGAACGTTGGTCTGGCGGCGGCTTGGTATGTTTCGTTCTCCGGACTGGTCACGTTCAAGAACTATCGCGACGAGGACATCGTGCGTGCGGTGCCCGGCGACCGGCTGCTGGTCGAGACCGATAGCCCGTACCTGGCACCGGTACCGATGCGGGGACGCCGGAACGAGCCGGCCTTCTTGGAGCACACCGTGCGGCGCCTGGCGGAGATCCGCGGTGAGGAACCGGCGGCGGTTGCCGAGGCGACGTTTGAAAACGCCTGCCGCTTCTATGGCTTGCCCCAGATGTCATAGTGAACAGTGAACATCGGACGTCGAACGTCCGACTTCGAGTGGCAGGATCCGGCCACCAGTGCCCGACGTCCGGAGTTCGACGCGCGACGTCCGATGCTCACTACCCACAACGCTTGATGGCTGCCCCTGCCCCGAGTAGCTTCGCTGCATGACACGCCGAATTCACATCCTTCCCGATCACGTCGCCAACCAGATTGCGGCGGGCGAGGTGGTCGAGCGGCCGGCATCTGCAGTGAAAGAGCTGGTCGAGAATTCGCTCGACGCGCGGGCCGGCTTGATTGAGGTAGACTTGCAGGCTGGCGGCAAGACGCAGCTGCGTGTGGCCGACGACGGTCACGGGATGGTGCGTGACGACGCGCTGCTCGCCATCGACCGGCACGCCACCTCGAAGATCAAGGATGACAAAGACCTGCGGAAGATTAGGAGCCTCGGGTTCCGCGGCGAAGCGCTGCCTGCCATCGCCGCCGTATCACGTTTCGAGCTCGAGACGGCCCCGGCCGAGGGCGGTGAAGGGACGCGCATAAAGATCGAGGCTGGGCGCGTCGTGGCGGTGGACGAGATTGCGAGGCGGCCGGGCACGACGGTTACGGTGCGCTCCCTGTTCTTCAACTTACCGGCCCGGGCGAAGTTCCTTCGCTCCGCGGCAGCCGAGACGCGGGCCGCTTCGGAGGCGACGATCCAGCTCTCGCTGGCCAACCTGAGCACAGCATTTCGGCTGCGGTCGAATGAGCGTGAGCTGCTAGATCTCCCACGCAGCGCTGAGCTGGCAGCTCGGGTGGGTTCGATCTGGGGAGACGAACTGGCGGCGACGCTGATCCCGATAGATCACACGTCCGACAACGTACGAGTTGCCGGGCTGATCCAGCGTCCTGCCGACACGCGGCCCGGATCGCGGCGGGTCTATCTGTTCGTGAACGGGCGCCCCTTCGTCGATCGTTTTGTCGTTCGCGCAGCCGAGGAGGGGTACCGCACGACGGTACCGCACGGCCACAAGCCGGCGCTGTTCCTCTATCTCGAACTCCCGTTGGAGGAAGTGGATGTCAACGTCCACCCAACGAAGGCCGAGGTTCGGTTTCGCAACAAGATCAAGACGGAAGCCGCGGTGACGGAGGCGGTTCGCTCGGGGCTCGAGGGGCTCGAGAGCGCGCCCAGCATCGGGCGCCATGGGGGTAACTTCCAGCTCGTCTCGCGCGGGCCGGCGAGCGGTGTGACTAGACCGCAACCTGAGGGCGCGGCGGCGAGCCAGATCGCCCTCTTCGTTCCGGGGGGTGAGCCACCTCAGGCGCCGGTCGAGGGTGAGGAGCGCGAGGCCGCCACGCCGATGGCTCGGCCGGGCGCGATGTGGCAATTGCACGACTCGTACATCCTCGCCGAGACGCGCAGCGGGCTGATCATCGTGGACCAACATTCGGCCCACGAACGCATACTCTTCGAGCGCATCATGCAGGATTACGACGAGGGTGGCGCCGCGTCACAACGCCTGCTGTTCCCAATGACGATTCGCCTCTCGCCGAGCGAGGCTCAGGCGGTTGAAGAGTTGCAGGGCATCCTTAAGCAGATCGGCTTTGAATTGGAAGGATTCGGCAGCAAGACTGTGATCATCCACGCCGTGCCTAACCCGCACCCCCGCTTCGATGCCGAGCGCTGCTTCCGCGAAATGGTCGCCGAGCTGGCTCACGGTTCACCTCTTGTCGACTCCGCGCGCAACCAGCACGAGCGCGTGGCCAAATCGTTCGCCTGTAAGGCGGCGATCAAAGCCGGGCAACCACTCTCAGGCCTCGAGATGGCCGAGTTGTTCGACCGGCTGTTCGCATCCGAGCTGCCGGGCCACGATGTCCACGGCCGGCCAACAATCCTACGCCTTTCGCTCGACGAGCTCGAGCGACGCTTTGGGCGCACGTGAGGACAAGCGCCGACGAGAAGATGAGCCCGCCTGCTTTGCCTGAAGCGATTGTCATCACAGGTCCGACCGGCACGGGCAAGAGCGCCCTCGGTGTGGAGGTCGCCGAGCGCCTGAACGGTGCCATAGTCTCGGCCGACTCCCGACAGATTTACCGCCACATGGACATTGGGACCGCCAAGCCGTCAGCAGCATCGCGCCGGCGTGTGCCGCACTACGGGCTGGACCTGCTGGACCCCGATGAGAGTTATAGTGCCGGCCGCTTCGCTCGCGACGCCTGGCGCTGGATCGAAGAGGTCGCTGAATGCGGAAAGGTCCCTGTCATCGTCGGTGGGACCGGATTCTTCATTCGCGCCCTGCTCGAGCCGTTGGGGCCGGAGCCTGAGCCGATGCCGGAACGCCTGACGCCGGTGCGTCGTTACTTGTCCAGCCTGCCCGTCGAAGAGTTGCATCGCTGGTTGAGGCGCCTCGACCCGCAACGTGCGGAGCAGCTGAGCGGAGAGGGCGGCCGCCAACGTCTCGGCCGCTCCTTGGAGGTAGTGCTACTGTCGGGACGTCGTCATTCCTGGTGGTTGCGCCGGCCGGCGCGAACGGCGCCGCTCGCCGCCTGCGTCTTCTGCCTGGTGCTGCGCCGCGAGGAGCACAACCGGCGGATCGACGAGCGCTTCGATCGAATGGTTGAGGAGGGCCTAGTCGATGAGGTTCGCGGTTTGCTGGAGCGATTCGCCGCCGACGCGCCGGGACTCAACTCGGTGGGCTACGCGGAACTCATCGCGCACCTGGGCGGTGCATATTCGCTCGAGGTCGCTGTGGAGGCGGCGAAGCGCAGCACGCGGCGCTACGCTCGGCGTCAGTCGACTTGGTTCCGCCATCAGTTGCCGGAGGACACGGTCTGGCTGGCGGCCGATCGTTCGCGGGCCGAGCTGGCCGACGAAATCGCTCGCGCCTGGCGCGATCGCACAGCGTCACTGGCCGGCTGAGCTACGCCCGCGTAGCTTGGCCCGGATGGTACTCAGTATCCAATATCCGACACTGATTTGTCATATGGCAAGTGGTCTTCAAGTAACGAGGCTCGAGTTCCATCCTCCATTGATCTTAGGACATTGGAACTTGCCCATTGATGGTTGAGAAGACCTTGACCGTCTGGTTGGTGGATATCGGATATTGGATATTCAGATGAGATTCAACTAACGAAGAGCCTGTATGAGAATCGGAATCGCCTGTTATCCGACCTACGGCGGCAGCGGCGCGGTCGCCACCGAGCTGGGGATGCGCTTGGCACAGCGCGGCCACGAGGTTCACTTCGTGTCGTACGCGCACCCGTTCCGCTTGCCTCGCTTCCTCAGGAACACATACTTCCACGAGATCGAGGTCTCTCGGTATCCGCTGTTCGAGTACCCGCCCTACTCGCTGGCTGCGACTGTGGCGATGCACGAGATCGCGACCCAGCGGCATCTCGATCTCTTCCACGTCCACTACGCCGTACCTCACGCAACGTCCGCATGGTTGGCAAAGCAGATGCTGGATGATCCCGGCGAGCTGAAGATCGTCACCACGTTGCACGGCACCGATATCACGCTGGTCGGTCAGGATCCGTCCTATCGCTCGATCGTGAAGTTCTCGATAGAACGCTCCGACAGCTTGACCGCCGTCTCTGAGTTCCTGAAACGCGAAACGATTGCGACCTTTGGGTGCGCCGGCTGCGACGTGCGTGTGATCCCCAACTTTGTCGACACCGAGATCTTCGGGCATGGTGCGGATGGACAGCGCCGCCGTAACCGCAACGCTCTGGCCGACGCGGATGAGAAGATCATCATGCATATCTCCAACTTCCGTCCGGTCAAGCGCGTCGGCGACGTCGTTCGCGTATCCGCCAGGGTGATGGAGAAAGTGCCGGCGCGTCTGATCTTCGTGGGCGACGGTCCCGATCGACACATGGCTGAGGAGACGGCTCGTAACCTGGGGATCGGCGACCGCGTCGTCTTCCTCGGCAAGCAGGAATCGGTGGCCGAGCTGCTCGCCTGCGCCGATCTGTTTCTGCTGCCCAGCGAATCGGAGTCGTTCGGGCTCTCGGCTCTGGAAGCCATGGCCAGCGAGGTTCCCGTCGTCGGCACGCGCTGCGGTGGCCTCGAGGAAGTGGTCGAGGATGGGAGCACTGGCCGTCTTCTCCCGGTGGGTGCGGTGGACGCGATGGCGGATGCGGCGATCGAGATTCTGGCGGATCCGGCACGGCAAGCGGCGATGGGCCGCGCCGGCCGGGCCGAGGCGGAAGAGGTGTACTCTGTGGAGCGCATCCTCTCGCTGTACGAGGCGTTCTACGAGGAGGTCCTTGGCAAGTGATGCCCTCGCGGTGAGTCGATGAGCGTCTACGAAGCGATCCTGCTTGGTATCGTGCAAGGGCTCACCGAGTTCTTTCCCGTATCGAGCTCGGGACACCTCGTGCTGGCAGAAGCGCTGCTTAACGTGAACCCGCCGGGCGTCGTCTTCGAGGTGATGGTCCACCTGGCCACGCTTTGCGCGGTTCTGGTTCTCTACCGGCGCCGTATAGTGGAGCTCATCCTGGGGGGAGTCCGACGCCGGCCGGCCGACCTCCGCTACTTGGGCATGCTGGGGGTGGCGTCGCTGCCCGCGGCGCTCCTGGGGACGACGCTTTCGGGCGCGATCGCCGGCGTTTTCGACCTGCCGCTCGTCGTCGCGGTCAACCTGTTGCTGACCGGTGGCGTCGTATACTCGATTCGCTGGCTCGTGGCTGATAGCGACGGGCCCGACCCCGGCTGGAAAGGGTCGTTACGGGTTGGCATCGCGCAGGCACTCGCCCTGTTGCCCGGCATATCGCGATCCGGCCTAACGGTAGCAGCGGCCCTACACGCCGGCACGAAACGCGAAACCGCTGCGGAATTCAGCTTCCTGCTTTCCGTGCCGGCGATCCTCGGGGCCGCGGCCTTTCAGATACCCAAGCTGGACGGCGCTGGGGCCGGCGTCGGGGGGGGCGAGCTCCTAGCTGCTGCCTCGAGCGCCTTTTTCGCCGGTGTGGTCGCTATCCTCCTCTTCCTGCGCTGGCTGAGCAGCGGCTGCTTCCACCGTTTCGCCTTCTACTGTTGGACGGTGGGCGGGGCTTATATCGTCTACGCACTGGTGACGACCTGAAGTGAGCAAGACGATGGAGGCGATAACCGAGTCGGTCAAGCAAAGAATCGCCGAGGCGCTGGCTGAAGACATCGGGTCGGGCGATTGGACCAGCGAGTGGTGCGTCGAGCCGGGGGTCAAAGGCCGGGGCGAGATAGTTGCCAAGGCGGAGGGTATCGTCGCCGGGCTCACCGCCGCCGGCGAGGTCTACCGGCAACTCGGCGGAGCCGAGCTGCTGCCGCTGGTCGGCGACGGCGACGAGGTGACCGTGGGGATGCCTGTCGCCCGCGTGACGGGAGAGGCGCGCGCTATTCTCACCGGCGAGCGGACCGCGCTCAACCTTCTCGGGCAGCTATCTGGTGTTGCGACTTTGACGCGGCATTATGTCACGGCAGTGGACGGTACGGGAGCGCGCATCACTGACACCAGAAAGACGACCCCGCTATGGCGCGAGCTCGAGCGAGCGGCGACACGGGCAGGCGGGGCGGTCAACCATCGTCGCGGACTCGACGCCATGGTGCTGATCAAGGAGAACCACCTGGCCTGCAGCGGTGGCATCGGGCAGGCAGTAGAACGGGTGAGAGCGTCGAACGCGATGGGCCTAGAGGTCGAGGTCGAGACGACGAACCTGCAGGAGGTGAATGCTGCGTTGGCTGCTGGGGTCGACCGGATCATGCTGGACAACATGCCGGTCGAACAAGTGAGAGAGGCGGTGAGGCTCATCGCCCGTCACGATCCGCGACCCGAGGTCGAGGCGTCGGGCGGTGTCACGCTGGCCAACGTTAGAGAGCTCGCGGAGGCGGGCGTCGACTACATCTCGGTCGGTGCGTTGACGCACTCGGCGCCCGCCCTCGATCTCTCGTTGATTCTGCGGCGGGTGGCGCCATGAGCCGCAGGGCGTCGAGCTGGGAGGGGCAAAAGCTTGCCATGCTCAGGGAGCGCTGGGACCGGCCGCACGTCCACATCTACTCCAGCATCGATAGCACGAGCACGTTGGCCGCGAAGCTGGCGGATGAGGGGGCAGCGGCCGGGACGATCGTTCTGGCGGACGAGCAGACTGGCGGCCGCGGCGTCGCGAAGCGGCGCTGGCACTCAGCCAGGGGTGCCGGGCTCTATCTCTCTCTCGTGCTCCGGCCACAGGAAGTGCCAAACCCGCTCCTGCTCCCCTTGCTCGCCGGTCTGGGAGCCGCCCGCGCGGCCCAGGGGCTGGTGAGCGGTGCCGCGGTGGGGGTCAAGTGGCCAAACGACTTGATCGTCGCCGACCGTAAGGCTGGGGGCGCCATAGCGGAGGCGTCGTGGTCCGGTGAGCGGCCCAAGTTCATCGTGCTGGGGATCGGTGTGAACGTGCACCAGAAAGCGGCGGATTTCCCCGCCGCCTTGCGGGACGTAGCGATATCGCTCGATATGGCTGCAGGCCGCAAAGTATCACGTCTCGAGCTTGCCGATCGGATCATCGACGCTATGGAGACCTCCTGCCTGAACCCGCCGGCGATCCTCGATCGCGAGGTCCTGCGTCGGTTCGACGATTATGACTGGCTGCGGGACCGGCGCTGCTCCATCGACTCGGGTAGCTCGGCGCCGCTGGTGGGCACTGCAGTGGGGATCGCGCCCGATGGTGCTCTCCTCTTCCGCCCCGATCGAGGCGCGCTCCAGCGCGTCACCGCCGGGCGCGTGGTCGTTGAGGAGCTTCCTACCCCGGACTTCTGAGATGAGCGAGCTATTGCTGACCGTTGACGTTGGAAACACAGAGACCGTGTTGGGCCTGTTCCACGAACGCAGATTGGTCCGTCACTGGCGTATCTCCACCGACGTCCGCAAAACGCCCGACGAGCTGGCCTATTTGCTCAAGCATCTGTTGCTGGAAGAGGGGGTGGAGTCAGCTGTGCGCGGTGTCATCGGCTCGGTGGTACCGGCCTTGGACCCGATAATCACAAGGGCCTTCCGGCGAGCCTTCGGCGGCGAGCCTCGTATCATCAATGACCCCGCCGTTCTGGTGGAGAACGATGGACTGCTCCCGATCCGCTTGGATGTGGACGAACCCCACACAGTTGGGGCCGACCGTATGCTGAACACCCTGGCTGCCAGCGAACTCTACGGTGTCGACATCATCGCCGTCGACCTGGGCACCGCCACGACCTTCGACTGCATTAGCGGGGACGGTGTCTTCATGGGCGGCGTCATCGCGCCCGGGCCCCGGGCCGGGATCGAGGGCCTGGCCCATAGCGCCAGCAAGCTGCCGTTCATCGACCTCGTACCCCCGGACATAGTTATCGGGCGGCGAACCGACGACTGCCTACGCTCCGGGTGCTTCTTCGCTATCGTGGATGCGATCGACGGGATGGTCAGGAGGATACAAGAAGAGTGGGGGCGACCCGGCGCCATGGTGCTCGCCACAGGCGGCCTGGCCGCCCTGATCGCTCCCCACTGTCAAACGGTTGATGCCGTCGAGCCCTATCTGACTCTCTACGGCCTCGCCATCGCCGATCGCATCCTCGGCGACGCGAGTATCGACTAACAGGCCGGCGCCCTCCGGGTCAAGCGACCCGCCGGACCTTCGATCGAATCTTCTCCAGCGCCCGGTCCGCGGTATCCGGGCTGATCAGCTTCACGATGAAGTAGATCACGGCTAGGAAGAACGCCAGCTTGATGATGGTCACCAGGAGCGCCGTCAGTAGGCTGAGGATCGGCACCAGCAGTGCTGAGGCCACCGCCAGAGCCACCAGGCCCCCCGCCAGCAAAGCTCCCAGCCTGAACATCCCTCTTAGCATTCTTCTTTCCCCTCCTATCTACATCGGCGAACCGCAGCGCCTACCCCCGGGTCACAGGGGGGCTCGCCTCTCCAACTTAATGTACGGGCTGCGCCCGGAAAAGGTTTCAGGCCCGGCTGATCCGGCGCCAGCAACTCCGGGGCCAGCCACAAGTGCAGGCTGCGGGGCGCCTTTCTGCCAGCTTGACAGTACCGCCCCTCTTTACGAATGGCATGTTTTGTGCCATTTTCTTCCGCTAGCTAGCGGAGCAAAACCGGTGAACAGCTTACTGCCGCACGTCGGCCCGTGCAGGAAGGGCCGGGTGTCTCCGGTATATGCGATCCACAACGATACCAGGGTTCGAGAGAGGAGGAAAGCACTCATGCAAATCAAGCCCCTCGCCGATCGAGTAGTCGTCAAACCGCTCGAGGAGACGGAGCAGATGAAGGGCGGCCTATATATCCCAGACACCGCCAAAGAGAAGCCCCAGCAGGGTGAAGTGGTGGCCGTCGGGCCCGGCCGAGTGAGTGACGAGGGCACGCGGATCGAGGTCGAACTGAAGACGGGCGACCGCGTGATCTACGGGAAGTACAGCGGTACCGAGGTAACCGTTGATCAAGAGGAGTATCTGATTCTGCGAGAGTCGGACGTCCTGGCGATCGTGTCGAACGGCAAGAAATGATTCACGCTCGGAGCGCAGCAGCCCCGTGACGCCGGGGCGGCTGCCCGGCTCCGGGTTGCAGGTGTCCGATTGGCGCACGTTTACCAATTCGAGAGTAGGAGCGCCCTGAAAGCTGACAGGCGGGCGCTACCAGACCGGTAACGGGATAATTAGGAGGTTCAGCAAGATGGCGAAGTTGCTTGAATTTGACGCCCAGGCGAGGAGCAAGCTGAAGGTCGGAGTAGACCAGCTGGCCAAAGCCGTCAAGGTCACGCTCGGCCCTAAGGGGCGCAACGTAGTGCTCGAGAAGAAGTTCGGCAGCCCGACGATCACCAAGGACGGCGTCACCGTCGCGAAGGAGATCGAGCTCGAGGAGCCTGTCGAGAACATGGGTGCCCAGATGGTTCGTGAGGTTGCCAGCAAGACGAGCGACGTCGCGGGAGACGGCACGACCACGGCGACCGTGATCGCCCAGGCGATCTACAACCAGGGCCTCAAGGCGGTGACCGGCGGCGTCAACCCGATGGCGCTGAAGCGCGGTATCGACAAAGCCGTCGATACGGTCGTTGAGCAGCTCAAGGACATCTCCGTCGAGACGAAGGGCAAGAAGGAGATCGCCCAGGTCGGTGCCATATCGGCGAATAACGACGCCGAGATTGGTGACATCATCGCCGAGGCGATGGAGAAGGTCGGCAAAGACGGCGTAATCACCGTCGAGGAAGCCCGCGGCATGGAGACCGAGCTGGAGACGGTCGAGGGCATGCAGTTCGACCGCGGCTATCTCTCGCCCTACTTCGTGACCGACCCCGAGAAGATGGAGGCTGACCTCGAGGACGCCTACATCCTGATCCACGACAAGAAGATCTCGACGATGAAGGACCTGCTGCCGGTCCTCGAGAAGGTCGCGCAGACCGGCAAGCCGCTGCTGATCATCGCCGAGGACGTCGAGGGCGAGGCGCTGGCCACGCTGGTGGTGAACAAGCTGCGCGGCACGCTCAAGGTCTGCGCCGTGAAGGCCCCCGGCTTCGGCGATCGCCGCAAGCAGATGCTGCAGGACATCTCTATCGTTTGCGCCGGCCAGGTGATCAGCGAAGAGGTCGGCTTCAAGCTCGAGAACGCGGTAATCGGCGACCTCGGGCAGGCAAAGCGTGTCGTAATCGACAAGGACAACACCACGATCATCGACGGTGCCGGTACCGAGGAGCAGATCCAGGGCCGGATCCAGGAGATCAAGTCGGCGATCGACAAGTCGACGTCCGACTACGATCGCGAGAAGCTGCAGGAGCGGCTGGCCAAGCTGGCCGGCGGTGTGGCCGTCATCAACGTCGGCGCGGCCACCGAGACCGAGATGAAGGAGAAGAAGGCCCGCGTCGAGGACGCGCTACACGCGACCCGCGCTGCGGTGGAAGAAGGGATCGTACCCGGCGGTGGCGTTGCGCTGCTCTGGAGCCAGAAGGCGCTCGACGCGATGAAGATGAAGAACCACGATGAGCAGATCGGCGTCGAGATCGTGCGGCGTGCCATCGAGGAGCCGACCCGCCAGATAGCGGACAACGCCGGTCAGGAAGGCTCGCTTGTCGTGGAACGCATCCGCGAGAAGAATGACCTCAACTACGGTTACAATGCTTGGACCGACAAGTACGAGGACTTGGTGAAGGCCGGTGTCATCGACCCGACTAAGGTGACGCGCTCGGCGCTGCAGAACGCCGCGTCCATCGCCAGCCTGCTCCTCACCACCGAGGCGGTGGTCGTGGAGAAGAAGGAGAAGGAAGACAAGCTTCCCGCTCCTGGTCCCGATATGGGCGGCATGTACTAAGCGCCCGGATTACGGCGGTACTCTGGGGGCCCGGCCGGTTGGTCGGGCCTCCTTTTTTTTTGACGCTCCGATGATGGGAAGTTCCATATTGGGAATGACGAACTGGTTGGGAATTCTCGAATGTCGATTCGGGGACCAGTGTAACAGGGGAGGTTGGAGGTCTAGAAGTGTTTGATCGTGCAAGAGCCTATATGACCTGGAGGACCGGCTCGTTGCCCTTGCTGGCTTGCCGGATCGTGGCGGAGTTGCCGACGGAAAGGGTTGCGGGTCACATCGCGGGGCAGCTCACGCGGTGCTGCACGTCCCCGGCGGCGAACTATGCCGAGGCGCGAGGCGCCGAGTCGCGCCGCGACTTCGTCCACAAGATGAAGGTGTGCCTGAAAGAGCTTCGCGAGACCATGGCCTGGCTCAAGCTGTTGAGAGCGCTGGAGATCCCGGGGCCGGGGGCGGTCGAGGAGGCGACCGCCGAGACCGATGAGCTCATCGCCATTTTCGTCACGAGCATCGCGACGGCCCGCCGCAAAGACACACGCCCTGGACCGTGACATAGGTAATCCTTCTATACTTCCAACCTCCCCTGTTGCACCGGTCCCCTGATCGAAATTCGAGAATTCCCAACAGAATTCCCAATTGTTCCCTGTATCATCTCTGAGGATTTGCTGGTCAAAGGGGTCGCGGCTAGATTTCGCGCATGTTCCCGCGACCCGCCCGCACCGCGACCCTTGCTGGGGGAGCCTGAGGCTGTGCCCGTCTGCGTCCACTGTGCCACGCCTCTTCCTGATGGCAGCCAGTTCTGCTCGCAGTGCGGTACGCCCGTGCCGGGCCGCAGGCCGGAGGATCCTACCTTCACGCCGCAGGGCCGTGAGATCTACGAGCGCCTCAAGGAGGCGACCGAGGGCAAGTACGAGATCATCCGGGAGCTAGGGCGCGGCGGAATGGCCGTCGTCTTCCTCGGCTACCAGAAGTCGCTCGACCGCGAGGTCGCTATCAAGGTGCTGCTCCCGCTGCTCGGCTATGATCCCGAGATCGTTGAGCGCTTCACACGAGAGGCCCGCACCCAGGGCAGGCTCGATCACCCCAACATCATCCAGGTCTACGAGATCTACAACGAGGCTGGCCTGACGTTCTTCACTGTCCCGTTCATTAGCGGCGAGAGTATGCGCGTCTTCTTGCGGGACTACCCGCAGCCACCGCTCGAAAAGGTCTTCCGGTACCTGACGCAGGCGGCGGATGCTCTCGCCTACGCGCACCGTCGCGGCGTCGTCCATCGCGATGTCAAGCCGGACAACATCCTCGTCGACAAAGAACGCGATCGAGTCATCCTCACCGACTTCGGCATCGCCAAGGCGCTCACCGCCGAGCAGACGCTCACCACGCCGGGCGATCTGCTGGGCACCCCGCAGTATATGTCGCCGGAACAGGGCGAGGGACGGCAAGACCTGGACGGGCGGGCCGATCAGTACTCGCTCGGCCTGATCGGCTACGAGATGCTCGCCGGCCACCGGCCGTTCCTAGCGGACAACCTGGCGGAGCTGATGTACAAGCACCGCTTCGAGGAGCCGCCCAGCCTCGACGGGATCCGACCCGACGCGCCGCGCCATCTACGCGAGGCGATCCATCGTGCGATCTGCAAGGATCGCGACGAGCGCTTCCCGACCATGGACGCCTTCCTGACGGCGCTCGAAGGACCGTGGGAGGTCGAGATGGCGGAGGAGGACGAGGAGGGCCGGACGGAGCCGATGCCGCCCCCGGGCAGCGAGGCCACGACCGTCCGCGTGCCCACGCCGCCCAGCACCCCGCGGCCGGCGGCCGTGGACGATACGGCTCCAGAGACAGCGGAGCCTCCGGCCGAGCTCGAGCCGACCCTGAAGACGCCGGAGCCCTGGGAGGCCGCCGACGAGCCGACTGTGAAGACGCCGGAGCCGCTGGCGGCCCCCGTCGGTGAGCCGCCGGCTGAGACGGAGGAGCCGCAGGAGCCCTGGTCAGTGTCGGGGCCCCAGCCCTGGGAGACGCCTGCCTCGGCCGCGGCGGAAGCCGCGGCCGAGGTGGAGGAGCCGATCGCGCCGCTCTTGGGAGAGGCACGACGGCCCGGTGTACCGCGTGCCCTGCTCTACGGCGGCGGCGCCGTGGTCGTGGCCGCAGTGGCTGCCCTAATCGTTCTCGGCCCCCTGGGGTTGGGTGGCGAGTCGATACCGTCAGAGCCGGCATCGGTGGAGCAGACGGGTCCGCCCGTTGCGGGTGGCGAGGGCACGACCGAGCAGGGGACCGAGGAGACGACGACCGGCGCCGCCGCCGGCGAAGCGGAAGGCCCGGGCGCGGGCGATGAGTCGTTGGCGGAGGGTACGCCGGCGACAGGCGGAGCGGCGGAGGCCACAGAGCCCGCTGTCAGGGAATCGCCAGGCGACCGGCCCAGCGCGCCGCCGGTCATCGGTGACACGCCGCCGGAAGTACCGACGAGCGCGGATGCTCGGGCGGTAAACGTGATGGAAGGTGCCTACCGCTGGCGGAACGCAGCGATTGCTGCTGGCGTGGCGGCGGAGTCGTTGCTCGAGTTGGACCGACGGATGGGCCGGGCCAACACCCTCATGGAGGCCGGCCGTTACAGCGAGGCCCGTTCCATCTACTCGGGCCTCGTTCCGGAGTACATGGCCTTCGCTGGAGCCGCGGCGCCTGTTGAAGTGGCCGAAGAAGAACAACCGACGCCCGCCGCCGAGGTAGAACCGCCGCAGCCGGCGGCGGATGAAGAGATGCGCGACCGAGCTGTGGAGGCTGAGCGGCAAGCCCGAACGAGTCGGCAGGCGGCCGTTGACGCGGGTGCTGCAGCGCTGTTCGGCTCCCAGCTCGGGAATCTCGATAACCTACAGCAGCAGGCGGCGCAGGCACTCCAGCAGGAACGTTTCGAGGCCGCGACCGCAGCCTTCAGCCAATTGGTGAGCGACTATGCGGAGCTTGCCACGCGGGCGACTAGCGAATGGCAGTCGCAGATGCGTCAGGCCAACGGTGAGATGCGGCAGATGAGAGACTCGGTGCTCGCCCTGGAGGCTGAGCAACGGGAGCCCGATCGCCTGGCCGGCATCGACGAGACACGCGGCGAGGCGGTGTCGCTGGCACAAGGAGGGCAGTACGCGGAGGCTGTGCCACTCTTCCGGCAGGCACGCGATGCCTACGCTCGGCTGGCGGCGGACCTGGCGGCTGCGTTGCAGGCCGAGGCTGAGGCCGCGGCGGCCGCGGCGGCGGCGGAGCCGGCTGTGGAGCCGGCCGTGGAGCCGCCGGTAGAGGAAGAGCCCACGGCGGTTCCTGCCGACGTCGCGATTAGCGGGCTGATCGAGGTGTTCCGGCAGGCTTTCGAGCAGGAGGACCTGGAGCGCATGGCCCGGGAGGTTTACGGGGCTGCGGAGGTCCCCGGCAGGGATGCGGGTTTTCTCAGGAGCGCCTTCTTTGACCGTGCGGATGACCTCCGCGCCCAGACGCAGATCCGTAGCCTGCAGGTATCGGATGACGGGAATACGGCGACCGCCGACGTCGAATTCAACACCACCTTCAGGCAAGCCCGCATGGGGACCCGGGGGAGCCTGGACGTGACGTTGCGGATGCGGTTCGTACTCGACGCCGGCGGTTGGCGGCTTGAACGTGCGGAGGCGCGTTAGCCCCCGAAGCTGAACTCGAGACCCGCGCTGACCAGCAGGTCGTTCTGCCACTTGGCCTCGACGGGGTCTTCCTCGAAATTGTAGATGTAGTCGCGCACATCCGCGCGCAGCCACACGCCTCGGGCCACCCCGTACTTCAGGCCGAATCCCCAGGTGCCTGCGATGTCGGTCTTTTCTTCGAAGATCTCCGTCCCGTCGTCTAACTCTCCACCACGGCTCACGAACCCGATCCCGGCGGAAACGAACACGACGAGCGGCTCCAGCGGCGGTCGGATGAGCGCAAACACCGCGTTCACGCTGCCTAGAAAGACGTTCGAACTGAAGTCATCTTCCGCCTCCGCCAAACCGAGCGGCGGGCCCGGGTCCGGGAGCAGCAGGTCCACGGACAGGTCGCTAAGCGCGTAGATGGCTTCGGCCTCGATGCCAAACCGTGGCGTTGGCCAGACGGTCAGTCGCCCGCCGAACTGGAAGGCGGTCTTTTGTCTGAAGGTGGCGGCGGCTTCGGTTGCAAACTCCTCGAGAGGGAAGATGCCGCTCAACAAGTCGGATGCCGGTAGGAACACCCCTCCGAAGCCGCTAACCGCGACCTGCGTTTGTGCAGAGAGCGATGACGGGGCCAGGGCCAGAGTGAGAGCGAGGACTACCGCACGGTAACGGCGCATGGGAAAACCTCCGTCCTTAGGGTCATCAGGCCTGTTGGCTGGGGTCCCAAGATAGCACCACCCGACGCCGATGGGAAAGTGGGACCACGCTGTCCCGCAGAACACGAAATTGACCGCCGCGGCCAGCCTGCTTATCTTGTTGTGGCTGCATTTCCTTCCCCGCACGCCCCCCTTGAAGTCCCTCAATCGCCACACTGAGAGGTGGATGCCGTGTACAAAACTACGTCTGAAGCCATCCTCGCGCTGGCCTTTGCGGCTTTGGTGGCCAGCTGCAGCAATGCTGACCCAATCGAACCGGTGGAAGACAAGAATAACGGTGGGACGGGCAACCAGACGCTTCTGGTCGTAGCCGAGGTGGATCTGGAGCTGAATACCGGCGGCTTCCTCGCCGACTTCTTCGTCGATGTCGAGGACGGATCTGGCGCTCCCGTGTCCGGGGCTGCCGTGACGATCGTGTGGAACCGCTCCACCGTGACCGTACCGGAGAGTGGCACGCCGGGTATCTACGAGGCACTTGTAACTGGGGCCGCTTCGGGAGACTTGAAGCTGGACGTCGTCAAGGACGACATGTATGTCCGCGACGTGGTGCTGGGCAACATCGGGATCCAAGCCGTCCTCGAGCCGTTGCCCGACGCGACGCTCCCGGCAAACGAGGATCTCACCGTTCGCTGGGTCTCGGATTTGAAGGCCCAGAGCGCCTCGCTCTTCTCTCCGGACTGGGATTTCGATGTGGAGGACAACGGGGAGTTCGTGGTTCCCGGCGCCCAGGTCGACCCGAGCTCTAGTACGTGGATCGAGCTAGAGCGCTACAACGAGGTGGAGATTGCTGGCGGCCTGAGCGGCTCGTATTTCAAGTTGGAGGTCGAGTACCGGGTCGAGGGCTTGGAGATAGCTGCTGCGCTCTAGGTCGAGGTCACAGTGTGATCTCGATACCGCTTGTAATCCAGATGTCGTTCTGCAGCTCCGCGTCGAGGTCGCCGCCCGGTACGGACTGCGAATAGCTGGAGATGTAATCGCGAACATCGAGGCGGATGCCGAACCGCCCACTGAAACCGTAGCGGGCACCGATCCCTGCAATCGCAGCGACGGTTGTCCCGCCATCGAGCCTTTCGTCGAAGTAACGTTGTCCCCCCTCGTCGAAGAACTCACCGCCCCGGTTCACCGCGGCCAGGCCGCCCATAAGATGGATCCCGAACGGGGTGAAGGGAGCTCGGTAGACCTCCCAGAGGACGTTGGCCCCTAGCGTGAGGACGCGGCCGGCGCCTGTCCACTCCGGCTCGGGTAGCGGCTCCCGGCGTCCGGCTGAGATCTTCACATCGCTGATCGCGTACTGAACCTCCGCCTCTAGCCATAGACTGCCGCTCAGCGTCCGGCTGAGTCGCACCCCGAAGGCGAATCCGCTCTGCTGGGCTATGCTCACATTGTCAAGATCGAGTGGGTCCAGTTTCGGTGGGTCCGAGTCGTCCGCCAGATCCGAGGTCGGAAGGTAGAACCCCGCGAACGGCGTGATGGTGGTCAGCTTCTCGTCCTGGGCAGCGGAGGTACCAGGCCAGGCGAGGACCACAAGAACGGCGCTGATCAGAGTAGTACGCATCACGGATCTTTCTCGCTGCTGTGATGTAAACTGTGGTAGAGGTGGTCCCTCGAACCGGCGCACATGGGGGAGGGGACCGACAGGCAGGGGTCGGTGGTCAAGCTAGGCAGAGACCGGCCTTTGCGCAAGGAAAAGCGCCAGCCGTCGCCACGCCTCGAGTGGAAACATTTGGCGTTGCCGGGTCGACCGGCAGGTGGTAAATTAGTAATCCCCTGTGTGCCAGCCTACGACCTCCCCGTATATAGCTCCCCCGCTGTAGGCGAGTATGGCGACATCCTGTCTCCGTTGCGCAGCTAGCCTGCCACACGAAGGCGCTACGTGTCCTGAATGTGGATCGCTGCCTCAGGCCCCCGAGTTCTACCTGGGCGCGGCGCAGCGGCCATCCATCCAAGAAGAGCTACTCGACCATCTGCGGGCGGCGACCAGCGGCGAGTTCGAGATCCTGGGTGAGATCGGCCACGGCGGGATGGCGCGCGTCTACCTGGCCCAAGAGCTCGCTCTCGATCGCCAGGTCGCCGTCAAGGTCCTATCACCCCTGTTCAGCGAGTACCCTGAGATCGTCAAGCGCTTCCAGCACGAGGCGCGGACCGCAGGTCAGCTGAACCACCCTCACATTGTACCTGTCTTCGCTGTCTATCAGGGCGACGGCCTCTCGTTCTTCACCATGCCGTTCGTCAGAGGGGCCAGCTTCCGGGAGATCATCCACGAAGATGGCCCGCTCGAGCTGGAAGAGGCGCTCGAGTTCCTGCGGCAGGCCGGGTCGGGGCTCGCCTACGCTCACCAGCATGGCGTGATTCACCGGGATGTGAAGCCCGAGAACATGATGCTGGAGGAGACGACAGGCAGGCTCGTGCTCACCGATTTCGGGCTCGCCAAAGCGCTGGGCGCGGAGTCGCTGACGGTACCTGGAGACATGATCGGCACGCCACACTACATGGCACCCGAGCAGCTGGAGGATAATACGGAGATAGATGGCCGCTGCGACGAGTACTCCCTCGCAATGGTCGCCTACGAGATGCTGGCGGGCGAGCATCCCTTCGGTGGCGGCGGGTTCCGCGAGCTTCTCATGAAGCAGCTCAACGAGGATCCCTCGCCGCTTCAGGACCGCCGCCCGGATCTTCCCGAGCACGTCTGCCACGCCATACACCGGGCACTCTCCAAGTCGCCGGACGAACGCTTCGACACGGTCGAGGAATTCGCAGGCGCGCTGCTGGGCGGCAAGCCGATTGAGCGGAGGAGCGGTGTAAGGAGTGGCAACGGCCGTAAGCGAAGCCCGGTCGACACCAAGACGGTGTGGATGCGCGATCGCCTGCTCAAGTTGCACAAACGACGCAGGCTGGTGAAGTGGACGAGCCGGGTGGCACTCAGTGCTGCCGCCACCCTCGCCATCTACTTGGGGGTCGCCACGGTGACTGGCAGTGGACCGCCCCTGGGCAGAGCGGCGAACGATCCGTCGGAGCCGACGGAGGACACCGATCTCGGCGCCGTCTCCTTTGCCGATATCGACTTAGCCGAAGCGGGAGACGCGGCCGACCTCCAAGGGCCGCCGGAACCGCCCGTTACCTCGGAGGACGACAGGTCGGAGGACTCCCCGGCTCGGGCCGGCGGAGACCAAGTGCGGCTGGCCGGCTCGGGCTCCGGCCGGCAGACGTCAGGCCGTGCAGCCGAGGCGACCACCCGCGAGGATCGGTCGACGACCCCGCCAGCGGCGGCTCAGAACGAGGAGCGGGCCGCGCCGCAGCGGCCCCCGCCGGTTGAGCCCGAGGTCTCACCTGCGCCGACGAACGATCAGGCGGCGGCGGCCGAGGACGAGGTGTCGGAGGGATCGAATCCGGAGTCGCCCGATAGCACCGCCGCAGGCGGTGCGCAGCCGGGATTCGACCAGCCGGAAGCTGGTGAACCCGTACCCCCCCGGGCGGAGGCCGAGCTCGTCACAGCGGACATGGTTGTGGAGCGCTACCGCCGCGCCTTGGAGACCGAAGACGTCGAAGAGCTTGGCCGGCTCTATGGCGGCGAGGTGCCGTCGGATGATCTGGAACTGCTGACTCGGATCTTCGACAACGCCGACGACCTGCAGGTAAGCCTGCGAAACCGGGATACCCGGTTGCAGGGCGACCTCAGGCTCGAAGATGTCGACTTCGAGATGCGTTACGTGCTGGCACGGACGGGACGGAGCAGAGACTTCACGCTCAAACTGCGACTCACCCTGGAAGAGGGCCCCGCAGGCTGGCAACTCGTCCGGCTGGACCGCCGCTAGTCGCCCAGACTTCCCCACCTGCTTGTAGAACCGCCTGAGAGCAGGTAACTTAGCTTGACTTCTCCCCCGCGACTCAAGCCCGTCGGTAGCGCGTCCGCAGGATTCGGCACGTGGTGATGAAGACCTGTCCTCACTGTCAAACAGAGCTGGCGAGCGACACCCTCTTCTGCCCGCGCTGCGCGAAGCAGGTGCCGGGCACGGGTGAGGACGACCTCCTGGCCTCATCGGCGTCGGATCCCACCGGTCTGCTCGATAGGCTGAGAACGGCGACGGCGGGTGAGTTCAAGATCGTCCGTGAGCTGGGCCGCGGCGGTATGGGGCGAGTGTATCTGGCGCACGAGCTCGCCCTCGAGAGACGCGTGGCGCTCAAGGTCTTACCGCCCTATCTGTCCGAGCAGTCGGAGGTTGTCGAGCGGTTCCAGCGCGAGGCGCGTACGGCGGGAAAGCTCAACCATCCCAACATTGTCGCCGTCTTTCAGGTCTCGGAGCGAGCCGGTATCCACTTCTTCACCATGCCGTACGTAGCGGGCCCCAGCCTCCGGCAGATCCTGAAACAGACCCCGCAGTTGAGCGTCGAGCTGTGCCGTCGCTACCTGCGGGAAGCCGCTGACGCACTCGCGTTCGCCCACGGCCGTGGGGTCGTGCACCGCGATATCAAGCCGGAGAACATGCTCCTCGAAGGCAGCCGCGACGGCCGGCTGTTGCTCACCGACTTCGGGATCGCCAAGGCGCTCGGTGCGGCCACGACTCTCACGCGTCCCGGCGACATGATGGGAACGCCCTACTTCATGTCGCCCGAGCAGTGCGAAGGTGCGGAGCAGATCGACGGTCGCTCCGACCAGTACTCTCTCGGCCTGGTGGCCTACGAGATGCTGGCCGGCCGTTTCCCCTTTAGCTCCGATTCGCTTGCGGGTATCGTCTACAAGCACTTGCACGAGTATCCCGAGCCGCTGGATAGCGTTCGCGCCGATGTTCCCGCCGACCTCATTGCGGTGATCGACCGGGCAATCCGCAAGAAACCGATTGAGCGCTTCCCTAACATGGAAGCGATGCTCGCGGCCCTGAGGACCACGCCCGGTAAGCCTGCTGTCCGGGGCGAGCCGGCGGCCCGCCTGCGCACGCGGCGGCGCCCGATCCGTGCCCCTTGGCTGGCGGCGGCGAGTGTGATGGCACTAGCCGTCGGTGTCGGAGGGTTCGCCCTCTGGCAACAGTCGACCGGCGGCGGCGAGTCCCGTCTGGCCGAGCTCAATATCCCCGCTGAGGTTGACTCTTCAAACTTGGGCGGCCTGGCGCCTGACTCAGGTGCCGCGGCCGGGCTCGGGGCTGAGCCCGGCGCGGCCGGTGCCGAGCAGCGAGGAGGCGACTCGCAATCCCCGATGTCCCAGCGGGAGAGCACAGGACCTGCCGTGAGCGAGCCGCTGGAACGCCCCGACGAGCTGGCTGGCGAACGTGCACGGGCGGAGCAGGGGCGGTCGGATGCCGAGCAGGCCCGGGACGCGGCACAACGTGCCGGGGCGGACACGATCTTCCCCGCGCGTTTCGCAGAGGTCGAGAGCCTGTTGAGTGGTGCGCGGAGCGACCTGGAAGCCGGCCGCATCGGTATCGTTGCGGCGGCCGTCGCGTTCGCCACAGCCAAGAACGACTTCGAAGAACTCGAGAGTCAGACGCTGCTGAGGCTACAGCAGCTTGCTGCGGCGGCGGCGGCCCAGACCGATGGCGATCAGGAGGCGGGCCAGCACCCGCTCCAGAGCGGGGAGGCCCCGGGCGCCGGCGATACTCTTATGGCAGGAGGGGAGACTGGCGGCGAAGACGAGACCCCGCTGCCGCCTCGCGAAGCGATCGCCGCGCTCATCGAGGACTACCGCCAAGCACTCGAGGCGAGCGACATGACGCGCCTCGAGCGGGAGGTCTACCAGGCGGCGATTCCCGCTGCGGATACTCAGCTCTTCGATGTTTGGTTCCAGCGCGCCACGGATCTTTCGGTGACCATCGAGGTGGAGGACATGCAAATCAGCCTCGACAGGGCTGAGGTCCGGGCCAAGCAGCTGATGAGGTATAACCTCACCCGCACCGGCGAGGAACGCCGCCACGATCTGCGGTTGAAGATGTTCTTCGCTCGCTCGGACGATAACTGGCGCCTCGAGCGGGTCGAGTACTGAGGGTACTACTCCACAGGCCTGAGTACGAACTCCAGGCCTATCGTCGCAATCAAATCGTTCTGCAACTTGGAATCGAACGCCTCATCACGTCGCGTCGGCGCGAACGACGATATGTAGTCACGCACGTCGAAGCGCAGCTGAGTAGCTCGGCTCAGGCCGAAACGGAGCCCGATCCCCAGAGTTCCCGCAACGTCCGTCGTACCCTCGAAGATATCGAAGAAGTCGCCGCTCCGACTCACCAGACCACCGCCGCCCGACACGTAGATGCGGAGCGGGCTGAACGGCGCTTGAAAGACCACGTAGAGCACATTCACCGACCCGACGAACACTGAGGCGCTGTTGTCCAGGCCCAGATCGATTATCGCCTTCGGCAAGTCGGCGTTCGAAAACGCGTACCCCGCCTCCACGTCGATCGCGAACCGCGACATCCACACCGTCACGCGCCCGCCGATCCCCGCTCCCGGGTCCTGGCTCACGTTTGCGATGATCTGCCCCGCCAGTCGCAGCTCGTCGAAAAGTTCGCCCACCGGCAAGAAGCCGCCGGCGAAGGTAGAGAGTCCGACCTGAACCTGCCCCTGGAGAGGGGCGGCGAGCGAAACGAGCAGGGCGGCGGTGAGCATCGGCCTGCGGATCATCCGATTCCTCCGCGACTTCATGCTGGGGAGCGTAAGTAGAGGCGTCCCAATACCTTGGGCAGCGGGGAAGAGGGGTATCCTGTGTCTTTTGAGGCAGGGGACACCAATCTTAGCCTGTCTCCCGCAAAACCGCAATATGAACTGGAATGGCCCGTGCCGCGGCGCCCTTCTTCACAGTCTAATACGTTCCGTGGAGGTCGGTGCGCAGGTCTCGCAGGAACGGTACGTGTCGCCGGGTCTGTTCTATTGCGGCGAGGTCGATCTCGGTAATCATGAGTTCCTCTGCGTCAGCCGCCGCCTTCGCGATGATCATGCCGTTCGGGCCGGCAACGAAGCTCTCGCCGAAGAACTGTAACTCGCCGTCGAGGCCGGCACGGTTCGTAACCGCGATGAAGATTTGGTTCGCTACGGCGGCGGCCTGGACCTCGATCTCCCAGACGTCGCGGAACGCCTGTTCCGACATCGACGTCGCCGTGGGTACGACGACGATCTCGGCGCCGCCCAACGCCAGGGCTCGGAAGTGCTCGGGGTAGTGGCGGTCGTAACAGATCGCCACGCCCAGGCGACCGGCCTTGGTCTCGTACACTGGCCAGCCGCCGTCGCCCGGCCAGTAGTAGAATTTCTCGTTGTAGCCCGGCTCCTCTGCTATGTGGTGCATGCGACTGACGCCGAGGAGCGTCCCGTCGGCGTCGATCACCGGAGAGCTGTCGTAGTAGCGTCCCGGCGCCGCCCGCTCGAACACGTTGATGACGGTGACGATGCCGTGCTTCGCGGCGGCAGCTTGGAAGCGTTCGGTCGTCGGACCCGGGATCGGCTCGCCTAGGTCGAAGTAGCTGGCATCGGCCCTTACCTGGGGGAAGAAGAAGTCGAATGCCAGCTCGGGGAAGACGATCAGCTCGGCCCCATCGCCAGACGCCCGCGCCACCCAGTCCAGCGCCTTGCCCACGCTCGTTTCCCGATCACCCTCATGACGGAACTGCGCGCACGCCACCTTCATGTCGCTCCTCCGTTCCCGTATCCTGTGTCGGTGGAAGAATGGGAGCTGGCGATCGGCCCAACAAGATGGGAGTTCGGGATTCGGGGATTCCGGGATTCCGGGAATTCGGGGATTGGAATCGTGAATCCGTGGAAACCGTGGAATCCGTGGTATCGGGGAGGGTGGGGAAGTGCAGAGCTCGCCTCGGGCATCGCTTCTTTACCTCCCTACCTCCCCTGTTGAAATTCTCCCCGAATCGACATTCGAGAATTCCCGAACGACTTCCGTCTTGACACTCGAACGTTCTCTAGCAGAATAGATGAACTACAGACGGTGCGGGCGCCCCGGGTCGTATCCGTGGCGCCCCGCGTTTTTACCCAGACCTGGTGGTTCAAAGTGAGCGCGGGAAAGTTGAAACTGGTGCTCCAGGACGGCTCCGAGGTAGAGGTCGAGCACGGTATCTCGGTCCGCGAGCTGGCGGAGCAGGTCGACGGTGACCTCGCGGTGAGAGCGATCGCAGCGAAGTTGGACGACGAGATCATAGATCTCAGCCGGCCGATCACGCGGCCCGGCAAGGTCCGCTTCCTATTCGAGGACGACGGCGACGAAGATTCGCTCTACGTCCTCCGCCACTCGGCGGCCCACGTTCTGGCCACTGCAGTACGCAGTCTGTGGCCGAGCGCGGGGATCGGCTTCGGTCCGCCGATCGCCGAGGGTTTCTACTACGACTTCGATGTCGAGCAGCCCTTCACCCCGGAGGACCTCGAACGGATCGAGGCGCGCATGGCGGAGATTGTCGCCGCGGATCAAGGCTTCGAGCGCCGCGAGGTCGAGCGCCGCGAGGCGCAAGAGCTGTTCGCCGACGACCCCTACAAGCTCGAGCGGCTGGAGGAGATCGAGGAGGGCGATGTCATCTCCGTCTATCGCGACGGCGAGTTCCTCGACCTCTGCCGTGGCCCGCATCTGCCGTCCACCGGTCGGGTCGGGAACTACAAGGTGCTGCACGCGGCCGGCGCCTATTGGCGCGGCGACGAGCGGCGGCCGATGCTGCAGCGAATCTACGGGACCAGCTTCTTCGAGGGCTCGCACCTCGAAGAGTACCTGCGGCGGCTCGAGGAGGCCCGACGGCGCGACCACCGGCTGCTCGGCAAGGAGCTCGACCTGTTCAGCATCCAGGAGGATGTGGGACCGGGGCTGATCCACTGGCACCCCAAGGGTGCGATGATCCAGTTCGTGTTGCGGCGATTCCTCGAAGACGAGCTGCTGCGCCGCGGCTACGAGTTCGTCTACACACCTCATATCTCGAGGGAGGCGCTCTTCCGGCGATCGGGCCACCTCCAGGGTTACTCGGAGGTGATGTTCCCCTCGATGGAGATGGAGGGTGAGAAGGAGAACTATCGGGTCAAGCCGATGAACTGCCCCGGCCACATGGCGATCTATGCCGCGCGGCAGCGCAGCTACCGTGATCTCCCGGTCCGCTACGCCGAGATCGCGAGCGACTACCGCAACGAGAAGTCGGGCACTCTGCACGGCATGCTCCGCGTCCGCGGGCTGACGATGGACGATGCGCATATCTTCTGTCGGCCCGACCAGGTCGAGGACGAGATCTACGCCATGCTCGACCTCGTAGACTACATCTACGGGACCTTCGGTCTGCGCTATCGCCTCGACCTCTCGACGCGACCGGCGAAACGTATCGGCTCCGACGAGGTCTGGGATGAAGCGGAGGAAGCATTGCGCAGTGCCGTCGAGCGGCGCGAACTGACCTACGCCGTCGATGCGGGCGGTGGCGCATTCTACGGCCCGAAGATCGACGTAAAGTTCCTCGACGCCATCGGTCGCGAGTGGCAGGGCTCGACGATCCAGCTCGATTTCGTGCTGCCAGAGAAGTTCGACCTCAACTATGTCGGGGCCGACAACCAGAAGCACCGGCCGGCGATGATCCACCGGGCGATATACGGTACGTTCGAGCGGTTCGTCGGTGGCTTGATCGAGCACTTCGCCGGCGCCTTCCCCGTCTGGCTCGCACCGGTGCAGGTCCGGGTCATCCCGTTGTCCGACGAGCTGGACGAGGCGGCCCGGGCGGTTCAGCAGGCGCTCCTCGATGCGGGTTTGCGCGCCGAGCTCGACAACCGCTCCGAGACCCTGTCGTACCGGATCCGCGACGGCGAACTGCAGAAGCTTCCGTACCTGGCGGTGGTCGGCAAACGCGAAGCCGACGCCGGTACGGTCGCCGTCCGCCGGCGCGGTGCCGAAGAGAAGCAGGTCGTCATGCCGGTGGCCGAGTTCATCGAGCAGATCGCCGAGGAGGACCGCCGGCGAGCGCTGTCCTAAGCCAACCTGGGCCCCTAGGTACAGGGGAGGAGGCGGAGGACCACCTCGCGGAAGTCGCGAGCTCACCACCGAAGTCGAGATCGCCCTCGGTTGGTGGCGCGAGCCTGGAGCGAGTGGTCCCGCGCCTCCGACCCCAGCCGGCGATCCTCGGTTGACAATCGGCACCAATTCTCCAAGTTTCCCCGCACAATGAGTGAAGTGGCGGTCTGATGGACACCGCCCACCTTTCGGCCCGCACCTCAGCGTGTGGTGCCGCCGGGTCCGAGCGGGGAACGCCTGAAGGCGACCGGTTGCGCCGGTCGTCGGGGAGTAGGCTCCGGCTCGGTCCATCGTTTTTCCTTTTACGGGCCCGAGGACACTAACGAAGGGAGAACAATTATCGACAGAACCGAGCCCCGCGTGAACGACCAGATCCGGATCAGCCCGGTCAGACTGGTTGACGCTGAAGGCGAGCAGGTAGGGATCGTCTCGATAGACGACGCGCGCTCCGCGGCCGCGGAGCGAGGCCTAGACCTGGTGGAGGTAGCTCCGATGGCCCGGCCGCCGGTGGTCCGGATCATGGACTACGGAAAATACAAGTACGAACAGGCGCGCAAGGCACGCGAGTCTAAGAAGAAGCAGCACCAGGTCAAAGTGAAGGAGATCAAGCTCAGGCCGAAGATCGAGGAGCACGATCTCAACTTCAAAGCGGGGCACGCTCGCCGCTTTCTGAGCGAAGGGAACAAGGTCAAACTGACGATGCGCTTTCGGGGCCGCGAGATGAGCCACTCGGAGCTGGGCGCGGAAGTCCTGAAGCAGTTTGCCGACGACCTTTCGGATGTGGGTCAGGTGGAGGAAGAAGCCAAGATGGAAGGCCGGAACATGTTTATGGTTCTGGCGCCCAGGCGAGGCTGATCTTCGAACAAACGGAGTCGAGATGCCCAAGATGAAGACGCACCGGGGCGCTGCGAAGCGGTTCCGGACGACCGGCCGCGGCAAGATCAAACGTCGAAAGGCCTACAAAAGCCACATTCTGGCCAAGAAGACGCGCAAGCGTAAGCGAGGCCTGCGTAAGCCGACGCTCGTTGCAGCGGCGGACAAGAAGCGCGTGAAGCGAATGATCGGCCAGTGATCCGCGCGACGCCCCTCCGGGCGCCGCGTAGCTCACGGCCTCAGAAAGGAGTCACATAGATGCCTCGGGTCACGAATCAGGTCGCACGACACAAGAAGAAGAAGAAGATACGCCGCCTGGCCAAGGGCTACCGCGGCGGCCGCTCCAAGCTCTATCGCACAGCCAAGAACGCTGTCGAGCGGTCGTGGAGCTATAGCTACCGCGATCGGCGTAATCGTAAGCGCGACTTCCGCAGGCTGTGGATCACCAGGATCAACGCCGCTGCGCGCCAGCACGATATCACGTACTCGCACTTCATGAATGGGCTGCGCACTGCCGGCGTCGAGCTCAACCGCAAGACGCTGGCCGATATCGCCGTCCGCGATCCGAACGTCTTCGGAGGACTGGTCGCGGTCGCCAAAGAAGCACTCGCCGAATAACGCGGCGTGGCGGTGATGGAGGATTTCCTTTCCAAACTGCGCGAGCTCGAGCAGAGCGGATCGGCAGCGATACGTGCCGCTTCCGCTGCCGATGAGCTAGAACAGGTGCGCGTCCAGTTCCTCGGCCGCAAAGCGCGCCTGACCCAATTGCTGCGTGGCGTCAGGGAATTGCCCCAGGAGCAGCGGCCGCAGGCGGGCGCTGAGGCGAATCGCGTCAAAGGCAACCTGCTCGCGCTGTTCGATAAGCGGGCCGCCGAGCTGGCGCAGGGTCCGGAGGAGCCAGCGCCGGAGGTTGACCTCACGTTGCCGGGGCGCGGACGCTGGTGTGGTGCTCGTCACCCGTGCACGCTCGTGACCGACGAGATCTGCGACATCTTCAAGGAGTTGGGCTTCGTGCGCGCTCGCGGACCCGAGGCGGAGAGCACCTGGTACAACTTCACGGCGCTCAATACGCCGCTCGATCATCCGGCTGCCGACGAGCAGGACACGTTTTACCTCGCTCATGATATCGTGCTGCGCACGCACACGTCGCCGGTGCAAGCGCGGGTGATGCAGGAGTGGCAGCCGCCGGTGAGGATCGTGGTTCCGGGCCTCGTGTATCGCCGCGACCCGTTCGATGCATCGCACGCGCCGGCGTTCGAGCAGATCGAGGGATTGGCTGTCGACGAGGGCATCAACTTCGTCGACTTCAAGGCGAGCATCAGCTACTTCGTGCACAGGTTCTTCGGCGAGGACACCGCCACGCGGTTCCGGCCGTCCTTCTTCCCGTTCACCGAACCGTCGGCTGAGGTCGATGTCTCCTGTCTGCTTTGCCACGGTGAAGGCTGTTCCGCCTGTAAAGGGACGGGCTGGTTGGAGATCATGGGGGCCGGCATGGTTGATCCGGCGGTCTTCGACAACGTCGGGTATGACTCTGAACGGTATACGGGCTTCGCATTCGGGATGGGTGTCGGGCGGATCGCTATGCTGCGCTATCGTATCCCGGACATCCGGCTGCTCTACGAGAGCGATGTGCGCTTTCTCCAGCAGTTCGAGCGCGCCTGATCGATAGGCACCGCACTCTTGGCCTCTGAGCGATGAACGTTTCCTACCGCTGGCTGAAGGAGTTGGCGCCCACTATCGAGGACTCCGCGACGGAGCTCGCCGAACGGCTGACATACACTGCCGTTCCGGTGGACGATGTCGTCTGGCTCGGGGAAGAACTGGGCGAGCTGGTCATCGGCAAGGTCTTGAGCGTCGCTGAGCACCCCAACGCCGACAAACTTGTGATCTGCAAGGTCGATATCGGGCGCGACGAGCCGGTCCAGGTGGTCACCGGCGCGCCAGTCGTCGTCGAGGGCGGGTTCTACCCCTACGTCGGTGCCGGCCAGACGTTACCCGGAGGCCTGCTGATCAAGAAGAGGAAGATGCGTGGCGAGCCGAGTGAAGGAATGCTGTGCTCTGAACGTGAGCTCGGCATTGGTCGCGACGCCGCGGGTATCATGCAGCTTCACGGCGAGTTCGAAGCCGGCCAGCCGCTGCTTCAGGCCCTGGAGCTTGACGACTATCGCCTCGACGTCGATGTGACGCCGAACCGGCCTGACCTCCTCGGCCACTGGGGCGTCGCGCGCGAGTTGGCGCCCGGCGGAAACGCCGACCTGCGACTCCCCGACTTCCCGGGCCAGGTGCGCTGCTCGAGTTCGACGGCCACGGCGAAGAACGAGGGCGTCACCGCAGGTGTTACCGTTCGGATCGAAGATCCTGAGGGATGCCCCCGCTACATGGGTGCGGTTATCCGTGGCGTCACCATTGGCCCGTCGCCCGAGTGGCTCGGGAACCGGCTTCGCGCCATCGGCCAGCAGCCGATAAACAACGTCGTCGATGCTACGAACTACGTCCTCCACGAATTGAACCAGCCTTTGCACGCCTTCGACCTGGCGACGCTGAGTGGCCCGGCGGTCGTGATCCGCAGAGCACAAGAGGGCGAGCGGCTCCGCACGCTGGACGGCAACGATCGTGTGCTGGATCCGGAGATGCTGGTGATAGCGGATGCCGAGGTGCCGACCGCGATGGCGGGTCTAATGGGTGGCGAGGCCACGGAGGTCACCGACAACACGCGGGACCTCTTCCTCGAGTGCGCCTACTTCGAGCCGCGGCGCGTCAGACGCGCCGCCAAGGGGCTGGCCCTCGATACCGATGCGTCATTCCGCTTCCAGCGCGGCATCGATCCGGACGGCCTGCCGCGCGCCATGCAAAGGCTGATCGAGCTCATCCTCACGCTGGCTGGCGGTTCCCTCGATGGCGATGTCGTCGATGTGAACCCGAGGCCGTCTGCGCCTAGCACCGTGACGCTGAGACCCGCGCGCGTCGGGCACCTGCTGGGTGTCGAGCTCGATCCGGGAACGATCAAAGGGTGTCTCGAGCCGATCGGTTTCCAGGTTGGGGAAGGCGACGCGGGAAGTCTCGAGGTCGAGGTCCCCACTTGGCGACCAGACATCGAGCGAGAGGTCGACCTGATTGAGGAAGTGGCCCGCCGTCACGGCTACGACAGGTTCCCCGCCGCGATGAGGACCTTCCGGCCGACGGCGGTTCGCGAGGACGAATACGTCGAGTCCTTCCGCCGCCTGCGCGAGGTGATGATCGGCCTCGGCTTCCTGGAAGCGAAAACAACGCCGTTCGTTCCTGAAGGTGAAGGCGAGGTGCGGTTGTTGAACCCGCTCTCGGAGCCCGAGGATCACCTGCGGGCCGATCTGCTCACTGGGCTCATCCACCGCGTAGAGCACAACCTCGCACGTGGCCAGAGAGACATTCGACTCTTCGAGCTGGGCACCGCCTTCGGCGCGGCGGCAGGGCCCGTACCGACCGAGAGCATCAGGATCGCCGCCACTTGGACAGGTGGGCGCGCGCCGTCCCACTGGTTGGCCGAGGCCAACGATTGGGATGTCTGGGATCTCAAGTGGATACTGGGCACGATCGCGTCACTGGCGACGCCCGGCGCAGACGTGCGACCAGCTGACTCATCGGAACACTCGGCAGGGCTCGAGGAAGCGCTCGCCGTTATCGCACCCGACGGGCGCACGCTGGGCCGGGCCGGTCGGCTGCCGGCAGCTCGCGTCGATGCGCCACCCTGGGCTGGCGACGTCTGGGCGCTGGAGGTCGAGGTAACCCCCCGTCGGCCGGCTACGGTCGCCTACAGCGCCCTGCCGGTCCACCCGGCTGTCGAGCGTGACCTGGCTCTGCTGGTGGAGAAGCAAATCGCGACTGCCGAGGTCGGTGCCGTGATCCGCGAGACCGGGCCGACGACGCTCGAGAGTCTGTCGGTGTTCGACGTCTACGAGGGGGAGAATCTGCCCCAGGGCACACGCTCGGTGGCGTGGCGCTTGAGATTCCGGGCCGCTGATCGTACCCTAACTGACGAAGAGGTCGACCAGGCTCTCGGTAAGATCACGTTCGCGCTGCAGGAGAAGCTCAATGTCGCAGTCCGAGGAGCGTAAGCACACCATCGAGTTCCCGGAGTTTGACGCCCTCGAAGGCGCGGTGCGCCGCGCCTTGCGCCAGCTCGAGGTCTGGCGCGAGCGCGCCAGTGCATCGGAAGCCGAGCGCCGGCGCCTTCAAGAGGTACTCGACAACCTTGGCAGCGTCGGCGAGCTCGACGCCTCCGACGCAGCCGGCGAGCTGGGGCGCCTGCGCGCCGAGAACGAGAAGCTCCGCAAGCAATTGGAAGACGGCCGCCGACAGGCCGAGAAACTCGCCCGTGAGGTCGAATTCCTGGAGGACGCCCGATGACGAACGAGGGGAGCCCGAGTAAGGAGATGGTCGACGTTCAGATCCTCGGCGAAACCTACACCATCAAGTCGGAGACCAGTCCCGAGTACACCCAGCGCGTCGCCCAACACGTCGACCGCGCCGCCAAGGAGATCCGCGAGGAGAGTGGGGTGGTCGACCAGAAGAAGGTTGCAATCCTCACCGCACTGGCCGTCACCGATCAGCTCTTCCGCATGCGCGAAGGTGTCGAGGTGGTCAAGGGGCTGGCGGAGAAGCGCGCTGAGCGCCTGCAGGCCGAGGTGCTCGCGGCCGTCGAGCAGGCGCCGGGCGACTAATCTTGCCAAACCCTTGTAGGACGGTCTATTATTGCTGCTGGCCCTGTGGCAGACTGGGAAATGGTAATTTCGCTCAGAAAGCAGCTTTGCATAGTAAACGGATCGGTCGGGCGCCCTATCTCATTCCTTTGCCAGGTCGTGGACCTGGGGTGGATGTGTAGAGCCATCGGGGGGTAGTGCGGCCTCATCGATGCCGGCATCATTCGCCGGCCGCAAAACTGTTTTTCACACATAGTCTGTAGCAGATGCTTCCAGCGGCAGGGTCGAGAACCTGCCGCTTTTTGTGTTCGGGAGCGTGCGTCTTCCGGACCGGATAGAGGAGAGAAGTCGTGAACTGGATCGTAGCCCTAATCGCCGTGGCGGCCGGAGGACTCATCGGCTGGGCCGTCACGCTGCTCCTCGTGCGGCGATTCGAGCTCGGGCGGATCAAGCAGCAACGTGAAGAGGCGGAAGCGCAAGCGGCGAAGGTCGTCGAGGATGCCAAAGCAACCGCTGAGAACACGAGGCGAAGCGCTGAGCTGGCGGGCAAGGAGGAAGTGCTCCGAGCAAAGGAGAGCTTGGAGAAAGAGCTCGCCAAGCGACGTGGTGAGATCGAGCGGATGGAGCGGCGCCTCGAGGACCGCGAGAGCATGCTCGACCGCAAGTACTCATTGCTCGATCAGAAGCACGAGCAGCTCGACCAACGTGCCGGCGAGCTCGATCAGCAGGAACAGGTCGTCGCCGAGAAAGGCGCCCGCTACGACGAGCTGGTGGTGGAGCAGCATCGGCGGCTTGAGCGCTTGGCCGGTATGTCGGCGGATGACGCGAAACGCGAGCTCATGCGGATGGTCGAGGAGGAGGCGCGTGCCGAAGCGGCGAAGTCGGTTCGCCTGATCAAAGAGGAGGCGACGCGCAGTGCCGAGCGCGAGGCTCGGAACATCGTCTCCATGGCAGTCGAGAAGATCGCTGCCGATCATGCCGCCGAGGCCACCGTCTCGGTGGTTCCGCTTCCCAATGACGAGATGAAGGGTAGGATCATCGGGCGCGAGGGTCGGAACATCCGCGCCTTCGAGAATCTGACCGGCGTCGACGTCATTGTGGACGATACGCCGGAAGCCGTGATCCTCTCGGCCTTCGATCCGGTGCGACGCGAGATCGCGCGCATCGCCATGGATAAGCTCGTGGCCGACGGCCGTATCCATCCGGGCCGCATCGAAGAAGTCATCGATAAAGCGAAGAAAGAGGTCGAGCAGAGCATGCAGGAGGCGGCGGAAGAAGCGTGCTACGAGCTCGGCATCCACGGCCTCCACCACCAAATCATGGAAACGCTCGGCCGCATGAAGTATCGGACTTCGTACGGCCAGAACCAGCTACAGCACTCGAAGGAAGTCGCTCGCCTCACCGGCAACATGGCTGCGGAACTCGGTCTCGATGCGCAGATGGCCAAGCGCATGGGCTTGCTGCACGACATCGGCAAGGGCATGACCCACGAGCATGAGGGTACGCACGTGGAACTGGGCTTCGAGCTCTGCAAGCGTTGTGGTGAACCGGACCAAGTGCTGAATGCTATCTGCGCTCATCACGGCGACGAGCCGGCCCGCTACCCCGAGACGTTCCTGCTCACAGCCGCCGACGCGATCTCGGGCGCCCGTCCCGGTGCGCGCCGCGAGTCGTTCGAGGCTTATGTGAAGCGTCTCGAAAAGCTGGAAGAGATCGCCACGTCTTACGACGGTGTGGCGAAGTGCTTCGCCATCCAGGCCGGGCGCGAGGTCCGCGTTATGGTCACGCCGGAGTCCGTGTCCGACGACGAGATGGCGGTGCTCAGCGAGAAGACGGCCAGGCGAATCGAGCAAGAGCTGCAGTACCCTGGACAGATTAAGGTGGTCGTCGTTCGCGAAACGCGCGCCGTGGACTTCGCCCGCTAGGTTGGCCGGCCACAGCGGTCGCCCGGCGGTCGAGCCTGCCGCGGCACGATCCGGCCCCTGCATATGAGAATCCTTTTCGTTGCCGACTTGGTGGGCAAACCCGGGCGCCGCGTCGCTCGAGCACTGCTTCCGCAGCTGCGCGAGGAAAAGGCGGCGGACGTCGTCGTCGCCAACGGCGAGAACCTCGCTGCCGGCTTCGGCGTGACGGGTCAGACCGTGTCGGATCTCCTCGATATGGGCGTCGATGTAGTCACCTCGGGCAACCACATCTGGGATCGCCGTGAAGGGCTATCGCTGCTCGAGTCCGAGCCGCGCCTCTTGAGACCGGCCAACTATCCACCGGGCAATCCGGGCAGCGGAGCGCACGTCGTCGAGAGCGCAGCCGGCAAAGTCGCGGTACTGAACTTGCAAGGCCGTGTCTTCATGCCAGCCCTCGACGATCCGTTTCGGGTAGGCCGTTCGCTTGTCGACGAGCTTCGTGCCGATACGAACATCATCGTCATAGATTTCCATGCCGAGGCGACCGCCGAGAAGCAGGCGTTCGCCCGATACATGGACGGGCTGGTCAGCGCGATCGTCGGAACGCACACGCATGTGCCGACCGCCGATGCCCGCATCCTGCCGGGCGGCACGGCTTACGTGACCGATCTGGGTATGACCGGGTCCCATTGTGGGGTTATCGGCTACCGAGCCGAGCAGGCGATCCAGAGGGCGGCCTTGGGACGGCGAGTCCGTCTCGAGCCGGCCGACGGCGAGTTGAGGTTGCAGGGAGCTGTGGTCGATGTCGACACGGCTTCCGGGCACGCGAACGGAATCGAGCGTATCGATCTGGTCTATGAAGAGGAGTGACTAGTGTGGCAGAGGTTATCGATGGGAAAAAGATAGCGGCGGAGATCCGCGGCGAAGTAAAACAGGCAGTCGATGAGCTGGCGACTAAGGGGGTCGTACCGGGACTTTCGGTGGTACTGGTCGGTGAGAACCCAGCCAGCGCCGTTTACATCCGGATGAAGGCCAAGGCTTGCGAAGAGACGGGCATCAAGTCGGAGGTAATCAAGATGTCCGAGGAGACGACGCAGTCCGAGCTGGAAGCCGTCATCGACAGGCTCAACGCCGACGAGTCCGTCCATGGTATCCTGGTCCAGCTTCCGCTGCCACCGCAGATCGAGGAGCAGGACATCATCTTCCGGATCGCTCCCGAGAAAGACGTCGATGGATTTCACCCGGTGAGCGTGGGTCGGATGATGATCGGCGATCCGACGGCGTTTCGTCCGGCGACCCCGGCCGGGGTCGTGGAGCTGCTCATGCGGACGGGCAACGATCCCTCGGGCAAGCGTGTGGCGATCGTTGGGCGGTCGAACATCGTCGGCAAGCCGCTCTCGGTCCTGCTCTCGCAGAAGAGGAAAGGCGGCAACGCCACAGTAACGCTCGCCCATAGCCGTACGCCTGATCTGTCGGCGGTTCTGCGCGAGGGCGACATTCTGGTAGCGGCCATCGGCGTGCCCGAGTTCGTTAAGGCCGAGTCCGTCAAGCCTGGTGCGGTCGTTATCGATGTCGGCGTTAACCGGGTGGACGATGCCGGCACCGAGAAGGGCTACAGGTTGGTCGGCGATGTGGCGTACGATGAGGTCTTTGAGGTTGCCAGCGCGATCACGCCGGTGCCCGGGGGCGTCGGGCCGATGACGATCGCCATGCTGCTCACTAACTGCATACAGGCGGCGCGGGAGATCACCGGCGTTTCGTGAACCACGACCTGTTCTTCCAAGCGGCGAACACGGGCGCACTCGGTCGCGATCGGGTCCCAGAGGTTTGGAGCGTTAGCCAGGTCAACGCGCTGGCGCGGAGGCTGCTCGAAGAGTCGCTGCCGCTCATCTGGGTGGCCGGCGAAGTGTCCGGGTTCAAGCGCTACTCCGCCGGCCACTGCTTCTTCACACTGAAGGATAGAGGGTCGCAGCTGAGCTGCGTGATGTGGCGCGAGGCGGCCCGTGCCCTGCCCGCCGAACCGCCGGAGGGAATGGCGGTTCATGCCTTTGGGTATCTGTCGATCTATGAGCGAGCCGGGCGCTTCCAGTTCGTCGTTCGCGAGCTCAGTGCCAAAGGCGAGGGCTTGTGGCGGCTCGCTTTCGAGCGCTTGCGTGCTAAGCTCGAGACCGAGGGGTTGCTCGACCCGGCCCGCAAGCGGAAGGTGCCGAGCCATCCAGCCTGCCTGGGCGTGGTCACATCGCTGGAAGGTGCGGCGATTCGTGACATCGTCTCGATCATCCGTCGCCGTGCACCCTGGATCGATGTTTTGATCTACCCGGCGCGCGTGCAGGGTGATGAAGCGCCGGGCTCTCTGGTTGACGCGCTGCGTCATGCCACCCGACCGGCTCGGGCCGAGGTCCTCATAGTGGGGCGCGGGGGCGGTTCTCTGGAGGATCTGCGGGCTTTCAACGATGAGCGGGTGGTCCGGGCGATCGCGGCGTCACCGATACCGGTCATCTCGGCTGTGGGCCACGAGGTGGATGTGACGCTCGCCGACCTCGTGGCCGACGTCCGGGCCGCGACCCCGTCCGCCGCCGCTGAGATCGCAGTGCCCGACCGAACGCGTCTGGCCGCAGACCTGGCGCGAGCCGCTGAGGCCTTGGCGGTGTCTCTACAGAACAGCGTTGTGCGCGGCCGTCAGCGCGTCGAACGCCTCGAGGAACGCCTGGTCGAAACGGTGCGTGGAGGTATCGAAAGGCGGAAACTGGTGGTCGAGACCTTGCGCCGGCGACTAGGTGCGTTGGGTCCGATGGAGGTTTTGCAGCGCGGCTACAGTCTGGCGCTGGACGGGGAAGGGAAGGTGCTCCGGGGGGTCTCCGATTTCCGTCCCGGGTCCGAGTTCACTCTGCGTCTCAAGGACGGTCGAGTGCGCGCTCGCACAGAGACCGTGAGCGAAGAGGCCTGATGAGCCATGGCTGAGAACTTCCGCTTGGGTGAAGCACTGAACCGGCTCGAGGAGATCGTCGAGAGCCTCGAACGCGAGGAACTCGAGTTGGAGGATGCGCTCCGACTGTTCGATGAAGGGATGGAGCTGATCCGCGGCGCGGAACGCGAGCTGGTCGAGTCGGAAGGCAGGATCAAACAGGTGCTGGCAGATCGGCGCGGGCGGCAGCGGTTAGCAGACGTCGATGTGGATGCGGACAGCGGAGAGGAGTGAGCGGTAAGCAGTTAGCAGTGAGGGGCAGGTCCGCACCGATCTCCGTTTGCCGATTACTGGGTACCGCTCACTGCTCACCGCTCACTGCCTACTGTGACACGGTGTACGATTTCGACACCTATCTCAACGAGACCAGGGAACACGTCAACCACGCCCTGACCCGGGTCCTCGACGACTACCTCCGCGGCGTCGACGAGTGGCTGACCGAGCCTATCCGTTACGCCTGTGAGGGTGGCGGTAAGCGGTTCCGGGCCATCCTCTTCCTCGCCAGCTACGAGGTCTCGGGTCGCGCGCCGGATGACCGGGTGAGCAGGTTGGCGACGGCGCTGGAGATCGTGCATGCCTACTCTCTCGTGCACGACGACCTTCCCTGCATGGACGACGATGACTGGCGGCGCGGCCGTCCGACGTGCCACCGCGCGTTCGGAGCCGAGCGCGCGACGATCGCCGCCGCGGCGATGGTCCCGCTGGCCGGCTGGGTCGTGGCCGGAGAGGCTGAGGAGCTAGGCCTGTCGGCGGCGGAGAGCGCCGTGCTCGTGGCCGAGCTCTCGGAGGCGGCGGGCCCCCAGGGCATGGTCGGCGGCCAGGTGCTCGACCTGATCAGCGAAGGGCAGGCGGTGACCGGTGCCGAGCTGGTCGAGATCCACCGCCGTAAGACCGGCGCCTTGATCCGCGCCGCGGCTCGCTTGGGCGGTCGCGTCGCGCGCCTGGCGCCGCCGACGCTGCAGGCGGTCACCGAGTACGGCGAGCAGGTCGGCCTTGCCTTCCAGATCGCCGATGATGTTTTGGACGAGGAAGGCACGACGGCCTCACTCGGCAAGGACGCCCAAAGCGATCGCGGGCTGGGCAAGGCGACTTACCCCGGCGTCTTCGGTATGGAGCGGGCTCGTGTCGAGGCGCGACGCCTGGCCGACGAGGCGATCGCGGCACTTCGCCGGGCCGCCATTGCGAGCCCTGCCCTCGAGGGGCTGGCCATCCACGTCGTAGAACGCGAGAGTTAGAGGGTGCGGGGGGAGCGGTGGCCGGGCAGGGGCCCGGTACGGTGTTGACGTCGCGTTGACCCCCGGCGGTCATCCTGATTGGCAGCAGCGAGGTGTGAGCCGGATGAAACGGATCGGCGTTGTCGGTAACCCCAAGTACAGAAACGTCAGCGAGGCGTTGGATCGCCTGTTGAAGATCGCGCCGCAGCACGAGTTCGAGCTGGCCGTCGCTCCCGAGCTGCGCGTCGGGCGCCAGGCGGAGGTCGGCGAGCTGCCCGGGCGCCCGGAGGAGATCGACCTCCTGGTTACGCTGGGAGGTGACGGCGCTCTGCTGGGCGGCGCCCGCTGGGCGGGACCGGCCGGGACTCCCGTGCTGGGGGTCAATCTCGGGCGGCTCGGCTTCCTGACGGCGATCGGGCTCGAGCAGCTGGAGGAATCGCTGGCGCGGATCGCGGGCGGTGATTTCGTTCTCGATACGCGGATGGGGCTCGAGGCGCGACTCGAGCATCGGCGCGACGAAGCGGAGCCGTTCTACGCACTCAATGATGCGGTCCTGCACCGTGGCGGCCTGGTCCGCGTCGTGCACCTCAAGGTCTGGGTGGATGAGGACGAAGTCGGCCTCTACCGGGGAGACGGAGTGATCGTGGCGACGCCGACGGGGTCCACCGCCTACTCGCTGTCGGCCGGCGGCCCGATCGTCGACCCGCGACTCGACGCCATCGTCGTGACACCCATCTGCCCCCACACGCTGGCCGTGCGTCCGCTCGTGCTGCGCGCCAGCGCCCAGATCACGCTGGAGGTCGTTTCATCACCCGAGGACCTCATCCTCACCATCGATGGGCAGGTGGGATCGCAGCTCAAACCCGGCGATCGAGTCGTGGTCTGCAAAGCGCCGGAACCCGTGCGCCTGGTTCGCCTGCCCGGACAGTCCTTCTTCTCGCTGCTTCGCCGCAAGCTCAAATGGGGCGACGTGTCCGAGGGGATGAAGAACGATCACTAGCCCTCTATCGCCGTGCTTACCGAGCTGCGAATCAAGAACTACGCGGTCATCGAAGACCTGAGCCTCCAGTTCGATCCGGGGCTCATCGTGCTGACCGGTGAGACAGGCGCCGGTAAGTCGATCATTGTCGGCGCGCTCTCACTCGTGCTCGGCGAACGCGCGGCCACCGACGTGATACGTGCCGGCGAGCAACGGGCCGTAGTCGAAGCGGTATTCGATGTCGGCGAGCGCGATGACTTGCTGCAGCGCTGCGATGAAACCGGCATCGACGCCGGCGAAGGCTGGCTCGTCCTCAAGCGCGAGGTCAACGCCAGCGGGCGCAGCCGCGCCTGGGTAAACGGCTCGCCGGCGACGGCCTCGCTCACCGGCGAGTTCGGAGGTGCACTCGTGGATCTGCACGGGCAGCACGAGCACCAGACGCTCCTTCACGCGGGACCGCAGCGCGAGATCCTCGATGCGTTCGGCGGTGCGCTGGAGTTGGCGAGCGAGTTGCATGACTGCTGGTCGCAGCTCAGCGAAGTGCGTCGCAAACGGGCTGAGGTCGAGGAGCGGCGAGCGCGAACCGAGGAGCGGGCCGAGTTGCTGCGCCATCAGGCCGAGGAGATCACGAACGCCGAACTGAGCGACCCGGAAGAGGACCTCCAGCTGGCCGATGAGGAGCGGCGCTTGGCACACGCCGAAGAGCTAATCGAGCGAGCGACAGCACTCTCCGATGCCGTCTATTCCGGTGACGGCTCGGTCTACGACCGACTCGGCGGCCTGCGCCGCGAGCTGGCCGGCCTCGCCAAAGTCGATCCGGCCACCGAGGCTCAATTCGGCGAGCTGTTCGACACAGCGTACTATACGGCCCAAGAGCTTGGCGAACGGCTGAGCGCCTACAAGGACTCGATCGACGTGAGTCCCGACGCGCTGGAGCGCATCCGCGGCCGGATCGACATGCTCTACCGCCTCAAGGCGAAGTATGGCCCGACGCTGGCGGACGTGATTGCTGCAGGCGTGAGTGCCCGTCGGGAGTTGGACGGCCTCGACCTGGCCGGGTTCGAGCTGGAAGAGCTGGCGCGCGAGGAGGAGACGCTGGCCGGCCAGCTCGAAAAGCTTGCCGCGAAGTTGAGTAAGTCGCGGGCGAAGGCGGCTAAGGCGTTGGGGGTCGAGGTCGGCGGCCTGCTTCCCGAGCTCGGGATGCCGGATGGGCGGTTCGAGGTGGCGTTCAGCCGACGCCCGACGATAGGATCGACCGGCGCCGAGGACGTGGAGTTCCGGGTCACGCTCAATAAGGGCTTCGATCCGCGCTCGTTGTCGAAGGTGGCATCGGGTGGCGAGTTGAGCCGAGTCATGCTGGCACTTAAGACCATACTGGCGCGGCTCGACCGGACGCCCACGCTAATATTCGACGAGATCGACGCTGGGATCGGTGGGATCGTCGGGGGCAAGGTAGCGGAGCGCCTAAAGACGGTCGCCGGCCACCACCAGGTCTTCGTTATCACGCACTTGCCACAGATCGCAGCGCTCGCCGATCACCACCTGCTCGTCACCAAGGAGTCGAAGGGGGTGAAATCGGCAACCCGGGTCAGCGAACTCCAAGGCGACGACCGGGTACGCGACCTCGCGCGCATGCTCGGCGGCGACCCGGAGCGCGAGGCCTCGCTCGAGCACGCCCGCGCTCTTCTGCAGCCCTCCGGCTGATCGCGTTCGCGGCTTACGATTTGTTTCTACCCAGCAGCAGGCGATAGAGGCGGACCGATACCTCCCAGATGTCACCCTTGGGGACGAAGCCGCCTTCTACTTTGGATGTGTTGCGGTAGCGGAGCTCGACCTCCACCGGTATGCCATCGCGCCGGTCGCCCGACCACTCGGTGGACGAGTAGCGAGCGGCAAAGCCCAGCGATCGCACTGTGTACTCGGTCCCTTCCTCAAGATCGGCGGGAACGAATGCCGGGTCCCCCGGCAGCGACTCCGCCGGCCGCACGAAGTCGGCTCCATGATGAACGCGCAGGTAGAGAAAACTGAAGGTGATGTTGCGCGTGAAGTTGAGCCGTGGCACAGCGGCCAGCGTCAGCACATCGCCGGGGTCCCAGTTCACCAGCGCCGTATAAGCGCCGCGCTGCATCGGCAGCTCGCGCGAAGTGACCAGTCGCTCGACCTCGCCCTCCAACTGGATGTTGTAGCCCGCGAAGACCGACAGCCAGAGCCTACTGCCCAAGCCGACTTCGAACGTGCCCCGCAGCTCCAGATCCGACTGCCCGTCCCCGGTGCCCACATCGAAGAGGTGCTGTGCCAGCGGTGGGGTGCCCGTCGCGAACCGCCAAAGCGCGTCAAAACGTGCCCGGAGCGGGAAGATCGGTCGCGTACCGTCCTCACGCCGCCGGAACGTGTTGAACGGCTGCAGGCTGATTCCCACCTCGATGTCCCCGAACCTTACCCCGCTCGAGCGGGGCTCGGGAGCCTCGATACCGAACTCGGGCCCCGAGCTAAGCAGCTTCGCCGTTTCCTCGTCGATCGGCCGAGCCAGCGCCAGCGCCGGCAGAGCCACCGCGAACCCTTCGAACCCACTGCGCACCGTGTCGTAAAAGCCGCTTAGCGCGGTCCCGTTCGATCCCGAATCGGTCGGGACGTAGGACAGCTCGTTCAGGTTCAGCAACCCCGTCTCGATCGCCCGCGCCTCTACCAGCAGCGCCTGAGCTTCAGTCTGCAGGTCGGGCGGCAGCGTGTCTGCGGCCACCATCGACTCGAGGGCCGCGATCCCGGCGCCCAGCCCCGCGAAGAAGGCGTCGGGGTTTCCGTCGAACGCGCTCGCCAGAGAACCCGAGTTGGCCGCCAGCGTGTCGAGCTGCTCGCCGCGTTGCCCAACACCCTTCACCAGCGGGACCACAGTGAAGAACGCGAGCCAACCTGTCGGAGCGAAGCTGATCGTTATTGGGGCTCGAGTCCGCTCGAACACAACATCGTATCGCAGGGGGCCCAGCGTGCTGGCCTCCGGGTCCGCCAGCCCCAGGGTGGGGAACAGGTCGATCAGGGTCAGGTCCAGGCTGTCCAGCGGCGGTACGAGCCGCGAATCGAGCACGGCGGTGTACATCTCGGTCAACGGCTGCAGCGAGCCGTCGAGGGTGAAGCGCCGGTCCACGGTGATGCTCTGCCCCGTCAGCCCCACCTGCAGCTCGCCGCGCCGAGGGAACTGGGCGTCGAACCACTGGGCGTTGAGGCCTGCCGGCAACAGGAGCGCCGCGGCCAGCGCCAAAACGCCGCATCTCCGCCTCATCACCCGACCTCTCGTAACCGGACCGCGCTCACAGTCGCCTCTTTCCTTCATGGGGAAGTCGCTCAGATGTGGCCCGCTTCCTGCAGGCATGACGGTCGGTAATATAGGCCCCGGCGGGCGCGACGGGACAGAGAGGGGCCAAATTGACACGGCGCCGCCGCTGCCTAGTTTGTTAGCAGGAACAGAGGGCGCCGTAGCCAAGTGGACTAAGGCGGGGGCCTGCAAAGCCCCTATTCGTGGGTTCGAATCCCACCGGCGCCTCCATCCCCGCCGAGCGCCCGCCCGCGCCAGAACAGAGCTAGAGCAAGCTTTGCGGAAGAGGCGCGGCGAGCGTGGCGGGTATTTGTATCTCCAATCCGGGGTCGGCGCGACGCGATGGCGCGGAACCGGATGGGGAAAGCGTTGTAACATTGTAACTTGGGACGCAGGTCTTGCCCCCGGGAGGAGTTTTCGCCAACTTGGAGAGCGACCGACCTATGTCCCGGCGCCGTTCCGCGGCAGCGGAACATCCCTCCCGCCGGCGCAATTGCTGCCGCGGCATAACCTTGCTCGAGCTCGCAATGGCCATGCTGGTGATCGCCGTCCTGGTGGGCCTCAGTCTACCGCTGGCGTCAGCTGTTACCGGCAGGTTCAAGGTCGGCAGCGCGCGTAATGCTTTCTCCAACACCTACGCGCGGGCGCGGGCGGCGGCAATCCAGTTCGGCCGCGAGGGCCGGCTGCACATTCGGGCGGATCAGGGTCAGTTCTGGGTGGAGGTGGACACGGGCGTGGCAGGCGCGCTGCAGGCCGACACGGTAGGCCGCGTAGTCCATTTGGACACGGAATACAGCGGAGTGACGATGTTCTCGACCAAGGATACACTCTGCTTCGACGCACGGGGCCTGGCCTACTCGGGTGGCTCCTGCGACACTCACGATGCTATTATCACGTTCTCCCGCTGGGACCGAGTCGATACGGTCCAGCTGTCTCTTGGCGGTACGGTCGTTCGTCGTTGAGGAGCTGAATGCGCGCTGTTAAGGGAGCGTCCGGCTTCACGATTACCGAGTTGCTCATCTCGGTGGTGATCATTGCCATCGGGGTGGTTGGCTTCGCGAGCGCCGTGGGGCTGGCCTCGACCGAGCTCTGGATGGGCGGCCGCGACACGGAAGTGTCGTTGCTGCTGATCGAGCATGCTGAAAAGCTCAAGGCGACACCGTACGATTCCGTCCAGACTGACAGTACTACGTCGGGCCCCTATGTACTCAAGTGGGAGGTCCAGGGCGGCAACCCGAAGAGGGTGGTTCTCTCCGCCACGATTCCGCTCAAGGAAGGCGGAGCGACGGCGGACACCGTAGTCATTTACGTCCCACGATGAAGCTCCCCTCCGTTCCCCCGCTCCGGGGGTTCACCCTCGTGGAGGTTCTCGTCGCCATGACCCTCACAGGGATTGTGGTGGCAGGTACACTGCGAGCGCTCTCCGCACAAAAGAAGTTCTACGCCAGGCAAGCTCGAATTCTCGACGCGCGGCACGCCATGCGCGCCTCGGCGACGATCCTCGCATCCGAGTTGCGCGATGCCAGCGCAACAGGCGGTGACCTCTACGCCATCGGGCCCGACAGCGTCGTGGTCCGCTCTACCGTCGGCTTTGCCGTCGCCTGCGGCGTCAACGCGGGCACCAGCCAGCTCTCGCTGACCGAGGTCTCCGGCCACTTCAGCCTGGCCAACGCGGACTCGGCTCTGATCTTCGTCGAGAACGGCATCGACGACGGCGACGATGCTTGGCGCGCACTCCACGTGACTGGCCTCTCCACGTCCGGGCCGGCCTGTGCCTGGGGCGACGCGGCCGAAATGGTGGCGACGATCAATGGCTCGCTGAACGGCGTCTGGATCGGGGCGCCGGTCAGGCTCTTCCAGCCTTACGTCTACGGCCTGTATCAGGAGAGCGATGGGCGCTATTGGCTGGGGCGTAGGGAGCATGCGGCGGCGAGCTACGTGCCGGTCGCCGGTCCTCTAGCACCGGCAGACTCGGGCGGCTTGGTGCTGGCCTACTACGACGCCGCAGGCGCGCCGACCACGAACCGCCTGAACGTGGCTCGCATAGACATCCAGGTCCGTGCGCCGACCTACCGCTCGTTGGACGAGCCTGATAACCGGACACTCACCACCAGCACTTACCTGCGAAACGATGGCTGAACCCAGGCGTAAATCGACCCGCCTTCCCGCCCGTCTGAGAGAAGAACGCGGCTTCGCGCTGGCGATGGCAATCTTCGCTCTCGTGCTGCTGGCTGCGGTCGTCGCTGGCGGCTACTATAGCGCCTCGCAGGAATTCCAGATCGGCCGCGGCATGCGAAGCCTCACCGCCAGCTTCTACGCCGGCGAAGCGGGCATCCGCGAGGTGCTGAACGACTGGGATCCCGACGTCTACTTCGCGCTCGAGCCCGGCGATACCCTCACCTTGAGCCGTGTCATCCTCGAAGGTGGCAGTAGCTACGACGCTAGGGTGGTTCGCGTCGGTCGCGCCGCCGACTCGCTCAAGCGTTACTTCTACATCGAGGCGGTCGGCCGCCCACGGGGCCCGCGCCTCGGTGCGCGCCGTCAAGCCATGGTCGTTCGCTCGCGCTACCCGAAGATCTGCTGCCAGACGGCGGTCTACGTGGGCGGTGAAGACATGGAGTTCACCGGCGGCAAGCAGGAGATCCTCTCGGGCTTGAACACCAACCCCACCGGTGGCGACGGGCCCTGGCCGGACTCGGTCTGCGCCGGCATCTCGACTGCCAACACCGTCGGCGCCATCATCGACTCCGGTGTTTTCATCAACGACACGACGCGCGTGCTCGGCGATCCGACCCGCTACACAGTCGATTCATCGCTTGACGAGAACGTCTTTCCACCCACGATCGGCGACCTCAGCTACCCCGAGATCGTCGCGGCGGCAGATTTCACCCTCGCTCCGCCCGACACCCTTAGCACTATGACCGTTACTGGGGGAGACCTCACCCCCCAGGTCGTAAACGGCAAATGCGATCGCTCTCATCCCTGGAACTGGGGTGAGCCGACCCAGCCCAATCACCCTTGCTTCAAGTATTTCCCCATCATCCATTTCAACGGGAACCTGATACTCGAGTCGGGGAGCGCCCAGGGGATCCTGGTAGTGGAAGGTTGGCTCGAGTTGAGCAACTCCACGTTCTACGGCATAGTCCTCGTCCGCGATGACATTGTCATGCGTGGTCCCAGCAAGTTCTTCGGGACCGGATGGGCGATGGACGACGTGCGCTACGCCGGAGCGGTACCGAGGTACTACCTGAGCCGCTGCGCCGCCGAGCGCGCCGTTCGCCTGTCCAGCCTCACCCGGCCGACACCGGTCTGGCCCAGAGCCTGGGTCGAGCTGTTCTAGCTCAACGACTCAGGATCCTTTTCTCAGGTACTCTGTGTAGATTTCCCCCAACTCTCGCGGCAGTCCGTCTCGGTTCCGCGGCCTGACCTCGATGATTCGCGGTTCCCGCCTGCGCCGCAGCCGGTCGACTTCCGGGTGGCGGCCGGCCAGCACGGTACCCAGGACCGCCCTATCGCTGGACGGGCCCAGCAGCCGCTCCAGCAGCGCCGTGAACCGCCCGCTGAACAACTCCATCTTGCCGATCTCGTCCACCACCAGCACCTGCCGGCCGGCCTCCAGCGCCCGCTCCAGCGTCGCCACGCCCAACGCCTCGAAGGACGCCAGGTCCACCCCGTAGCGGCTCACCCGGGGCCCGCGGGCCCCGGCACGCGCCAGCGGCCCGCGCCGGCCATCCAGCGTCACCACGTCGAACCCGACCCGCCGCCCCTTCTCCCGCACCTCCTCCGTGTAAAACCCCGCGCAGCGGTCTGGTCCGATGAGCTCCACCGCACGCTTGATGACCGTGGTTTTGCCGCAGCCGGGCCTGCCGGTGAGGAGGATTCGCGGTGGCATGGTAATCAGAATGGAGGGAGAACCTCGGATTCACAATTCCATGGTTCAAATGTTCTATGGTTCAACTGGTCAGGGATTGCCAAGTTCGGGAATCCCGGATTCCCGCATTCCCGTTACTACATAAAGCGAAACGCCCCGGGCCCACGGGGCGTTCGCAAAGGCGAGAATGTGCGAATTGTTGCTGAGGGCCTCTTTCCGACGTGGGGCTAGCAGGGTTCTGGACGGGCCGGAAGAAACAGCCTCAATAAAGAACGGAGCCCCTGAGTCGCCCTCCCCCGCCGTTTTCCCTGTCCGGCTAAGACGCTCGAGACTCCGCTCTTCACGCCTTGCAATTCGCAAGGGCCATACCCAAGCGGCGCCGTATCACATAACTGTTTGCGAAACATGAACTTACGTCCTTAACCTCCCGCCGGGGAAACCGCCGGAGCTGGATACTTTTTGCACAGTTTTGGCAAAAATTGCGGCTGGGGACCCTAAGTTCTGTTTCCGGAGTGGGATGGATCGCTGGGCTGGTGAGAACCGTCGGGAACCTAGAAAGTTGATCGGATACTAGTAACTTATAGCGGCTCACAAACAGCCGTTGGGGCGAGAGTTGTAAATGACCAGCCTGGGCCGCCGGGCCGAGCCTGCTGCCTGCACCCAGGCTAACGAATAGGCGGGTCTATCGTGAACAAGAAGCTCACGTTGGCGGTTGGCGTCGCTGTGGTCCTAGTCGTGTTCGGGTACTTTGCCTTCGGCGGTCTGGGCAGCAGCCTGGTCTACTTCAGGACGCCGACGGAGCTTTTGGCGGAAGGAGACGCTGCCTACGGTACGTCGGTGAGGCTTGGCGGCATGGTGGAGCCGGGCAGCGTCAGCTGGGACGCGGAGACGCAGGAGCTGAGGTTCCGCTTGGCGGACGAAGGCGGGATCATCGAGGTGGAGAGCGCGGGCGTGCCGCCGCAGATGTTCCTGGAGGCGGCGGAGCGGCAGGAAGCGATCGGGGCAGTGGTCGAGGGGAGCCTGACTCGCAGGGGCGTTTTCCGGGCGACCAACCTCATGGTTCGGCACTCGGAGGAGTACCGGGCGCCGCAGCATGAAGAGGGCCGACAGGAGTACTACCGTGAGCTGTTCAAGGAGCAGGAGGCAGAGAGCGGGACATGATAAGTAGTCTAGGGTATCTGGCGGTCGGCGGCGCGCTTTTGCTCTCGGTTGTGGGGGCGGTGCTGGCGTTCGCCGCGGTGGCCGGCAGGCCGCAGTTGGCGATCTGGGGAAAGCGGTCGGCATACGCTGTGTTTTGGCTGGCGACGCTGGCGATCCTCCTCATGGTCTTCGCGTTGGTGGTGCACGACTTCAGCGTGGGCTATGTGGCGCAGGTGGGCAGCCGGTCGACGCCGCTCTTCTACACGGTAATCTCGCTGTGGTCGTCGCTGGACGGGTCGATCCTGTTGTGGGGGTGGATCCTCGCTGGCTACACGGCGGCGGTGGTCTACATCTATCGCGACCGCTACCCCGACTTGATGCCGGCTGTTAGCGGGACGCTGCTGGTGGTGAACGTCTTCTTCTGGCTGCTGCTGGCCTGGCCGGCCAACCCGTTCGTTCCCGTTTTCCCGGTTCCGGCGGATGGCCCGGGCCCCAACCCGTTACTGCAGAACCACCCGTTCATGGGGCTGCACCCGCCGCTGCTGTACCTGGGTTACGTCGGACTGGCGGTGCCTTTCGCTTTCGGCGTGGCGGCGCTGCTGACCGGCAAAGTCGGCGGCGATTGGGTCAAGGCGGTGCGACGCTGGACGATGGCGCCGTGGATCTTCCTGACCGCCGGCATCGTTTCCGGCGCCTGGTGGTCGTACGAGGTGCTGGGCTGGGGCGGCTACTGGGCTTGGGATCCAGTGGAGAACGCGAGCTTCTTGCCCTGGCTCACGGCTACCGCTTTTCTGCATTCGATCATGGTGCAGGAGCGTCGTCAGACGCTGAAGATGTGGAACATCCTGCTGATCGTCGCCACGTTCTTGCTAACGCTCTTCGGAACGTTCCTCACGCGCTCGGGGATCCTGGCAAGCGTTCACGCGTTCACCGAGGGCATGATCGGGCCGTTCTTCCTCGCGTTTATCACTCTGGCGCTGTTCGTATCGCTTGGGCTCATCGCCTGGCGCAGCGAGGAACTAAAGAGCCAGCCTGCTCTTGACGCCGTAGCGTCGCGGGAGACCGCCTTCTTGCTCAACAACCTGCTGTTCGTGGCGTTCACCTTCACCGTGCTGCTGGGGACCGTCTATCCCTTGCTCGCCGAGGCGATTCGCGGAGTGAAGGTCAGCGTCGGCGCGCCCTATTTCAACCGCATGAGCATCCCCATCGCCCTCGGCCTTGTCCTGCTCATCGGGATCGGTCCGGCGCTGCCCTGGCGGCGCGGGTCGCCCGACCTGTTGGCCAGAAAATTCCTCTGGCCGACGGTCGTAGCACTGGCCGCGGGGGCTGTGTTTTGGCTGGCCGGTGCGCGTCATACCATGACTTGGCTGACGCTGGTCCTTTCGGTGTTGAGCGTGGGCTTAATGGTTGGCGAATTCTGGCGGCCGGCCCGAGCACGGAAGTTGGCACACGACGAGGGCTTGGGCCGCGCCCTGCTTAACGTCACGTCGAAGAACCGGCGGCGTTACGGTGGCTACGTCGTCCATTTCGGCGTCGTCGTCATGGCGGTCGGTATCGCTCTCTCGTCGACGTATCGTCGGGAGCGCGAGGTGACCCTGGGCATCGGTCAGGCGGTGACCTATGAGGGCTTCACCGTTCGACTCGACTCGCTGTACGCCGGCCGTGAGCCGCACCGCGAATTCGTCGAGGCCGCTCTTAGCATCGGGAAGGGTGGGGAATTCTCTGAGACGATGCGGCCGCGCCTCAACTACTACCCGATGTCACAGCAGCCGATCGGCACGCCGAGGGTGCGGACGCGGCCGACGGCGGATCTCTATCTCAGCCTGATGGCCTACGACCGAAGCGGATCGAGCGCCACGGTAAACGTGATCGTGAACCCGATGGTCGTCTGGATCTGGATCGGCGGCGCCATCATGGCGCTGGGCGCGCTCTTCGCCATATCCAGCGTCGGCATTGTCGGGACGGACCGGCCTCGCGGTGCCGAGGACGTCGCGGCCCGTGCGAGACCCATGGAGGCCGGCGTGGGAGGTAACGACTGATGAGCTGGAAGAAAGTGCTGATTCCCGCGAGCGCTATCCCGATCGTGGCTCTGCTCGCCTATGGTTTGACGCGCGACCCGAACATTGTCGAGTCACCGCTGCCGGGACACGCGGCCTTCGAGTTCACCTCGCCGACGCTGGACGGCGATACCCTGAGCCTCGGCGACCTCGAGGGTAAGGTCGTGGTCCTCAACTTCTGGGCGTCCTGGTGCATCGCCTGCATCGACGAGCACCGCGTCTTCGTCGAGGCGGAACGCTACTACGCCGGCCAGGACTTCCAGATGCTCGGTGTCGTCTATCAGGACTCGCCCGAGAACGCACGCCGCTGGATGGCGCGGATGGGCGGCAGCTGGCCGAGCGTCAGCGATCCGAACTCACGGATCGCGATCGACTACGGAGTTTATGGCGTGCCGGAAACCTACTTTATCGCCAGGGACGGGCGGATCGCCTACAAGCAGATCGGGCCGGTGAACGCGCCGCTCATGGTGCACTGGGTCGATCGGCTGCTCGCCGAATCGTCCGACGCTGCGGCAACGGCAGCCGAAACGCTCGAGGGCGAAGTGCCAACGGGTCGCAGCGAGGGTCATACGGGCGACCCCAGCGGAGCGGCCGCCGATCGGCAGACGCAGGGAGGCCAGTAGTCATGCGCGTTCTGCTCACAGCCTTGCTGATTCTACTCGTTTCTGCAGCGGCGCTGCCGGCGCATGGCGTCGTGCAGGCCCAGGAATCGGCCGCTGCCGTCACCGTACAGGCGGAGGATCCGGTTCTTGAAGCACAGGTGCGGGAGCTTGCCGCGAAGCTGCGTTGTCCGACCTGCCGGGCCCTCTCGGTCCAGGACTCGCCGTCGGGGATGGCGCAAGAGATGCGCTCGCTGATCCGCGACCAGCTGCGAGCCGGCAAGACGCCGGGTGAGGTGACGGCATACTTCGTCGAGCGCTACGGTGAGTGGATCTTGCTGGAACCGAAGGCGGAGGGCTTCAACTGGGCGGTCTGGCTGTTGCCCGTCTTTCTGCTGCTCGGCGGTCTCGCGTTCGTGCTCCTCACCGCGCGGCGTTGGGTGGAGCAGGGCCAGGCGCGGGCCGCGGCTATCGTGGCGGACGGGCAGGAGGAGGAGGTCTAGATCATGGGCCCGACGGAGTTTCTACTCGTCGTTGCGGTGGGTGGCGGTATCATCGCGGTCCTGTTCGCGACCTTCAAGGGAGCGGCAGGCGATGCCGACACGCGTTCGGCGGAGCAACTGGACCGAGGGTCGAGTGGAGACATGCGGGCCGAGCTCGACGAGCGGTACGAGGCGGCAGTACGCTCGCTGGAGGAGATCGAGGTCGACCACGACTCCGGCAACCTGTCCGACGCAGACTACGCAGAGCTACGGGGACGCTACGAAACCGAGATCGCCCACCTCGAGAGGGAGCTCGGCCTTGCCGCAGGCCGCACCGCCGCCCCTGGCGGCGATGCTGTGAAGGGTGAGACGGCAGCGCCCGAGCGCTCGTGGGTGCCAGCGGCGGTCGGCTGGACGGCTGCCGGCATCGCTTTCGCAGCGCTTGCCTATCTGGTGCTGTCGACGGCGCTGCGCCCGCGGGTCGGTGACGACTCGATCACCGGGTCGATTCCCGGCCAGGGAATGGGCGCCTCGGCGGGTGCGCCGGTGGGGGAGGTCGATACGGAGCGGTTGCGCTCGCTCGAGGATATCGTCGCCGGCGACCCCCAGAACCTCGAGGCTCTGGTCGAGCTGGGGCACATGTATCTCCGGCTGCAGCGATACGACGAGCTGAACTTCGTCACGCAGGCGGCGCTGGCCATCGATCCCAACCACCCCGAGGCGCTCACGCATCTCGGTATGTTGCTTTTCTCCATGGACCACCCTGAAGGCGTGCTTCCCACGTTCGATCAGGCGTTGGCCATCGATCCAGACTTCGCCGAGGCACTGCAGTTCAAAGGGATGGTCTCGTTCATGAGGGGTGACTACGCCATCGCGGTCGAGGCCTGGGAGCATTATCTAGAGGTAGTTCCCCCAGATCAGGGTTCGCCTCGCATTCGGGCGATGCTCGAGGCAGCCCGCGCCAATCTCGGCGGCGCTCCCGAGTAATCTGAAAGCGGCTGACGAGGAGGACGGGTGAAAAGAGCGGTTACGCTGTTACTGGCGAGCGTCGTGCTTCTACTTTTGCCCGAGTCCGCATCCGCACAGCGGTTTGGCGGTGAGTTCGGCGGCGGCGGCGGCTTCTGGCTCGTATATGCGGATCTCGGGATCGATGTCGATCGCAGTTTCGGGCACGATGTCGGCGGCGTCGTGACGCTCGGTGGCCGTGGCTTTCTGCAGACCGGCAAGGTGCGTCTGGGCGGCGGCGCCTTCGGCGGCGGATTCGTCGACGAGGGGCTCAACTCCGCTGGCAATCGCGTGCAGGGTGGGTTCTCGGCCGGCGGCTTCACCGCCGAATACCTGATAGTGCAGCAGAATCTGGAGCTGGTGATCGGAGGCATGGCGGGCGGTGGGGTGCTGACGATCGAGGAGATCGTCATCGTGAGTGGTGGGGTCGAAGACTTGCGGCGCCGCAGGGAGTCGATGTTCGTCGGCTATCCCTGGGTACGCGTCGGCTATAACCCGGCGCCCTTCATCAACGTTGGCCTCCAGCTCGGCTATGTGGCGGGGACCCAGGACGTCGGTGGTTTCGCCATCGGCCTCGACGTCATGGCCGGGCTTATCCCGTAGCCCTCAGACCGTAGCTGTCCGCCGCTCACAGGATTACGGAACTTTCGGGTAGTTTCGGTGGTTTAAGAGAGTGACGGGGCAGACGAGCCTAACGGCACCGCGTAAGGTTGACTCACTTCCCTTTTCTCCCGGGCCTTGCGCGGATGTCTTGCCCCGTCCCTTCCTTTCGTAGGGCTCCTGACAAAGGAAGCTCACGGGGGGTGGTGAGTCCCCTGCCAGCCGGCGATCGTAGGCGTTCCTACGCTGCGCTGGCTATATTAGTGTAGCGCTGGGGGGTGGCAACCCCGGCGGCTAGGTAATCGGGGAGGAGGGGACCGCATGGAACACGCAATCCGCCGCATCTTCATGTTCCTGCTCGGCGTCAGCCTCGGCTACTGCACCGGTTTCAGGGACGCGAACAATAACGAGCACATGATCTTCGTTCGCATGATCCATCGCGTCCAAAGCTTCGCCGAGCAGGTCATCGGTGAACCCGCGAGCGCCGTCGAGGAGGCCGCCGAAGAAGTCGAACGCTGAGCCCGGGCCATTCGACCTTTCGACGGGACGGCCGCGCCCTATACGACCTCCAGCAGGGCGACGTGGCCCAACCCGCCGGCCGCGCAGATGCTGATCAACGCCAACCCGCCAGTCGTCTGAAGCTGCTTCACCGTCTGTGAAACGATCCGTGCCCCGGTCGCGCCGAACGGGTGGCCCAGCGCGACGCTGCCGCCGTTCGGGTTGATCCGCTCTTCTGGCACCCGGCCGAGATCTCTTTCGACCCCCGCCCGCTCTCTTAGCCACTCCCGACTGTTCAGTGCATCGATCGTGCACAACACCTGTGCGGCGAACGCTTCGTGGATCTCCCACAGCGCGATGTCGGCGTAGCCGAGACCGTGGCGGGCCAGCAGGCGCGGGATCGCCAGCGTGGGTGCCATGAGCAGGCCGTCGCGCTCGATGTCCACTCCGGCCACCTCCCAGTCCAGCAGCCGCGCGCGGTAGGGCGGCTCCTCGAACCTCTCGAGCCCGCTTTCCGTAGCCACCCAGCAGGCCGCCGCGCCGTCGGTGAGCGGCGACGAGTTGCCGGCGGTCAGCGTCCCGCCGGCCCGGTCGAAGACCGGTGGCAGCTTCGCCAGCTTCTCCAGCGAGGTGTCGGCCCGCGGGATGCCGTCGCGCGTGATTCTGTACGCGTCCGAGCCGATCACCAGATCGTCGAAGAAACCGCTTTCCCACGCCGTCACGGCGTTCTCGTGACTCGCCAGGGCGAAGCGGTCCTGCCTCTCCCTCTCCAGCTTCCACTCCTTGGCGGTGATCTCAGCGTGGTCTCCCATCGTCAGTCCGGAGGTCCGCTCCTTGACGCTCGGCACACTCAGCTTCAGGTGACGCAGCCGTAGCCGGCCCAACGCCTTCAACGCGGCCGCAGGTCCTTTGGCCTGAGCGACGCGTCGGATCGTCTGGCTCATGCCGCTCGTTAGTCCCACCTGCGTCTGGCTCATCGACTCCGAACCTCCGCACAGCGCCAGCTCGATACGGCCTGCCTTCATCTGTGCGGCGGCGCCCGTCGCCCCCGCCAGGCTGGTGGCACACTGCTGGACCACCGTCAGGGCGGGCACGTGGGGCTCGAGGCCCGCGTCGAGCCAGACCTCACGAGCGATGTGGCTCACTGAAAGCGATGGGACCACGGCGCCCCAGACGACGCGGTCCGGAACTGCACCGCCGTTGAGCATCTTTTGCGCTGCGTGCACCACCGGGACCGAGACTCTCACGGCGTCGAGCCGCGCCAGTGGCCCGTCGATCCTGGCGAAGGGTGTGCGCGGCCCGGCGCAGAAGTACACGTCCGGTTGGTTGCCATCATTGGGGGCCATGCGACCTCCTTCGGGTATTCGGTAGTCGGTGGTCGGTGGGACGCTTACTACCGACCACGCTCAGCTAAACCACGAGACCCGCTATCTAGGTTCCTGCGAGATCGGCCACCGCGGCCAGCATGGCGCGAGCCACCTGGCCCATGAACCCGTAGTCGAGCGTGTCGGCGCTGTCCGTCGGCATGTGGTAGTGCGGGTTACGCAAGAAGGCCGTATCGGTGATCATCAGCGACGGGTAGCCCCGGTCCCAAAAGGAGGCGTTGTCGCTGAGCCGCGTAAGCGGAAGCGCAAGACCGCGCAGGATCGTCCGATAGGTCACCAGCGTCAGCCCAGGCACATGCCGCTCGCTCGAGCGCTGGAAGGACCGCAGCAGCCGGCGCGAGCGGCCATCGCCCACGGCGGTCAGAAAGGTCCCCGAGTCGGGCACGCGCTTGAAGACCAGCGGCGGCACCTTCTGACTGCCCGACCGACGGTCGGTGTATCCCACCATCTCCAGGACCAGCGCCCCTACGTATCGCTGCTTGCGGCGTCGCGCTTCTCGGGCGAAGCGCGAGCTGCCCACCCGGTAGGTGCCCACGAAGTCCTGTGGCTCCTCGAGGTTGAAGCCGACGAACTCCAGTCTGCGCCGCGGCTCTAGCCCGACCGCGTGGCGCGCGACTTCGAGCAGCACGGCCACGCCGCTGGCGTTGTCGTCGGCGCCCGGCGTGTTCGACACCGTGTCGAAGTGGGCGCCGACCAGCAAGGTAGGGAGGTCTGGGTCGGAGCCCGCCAAACTGCCAACGACGTTTCTATAGGTGGCGGCGCGAAAGTCGAAGGGCTGGCGCTCCACCGCCAGCCCCACCGTACTCAGTTCGTCCGCCACCAGTGACTCAGCGCGAGCCAAGGCATCCGGGCTCGCCTGTGGGTGTCGCGGTCCCTCCAGCTCCCTTACCGTTCGCTCCAGCCGGCTCCCGTCGACCTGCGAGAGCAGCTGCATCAACCACCCTCCACGTAGGCGCGCTCGATGATGATGGGTTGCAGTGGTACCGCCTCGCTCAGCCTACCGCGCTGGGTCGGCACCTGAGCGATGGCGTCCACGACATCCATCCCCTCGACGACCCGGCCGAAAACGGTATAGCCCCAATGTACCGGCGTTTCCGCGGTCTGCGGCTGGTAGTCGAGGTACGTGTTGTCAACCAGGTTGATGAAAAACTGCGTCGACGCGCTGTTGGGATCGTCGCGGCGTGCCATGGCCACCGTTCCACGCTCGTTGCTGAGCCCGTTGTCCGATTCGTTCGGTAGCATGGGGCTGGAGGACTGCCGCATTTGGCCTTCGACGGTGAATGCGCCGGCCTGGATCATGAACCCCGGTCTCACCCGGTGGAATATCAGTCCGTCGTAAAACTGGTTCTGCACGTGGCTAACGATGCTCTCGACGGTTTGCGGTGCACTCTCTCGGTCGAGTTCCATGACGATCCGGCCCATGTTTGTCTCGAGCACGACGCGCGGCGTTGGGTTGCCAATGTCAGGTGGTAGTGCGGCCCTGCCACTCTCCATCTCCTCTCCTCCCGTTTCTGCGTCGCCCCCACACCCTGCGAGCAGCAGTGCCAGGGCCAGCGTCGTAGTCGATCGTCTGCTGAGGATCAAGAGTCCCTCCTTCTTGGTGTCAGGCGGCGCCTGGGATCTGCTTCGTGCGAGCTCGATGTCGGACCCCTCGGCGGGTTGTGTCGCCGTCCGCGCCGTCGTAATAGTGAGAATCCTGGCCGCTTGCCCAACATGATGGATGATCGGGGACGATCGCGCCATTCCCGGCCAGGAAGGGGCTCCTTCACCGCGGAGTGTGGATGAACGGAACCGAGTTCGATCCTTCGCTGCTGTCGCTGTTACCGCCTATCGTCGCCATCGGGCTCGCCGTCTGGAGCCGACAGGTCTATGTGTCGCTGGCCGCTGGGATCTGGCTGGGCTGGACGATCCTCGGCGGCTTCAACCCGGTGTCGGGGTTGGCCGCCGCGATTGAGGGCACGGTGATCGTGGTCGGCGAGCCGGGCAACACGCGCGTATTGATGTTCAGCCTGCTGATCGGGTCGCTGGTCGTTTACGTACAGGCGTCCGGTGGAGTTGAAGGCTTCGTGCGCTGGCTGGAGGGGCGGCGGCTGGTTAGCGACGTGCGTGGCGCTGGCGTGCTCGCCTGGCTGATCGGCATCGCGATCTTCATCGAGTCGAACATCACGCTGCTCGTCACCGGGGCCGTGTGCCGTCCTCTGTTCGACCGTTACCGGGCGGCGCGTGAGAAGCTGGCTTACATCGCCGACTCGACCTCGGCACCCATCTGCATCCTGATCCCGTTCAACGCCTGGGGCGCGCTCGTGCTCGGGATACTGGGAGGCCTCGGTGTCGCCCAGCCATTGCAGGTTTTCGTCCGCTCGATGCCGCTCAACCTCTACGCCATCGCGGCGGTGACCCTCGCCGGGTTCACCGCCTGGAGAGGACTGAACCTGGGAGCGATGAAGAAGGCCGAGGTGCGTGCCGCTGAGGGCGTCGTGCTGAGCCCGGAGGGCGAGCTCACCGTGGACGAGGCGGCGTTCGAGGTCCGGCTCTCGCGCGAGGTGCCGCCCCGCGCCCTCAACATGGTGGTGCCGATCCTGACGATGGTTGTGACGATGCCCGTCGGCCTCTACATCACGGGTGACGGTGTCCTGGGTCAGGGCTCCGGCTCGACCAGCGCCCTCTGGGCCGTGATCGCCGGCAACATCGCCGCCTGGATCCTAATGCTCGTCCAGCGCTTCGCCTCGCTGGACGAGCTGGTTCGTCTTGGGCTCAAGGGGGTCGAGGCACTGCTCGGGTTGGTGCTCATCCTCCTCCTCGCCATAACACTGGGCGACGTCTGCGTCAGGCTGGGGACCGGACCCTACGTGGCCGAGGTCGTTCGCAACATCGCCTGGCCGGTGCTGTTGGTGCCGGCGACGTTCGTTACCGCCGCGCTCATCGCCTTCGCCACCGGTACCAGTTGGGGCACCTTCGCCATCATGATCCCCATCGCGGTGCCCGCCGCCCAGGCGCTGGGCCTGCCGCTGGCGCCCTTCCTCGCCGCCTCGCTGTCGGGCGGGATCTTCGGTGACCACTCGAGCCCGATCAGCGACACTACGATCGTGGCTTCCCTCGCCTCGGCGACCGATGTGATCGACCACGTGCGCACCCAAATTCCATACGCGATGACCGCTGCCGCCGTGGCCACCGCCGGCTTCGCCCTGGTGGGCGCTTTTCTGTAGGGCAATTCCCCGGATCCCCGGATCCCCGAATCCCCAACTCCCGCAGGGTCTTTTCCCCGCGTCCGCCGCGTTGTAGCTTCGGCCCCGTAACACAGTGTTCCCTGGACAGAGGTCGCGTATGTCAGACGAGTTGATGGTCTATCTGAACGGTGAGCTGGTGCCCCACGCCGAGGCGAAGATCTCGGTCGAGGATCGGGGCTTCAACTTCGCCGATGGGATCTACGAGGTCGTGCGGATCGTCGGCGGTAACGCCTTTCGGATCGAGGCCCATCTCGACCGCTTCGAGGGAGGGGCCCGGGCCCTCGAAATCGAGCTTCCCCTGACACGCGAGGGAGTGCACGAAGCGGTCCGCGAGACGGCGAGCGCCAATGGGGTCACCGAGGGCACCGTCTACGTGCAGTTGACCCGCGGCGTGGCGCCGCGCAGCCATGCGTTCCCCGAGGGTGCCAGGCCCACGCTCGTAATGATCGCGCGGCCTTTCGACGGGCCCCCCGCCGAGAAGATGGAAAAGGGAGTGGCTGTTGTCACAGCGCCCGACCTTCGCTGGGGTTACTGCGAGGTCAAGACGATCGGGTTGTTGCCCAACGTCATAGTCTATCAGCACGCGCGTTCCGAGGGCTGCACCGAGGCGATCATGGTCCGCGATGGCATAGTCACTGAGGGAGCCCACAGCAGCGCCTTCTGCGTCCTCGGCGGCACCGTCTATACCCACCCCGTAGACAACATCCTGCCGTCGATCACGCGCAAGTTTCTGATCGAGGCCTTGCGCTCCGAGGGCGTNNTCCTGATCGAGGCCCTGCGCTCCGAAGGCGTCGCGGTCGAGGAGGTCGGCGTGCCACTCGAGGAGTTCAGGGGAGCCGACGAAGTCTGGATTGTTGGGACCACGACCGAGGTGATGCCGGTGGTCCGCATCGACGGCGGGCAGGTAAGTACCGGTGTACCCGGCGAGTTGACGCGGCTCGGGATGGAGCTCTACAAACGGGACTTGGAAGCAGCGCGGGCGGGTTGAGCGGCGATGGAGAGGGAGAAAGAGACGGAGATCGAAGATGGGGCGAACGGAAGAACTGATTCGCGAAGTCGATCGCTGGAGCGCGCACAACTACCACCCGTTACCGGTAGTTCTCGAGCGCGGTGAAGGCTGTTGGGTTTGGGATGTGGAGGGTAACAAGTACCTCGATATGCTCAGCGCCTATTCGGCGGTCAACCACGGACACCGGCATCCTCGGATCATCGCGGCCTTGATCGAACAGGCGGAGCGTCTGACGCTGACATCGCGGGCGTTCCATAACGACCAGATGGGTGCCTTCCTGCATCAGCTCTGCGAGCTGGTCGGCTACCAGAAGGCGCTACCGATGAACACCGGCGCCGAGGCGGTGGA
>JABAOC010001279.1_pt1 | contig 75587 bp, 52 predicted proteins | sample 7062161 | NCBI WGS metagenome assembly JABAOC01 (sample SAMN14538625, study PRJNA623070) | marine sediment metagenome | biome: marine biome [ENVO:00000428]; feature: marine pelagic biome [ENVO:01000023]; material: deep marine sediment [ENVO:00002113] | place: India: Gulf of Khambhat ... | reverse complement strand
AAAACAATTAAAGGGAAAGGAGTGTCTTTTGTCGAAGACAGGAATGGATGGCACGGAAAGCCTTTGAAAGCGGATCAGATGCAAAGAGCTCTGGAAGAGCTGGGCCCCATGCCTTCGATCGATTCGAAGAAATACGTCAAAAAGCCGAGAAAGACCGCATCCCTACAGCTAAAAAAAAGATTCACTTTCAAAAGAACTCCGTACAAGGACAAAGTGGCCACCCGCAGGGCCTACGGGAATGCCCTCGAGAGATTGGGGCAGGTCAACGCAGCCGTCGTGGCCCTTGATGGAGATGTGAAGAATTCCACATATGCCGAGGACTTTTTCGAGGCATTCCCCAAACGGTCGATCCAGTCTTATATTGCCGAGCAGAACATGGTCGGGATGGGCCTCGGAATGTCTGCCAAAGGCTATATCCCCTTCATCGCAACTTTTTCTGCTTTCCTGGTAAGGGCTCATGACCAGATACGGATGGCCGCGTATTCTTTCTCGAACATTAAGTTCGTCGGCTCACACGTGGGTGTGAGCATCGGGGCAGACGGTCCCTCACAGATGGGCCTCGAGGATTTGGCGGTGTTCAGACCCATTCCCGGTTGCGCGGTTCTTTATCCGAGTGATGGTCCGTCCACTGAGGCCTGTGTGGAAACACTCGCCAGGCATAAAGGGCTCTCGTATTTGAGAACGACCCGGCCCGCGACTCCTCTCCTGTACAGTCAGGATGAGAAATTTCCGATCGGTGGCTCCAAAATCCTCAAAAAAAGCCAGAAAGATGTCGCAGTGGTTATCGCCGCTGGAATAACTGTGCATGAAGCATTGAAAGCCTATGAAGAGTTGAAGAAAGAAGGAATTTCTGTCAGAATAATCGACGCCTATTCGGTACAACCGATCGATAAATCCGGCATTTCCAGAGAAGTCGAGAAATCCGGGAAAAAGGTTGTCGTCGTCGAGGACCATTTTCCGAATGGTGGGCTGGGAGATGCGGTGGCGATGGCTTTAAGCGGAAAAACAGAGATTCTCCATCTTGCCGTTGAGGACCTTCCCCGCTCAGGGGAGCCGGATGAGCTGCTGGACAAATACGGAATCAATGCCAGGCATATCAAAAACGCCGTGAAAAAGCTTCTGAAACAGTAGGAAAGAAAGGAAACGCAGGAAGCGAAGAGGATGGATTACCGCGTTACATTGGACTGTCAAAATCCCGTGACTCGGGATAAGTTTTAGCGTCGGGAATGATGATGAGGAAAAATCTTACTTGTAAATGTGCCCTGATCTTGCTGGTGTTGTTCGGCTTTGCCGGACTCTCTGCAGAGGGAGTGCTCCAGTTCACGCAAGCGGGGAGTTTATCTCTGCCTGAGACTGGCCGGGTGATCGCTGTTTATGACGGAGACACGATTAAAGTGAGATTCAAGGATAAGCAGGAGCATACGGTCAGACTCATCGGTGTCAATGCACCGGAGATGGGAACGGGGAGTGAAGAGAGGAAATTTCGAGCAGAAATGTCAAAGAGATTCGTCTTCTACCATCTTTACGACAAAAAGGTCAGGCTGTCTTTTGGGAGAGAGCTTGTGGATCAATACGGCCGTGTACTGGCGTTTATCTGGACAGAGGAGCAAGGGCTCTTCAATGAATTCATCATCAACGAAGGGTATGCTTCCGCTCTTCTGACTTTTCCCTTTGAATACAGTGAGGAGTTCAGAGAGGCGGAAAGAGCTGCGCGCAATAATGAAAGAGGGACCTGGAAGCGCAAAGATTATACGCGTATTCAGGTCGCGGAGACGAAAAGATTTATCGGTCAAGTCGTGACTGTAGAGTTCCGATGCGCGAATGTCCGGACTAAACGCAAGTATGTCTATCTAGAACCATCTGAGGGAGAATTTTCGGCTCTCATCCCCAAAAAGAATATTTCCTCTTTCCCGCTGCATCAATCCTACAGGAAAAAGATTTTGCATGTCACAGGCTTCCTGGAGGATTACAAAGGGAAGCCTCAGATCATGGTTTTCCTGCCCCCCCAGATCGAGATAAAAGGCCAGTAAGGTGGAAGCGGGGAATCTTCTTTTCTATTTCTTTATCATCTTTGCCTCTGCCAAGATCCTGGGCGAAATCTGCATCAGGTTGAAAGTGCCGCCCATCATCGGGGAGCTGATGGCGGGTATCCTTCTGGGAAATTATGTCCTGGGAATCATCGACAATTCCAACGACGTCCTGATGTCTTTTGCCGAGATCGGAGTGATATTCCTGATGTTTCACGTCGGGCTGGAGATCCGGGTGAAAGACCTTTTCGCAGTCGGGCGAACGGCGGTGTTTGTCGGGATCCTCGGAGTCTTGATTCCCTTGATCATGGGCTTTCTCACCATGTCTTTTTTGGGGTATCAGGTTGTCGAGAGTCTGTTCGTCGCCACAGCCATACTGGCTACAAGCGTGGGGATTTCTGTCAAGGTCCTCCAGGATTTAGGCCTGATCAAGCATAAGGTGGCGTATATCGTACTTGGCGCAGCAGTGCTGGATGATATTTTGGCACTGATCATCCTGGCTCTGGTGAAAGGCCTGGCCAGAGGAGAGTTTCACACACTGGAATTTTCTCTCTTGGTCCTCGAATCCATCGCCTTTGTCGGCTTTTTAACCTGGTGGGGTCCGAAGCTGGCTTCCCGGACACGCCACTGGATCGAGAAATTGAACATCCCTGAAGGACCCTTTGTTCTTTCCGTCATTCTTTGTCTAGGGCTGGCAGAATTGGCCGATGTGATCGGTCTCGCTGCCATAATCGGGTCTTTCATGGCAGGGATAGTGATTGATGAGCTGGCGGGTGTGTATGACCTGGAAAACAAGGTGAAGTACGTCAACGAATTCCTGCTGCCGTTTTTCTTTGTCATGATGGGGGCCCATCTCGATCCCCGTGCCTTTGTTGATCCCAGATTGCTTTTTTTAATACTGATTGTGACCGCAGTGGCCGCGGTGAGCAAGATGGCCGGGTCTTCTCTGGCCTGCATAAAGGAAGACTGGAAGACAAGAATCCAGGCGGGAGTCTGCATGATTCCTCGAGGAGAGGTGGGGATCATCATCGGCCTTATCGGGCTCTCCCTTCATACGATAACAAAAGAAATTTACACCGTAGTTTTAGGGATGTCTCTCTTAACTACCTTGATCACCCCGCCTCTCATTATCTGGGCCTTCAGGAAAAAGAAAAATGGAGTCAGGCTTTGATTTATTGATTTTCTTTTTTATATGTTTTATAAATCCTTATATTTTGATGCAAGCCTGGAAATGGAACACTCAATACACAGGGAGGTTCACTCATGAGAAATAAAAAAGTTATGGGGGTTGTATTCTGCATGCTGACTCTGATCTGTGGCTTTCTGGTTCTTCGGGCCGGGAGTAATCCTCAGGCGCAAAAGAACGAATACCGGTATGATTCCAATCTTTATCAAGCGATGCAGTGGAGATGTATCGGTCCCTATCGAGGCGGGCGCGCGACTGCAGTGGCTGGCGTTCCGAGTCAACCGTATACCTATTACTTCGGAGCGACTGGGGGCGGAGTCTGGAAAACCGAAGATGGAGGACTGAACTGGAGACCCGTATCCGACGAATTTTTCAAGACTGGTTCGGTCGGAGCCATAGCAGTCTCAGAATATGACCCGAATATAGTCTATGTGGGCATGGGGGAGGCTCCGATCCGCGGAAATGTTTCCCATGGCGATGGCATGTACAAATCCACGGATGCGGGGAAGACCTGGGAGCATATCGGACTGGAAGATACGAGCCAGATCTCCAGAGTTCGCATCCATCCCCGGAATCCGGACAGTGTTTTTGTGGCAGCCCTCGGTCATGTGTACGGTCCAAACGAGCAAAGGGGCGTATTCAGGAGTCGGGATGGAGGAAAGACCTGGGAAAAAGTCCTCTACAGGGATGATAAGACCGGAGCCATTGATCTCATCCTGGACCCCTCGAATCCGAGGATCATCTATGCTGCACTCTGGGAATTCTTCAGAACGCCCTACAGCCTGTCCAGCGGAGGACCGGGGAGTGGCCTTTTCAAGTCGACGGATGGGGGTGACTCATGGACGGAAATCTCTCGAAACCCGGGGCTCCCTAGAGGACTGCTCGGAAAGATCGGCATCACTGTTTCGCCGGCGAAGCCGGACCGAGTCTGGGCCATTGTTGAAGCCCATGCGGGGGGTGTTTTTTGCTCGGACGACGGAGGCAAGACCTGGCGCAAGATGAATGATCAGAGCCGGCTGCGTCAGAGAGCCTGGTATTACACTCGGATTTACGCGGATCCCTTGGATGCAGAAACCGTCTATGTTTTGAACACCGGTTTGTACCGTTCGGTAGACAGGGGCAGGACCTACGCTTCGATCCGTGTTCCGCATGGAGACAACCATGATCTCTGGATTGACCCGGGGAACTCGAAAAGGATTATCAATTCAAACGACGGCGGGGCGAACGTGAGCTTCAACGGCGGGATATCCTGGACTGATCAGGACAATCAGCCCACAGCCCAGTTTTACCATGTCACAACGGATAATCATTTTCCTTATCGCGTGTACGGAGCCCAGCAGGATAACTCCACTGTGCGTATCGCCAGCCGGACAACAGGATTCGGGATTGACAAGCCTGACTGGCATTCGGTCGGGGGTGGAGAGAGCGGTCATATCGCCCCCCGCCACGATAATCCCAACATCGTGTACGCGGGCAGCTACGGAGGCCTGATCACACGCTGGGACTACAGAACCCGCCAGGCACGGATTATAACCGCCTGGCCAGAGAATCCGATGGGATGGGGAGCTGGGGATTTAAAATATCGCTATCAGTGGACAGCTCCTATCGTCGTATCCAGGTTCGATTCGAATGTCCTCTATCATGCCGCTCAGGTCATTTTCAAGACAACAAATGAAGGACAGAGCTGGGAGATCATCAGTCCTGACCTTACGCGCAATGATAAGTCCAGGCAGAAATCTTCCGGAGGTCCGATCACGAAAGATAACACGAGTGTTGAGTATTACTGCACTGTGTTTGCCCTTGCGGAGTCCTTCCACAATCCGAACATACTCTGGGTCGGGACGGATGATGGCTTGGTCAGCATCACCAGGAATGGCGGTAAAAATTGGGAGGAGATCACTCCGAGAGATTTGCCAGAGTGGAGCCTCATCAGTATGATCGAGCCTTCCACGTTCGACCCGGCCACTGCCTATCTCGCGGTCGACAGGCACGAGCTTGATGATTTCAAGCCCTATATCTACAAGACAGAAAATTACGGGAAATCCTGGAAGAAGATCACAAACGGACTCCCAAACAACACGTTTGTCAGAGTCGTGCGCGAAGACCCGAAGAGAGAGGGGCTGCTCTACGCAGGGACAGAAACCGGAGTGTTTGTTTCGTTCGATGAAGGTGCGAACTGGCAGTCTTTGCAGCTCAACCTGCCGGTTGTTCCGATTCACGATATGGTCATCAAAGAGAACGACCTTGTGGCGGGAACCCATGGACGTTCATTCTGGATCCTGGATGACCTGACGCCCTTGCACCAGATTAACGCGAAGGTCGCCAGGTCAGAATTCCATCTTTATAAGCCCCGGGATGCCTATCGATTGAGGGGATGGGGATGGCCGCGACCCAACGTCGGACAGAATCCGCCCTCCGGATCGGTCATTTACTATTACCTCAAAGAAAAGCCCGATGAAGGCGTTATCCTTGAATTCGTGGACCGGGAGGATAATGTCATAAAGAAATATACAGGAAGGGCAGGAGAGGAGGCGGGAACAGGACGCTTTTCCATGCGAGTGCCGATGAAGGTGGGAATGAACCGCTTTGCGTGGAACATGCGTTATCCTGATGCCGAGCGGGTGCCCGGAGCTGTTCTCTGGGGAGGAATGCTGAGTGGACCGGTAGCCGTGCCGGGAGTGTACAAGGTCAAGCTCACTGTGGGAGAGAAGTCGATGACTCAGAGCTGGATGTGGCAAAAGGATCCGCGTCTTTCCACGATTCAGGAAGAATTCCAGGAACAGTTTGATTTCCTCATAAAAATCCGGGACAAAGTCACAGAGATTAATCGAGCGATCATTAGGCTGAGAGATGTTAAAAGCCAACTGGACACGCTGACAAGAAAGATTCAAGGACATGAGAAGGGAAAACAAGTCATTGAGGCGGCGCGGCAGCTCAGATCCAAACTGACTTCTGTTGAGGACGTGCTCATCCAGTCTAAATCCAAGAGCGGTCAGGACCCGCTCAATTATCCGATCCTGCTGGACAACAAGATCGCTGCAGTGGCATCAGTGGTGGCCGCGTCCGATTCCCGCCCGACGGACCAGTCTTACGAAGTTTTCAAGGAGCTGTCTGCCAAGGCAGACGAACAGCTGGCCAAATTGAAGTCTATTATGGAGAAAGACCTTCCTGACTTCAACGATAAAGTGAAGAAATCGAAAATTCCTGCGATCATTATTAGATAACATTTTTCAGATGTCTTTGTTGGCAGAGTATGCAAAGCCGACATCTGTCGTTCAAAAAGGAGAGCGGCAATCCCATTAAAAAAAAGGCCAGGCCCCATTTTCCCTTACGAGATTGCTTCGACCGGCTCGCAATGACATAAGGATGAAATTGCCGTGCAGACGCGCAATGACACTCAGATCCATTCCACATGGAATTGCCAAACAGGGAAACAGTGACATCCGTGAGCCATTCCTTGCCTCACAAGTTCGAAATGACGCTTGGAATGGATTAATCTTTCCTATTTAAATTTAAGATAAAAAACAAAAAATGAAAAAACTCCCGTTTCATTAAAGAATAAAAAGGTTTACTATAGGTATTCGGTCCCTCGCCTGCAAAACTGCATGAATATAAGGATCAACAGGAAAAAATATGTATAAGAAGATAACGCAAGAAATAATTGAAAAGCTGGAAAAGATTGTCGGACAGAAAAATATGACTCATGACCGGGAAAAAATGGAAGATTACAGCCACGACGAATTTTCACTGAAAGATCTTGCGAAATTTCCAGAGCTGGTGGTGAAGCCGGGAAAGACTGAGGAGGTGGCAGAGGTTCTTCGGCTGGCGAATACAGAGAAGGTGCCTGTGACTCCGCGTGGGGGAGCCACAGGCCTAACCGGCGGCTGTGTTCCTCAGTATGGAGGCATTGTGCTGTCGCTGGAGAATATGAATCGGATACTCGAGGTCGACCTGGATAATCAGATGGCTATCGTGGAAGCCGGAGTGACTTTATCAGAATTCTATAAGGCTGTCGAGGAAGCCGGACTTTTCTTCCCCCCGCATCCCGGAGAGGAAAGCGCGATGATCGGAGGAGTGATCGCGACCAATGCCGGGGGAGCGAGGGCCGTTAAATACGGAGTGATCAGGAATTATATACGCGGTTTAGAAGTGGTCCTTCCCACTGGTTCTGTTATTCGCCTCGGAGGAAAACTCATGAAGAGCAGCACGGGATATAACCTGCTCAATCTGATCATCGGCTCTGAGGGAACACTCGGTGTCGTGACTCGCGCGACGATTCAGCTGATGCCCGCTCCCCGGGTGATGAGGTCCTTGATCATTCCGTATGATGAGCTGGAAAAGGCGATCGAGACTGTTCCATTATTGATCAAGAAGAAAATCCTTCCGCTTGCGGTGGAGTTCGTTCCCAGGGATGCCATTCAGATCACAGAGAGGTTCCTGAAAAAAAGATGGCCATGCACCCAGGGGTGCACTCATCTTTTGATCATTCTCGATGCTTCGAGTGAGGACGAGATAGACAGATTATCCGAAGAAGTGGCTGAAACCTGCATGGAAAAGGGGGCTCTGGACGTTTATGTGGCAGACAGCCCGAAAAAACAGGAGGAAGTCCTGGATATCCGCAGCAAGATCTACGAGGCGATTAAGTCTCATACGCTTGAAGTCCTGGATATTTCGATTCCGAGGGCAGAGATCGCCCGCCACGTCAAAAAGGTCCAGGAAGTCTCGCGAAAATACAACATGTGGCTTCCGACCTTCGGCCATGCCGCTGACGGAAACGTACACACGCATATCATGTCCGCCCGTTTTGAGGGAGGGAAGGTCGTCTCTATCCCCGAAGAGGAATGGAAGTCGAAATTTGAGAAAGTGCGCAGGGAGCTTTACAAAGACTGCCGAGACAGGCAAGGAGTGATTTCAGGGGAGCATGGGATCGGCATTGTCAAGAAATCTTACCTGTCTTATGTCCTGGATGAGGAGACGATCGAGCTGATGAAAGGCATAAAGAGGCACTTTGACCCTCAAAACATCTTGAATCCCGGAAAAATCTTTGATTAAATACGTTATTCACGACTGCTGTTATTATTAGGAGGAACAAATGCGCATTCGGAAATTCCTGGTCCTGTGCTTTGTGGTTCTGCTGATTGCAGGTTTAATGATCCCGACAGTTCAAGCCAGACAAGAAAGCCGGAAAAACAATTCGATGGAAGCACTCGTTGGACCCGAGTTATTCAGGAATTTGGTCTTCCGAAACATCGGACCGGCCAATATGATGGGACGTGTCGCAGATGTGGAAGGCGTCCCCGGAGATCCCAATATCGTATATGTCGGCACGGCTTCAGGCGGAATCTGGAAAACTGTTAACGGGGGTGTCACTTGGACGTCCATTTTTGACGACCAACCGGTTGCTTCGATAGGAGATTTAGCTCTGGAACCCGGCAATCCCGATGTCATCTATGCCGGGACCGGGGAGTCTAACGTCCGCAACAGTGTTTCCTTCGGGAATGGTGTCTATAAATCCACCGATGGCGGAAAGACCTGGTGGCACATAGGACTCGAAGACACCAGGCACATTTCGCGAATCGTGGTCAATCCGAAAAATCCCGATGTCATTTATGTGGGAGCCTTGGGCCATGCTTTTGGGCCGAATAATGAACGCGGAGTGTTCATGTCCTCTGATGGCGGAAAAACCTGGAATAAGGTTCTCTACACGGATGACCGACATGGCGTGGCAGACTTGGATATCAATCCTCAGAATCCGAATATCGTTTATGCCGGGTTATGGCTATTCGAGCGGAAACCCTGGACGTTCACCAGCGGAGATGAAAACGGCGGAGTTTTCAGGTCGATAGATGGGGGACAGAGCTGGGAAAAAATGACACAAGGCCTCCCGAAGCTTATGGGCCGGATTGGAATAAAAGTCGCGAGAAGCAATCCCAACGTGATTTATGTCATAACAGAATCTCCGGAAGGAACGCTCTATCGATCTGATGACCGTGGAGAAACGTTCCGGAATGTCTCCCGAAACGTGCAGATTGTTTCTCGAGGCTTTTACTACACCGATATAAGAGTTGATCCTGCGGATGAGAACAGGATCTACGCGGTCTCCTCCCGGCTGTCTCTTTCAATCGACGGAGGGCAAAATTTCAAGCGCATCTCACGGGAAACACATGTGGATTTTCACTCGCTCTGGATAGATCCCGAGAATCCCAACAGGATGTGGCAGGGACAGGATGGAGGAGTGTGTGTATCCTATGACAGGGGGAAGACCTGGGATTACGTAAATAACTTCCCTGTCGGGCAGTTCTATCAGATATACGCAGATGACCGGGAACCTTTCTATTATGTGGGTGGAGGAATGCAGGATAACGGAACCTGGTACGGACCGAGCCGCAACAGAGAGCCTTTTGGGATCCTGAATGACGACTGGAGGATGATCAGTTTTGGTGACGGCTTTCATATCGTCGTTCACCCGATGAATCAGGAGCTCTTCCTGAGTGAATCTCAGGGAGGCAATATCATGAGAACAGATATGAGAACTCGCGAGCAGCAGATCGTCAGCCCTCAACCGCGCCGGGCGGATGGTGCACCCGTTTCCACTCTGGAATACAGGTTCAACTGGAATACGCCCATCATTCTTTCGCTCCACAACTCTCAGACAGTGTACATTGGCGGCAATGTCGTCTTCAAATCAACGGATTTCGGCACAACATGGGAGGTCATAAGCCCGGACCTCACCACCAATGACCCGGAAAAAAAGAAAACAGCCGGTGGGCCGGCGTGGACAGAAAACACCACAGCAGAATACCACTGCACGATCATCAGCCTGGCGGAATCTCCGCTGCAGCCAGGAGTCTTATGGGCAGGAACAGACGATGGGAACCTGCATGTTTCGATGAACGGGGGAGATACCTGGAAGAGCGTTGTGGAAAACGTTCCAAAGGTTCCAGCCTATTCACCAGTCTCTCACATCGAGCCATCCCGCACATCTGCGGGAGTGGCCTATTGTTCTTTCGACCGGCACATGCTCGATGATTTCCGGCCACTTGTGTACAAAACGACAGATTTTGGACGGTCCTGGACAAACGTGACAGGCAATCTTCCGGAGAAGGCTTATGTCTGGGTCGTGCGGGAAGACCCGAAGAATCCAAACATCCTCTATGCTGGAACAGAGCTTGGTCTTTTTGTCTCGTTGACTCAAGGAAATCATTGGTTCCGACTCCGGATGAAGAATCTTCCCACAGTTTCGGTGCATGATATCCTCGTGCATCCTCGGGATAACGACCTCATCCTGGGAACGCATGGCCGGAGCATCTGGATCTTTGATGATGTTTCGTTTCTCCAGGAATTGACCCCCAGTACACTCACCAGCCCGGCTCATCTTTTCACTGTCCGTCCTGCACTCCGTTATGCCACTAAACCCACGCGATACGGAATCGGGGATAAAGCCTACAGGGGGCCGAACCCTCCGTATGGAGCCCTAATCACGTACTCTCTTAAAGAAAAATCCGATAAAAAAGTCGCAGTCAAGCTTGAGATTCTCGATAGAACCGGAAAAGTCATTCGGACAATCAAGAATATTCCAAGGGAAGCGGGTATCAACCGCGTTGCCTGGGATCTGCGCCTTGAAGGACCTCGCCCGCGCCGCGAAGAGAGAAGGGAAGAGGACTTTTTCTTCAGAGGACCCCGCGGTCCGCTGGTTCTTCCAGGAACATATACGGTGAAGCTCACGTTGGGTGACAATACTTATGACACATCCTTTGAAGTCCGAGTCGACCCGACTGTCTCGGTTTCCCCGGACCAGCTCCAGATTCAACAGCAGTATTCCATTCAACTCCGAGACATGCAGTCCTTCGTGAATGATGGACTACGGGCGCTGGATATTCTGGAGAAGCAGATCGAAGAACGAAAGGACACCTTGAGCCAACAAGGGATAAACGTTCCGGAGCAAGTGACGGATGCGATAGAGGATCATTCCAAAAAGATCGGGTCCTTGAAGAACATTCTGGCTGCACCTGAAGGAAGAGCGTTCTGGAGCGAAGGACCGCGTTTGAGTGGGAGGCTGAGCCGACTGTTCGGGTCCATCGATAGCGTGCATGCTCCTCCGACGCAAGCCCAGATCGATTATTTTCGCGAACTGGAAGAGGAATTCAATTCAGCCATCGAAGATGTGAACGATTACCTGAGCCAGTCCGCCATGGACCTCAATAAAACATTCAAGAAATTCCAGGTGCCTCTTCTCATTCTTCCCGATCCTATCAAGATCTCAGAAAAATAAAGGAGAGAGAGAGGAATGCCAGACCTGACCACTTCATATATGGGATTGAAACTCCGGAATCCAGTGATCGTATCCAGCAGCGATTTGACCAAATCCGCAGAGGGGATTCTTCGCTGTTATGAAGCGGGTGCTGGAGCGGTCGTTTTGAAATCGATCTTCGAGGAACAGTTTCAGGAATTAGCCGATGTATCTGAGAAAGAATCCGGGATATACCCGGAAGCTTTGGATTATTTGAGAATGGGAGGATTGCTCGAGTATGCGCCTCAAGACATCTGTGACATGATTCGTAAAGTGAAGAAAGAATTGGATATCCCGGTGATTGCCAGCATCAACTGCCGGTCCCCCAGACTCTGGCCGAGCTTCGCCAGGCAGTTCCAGGAGGCCGGTGCGGATGGGCTCGAGCTCAATATCTATTTTCTTCCGCTTGACCTGGATACACCCGGGTCAACGTACGAAGAGCATCATGTCCAGATCCTCAAGGAAGTCAAGAAGGCTGTTTCCATTCCGGTCTCTGTGAAATTGATGTCGAAGGTCACCTCCGTCCCCCATATGGGAAAAAAATTGGCGGATGCGGGATGCGACGCGCTCGTGCTTTTTAACTGGTTCGTTGAGCCGGATATCGACACACATACCCTCAAGACAACAAACATCATCGGCAAAGGAAACTTCTTTCATTGTTTGAGATGGGTGGCGATTCTGGCCGGGAGGGTGAAGTGTGACTTGGCCTCTTCTGGAGGAGTGAAGAAAGCTGAGGATGTGATCAAACAGATCCTGGCCGGAGCCTCTGCCGTCCAGGCCAGTACACTCTTTTTCCAGAAAGGGATAAAGGCTATTCAAGACCTTGTCAAAGGAATCGAAGAATGGATGGACAATCACAAATTTGCGGCTGTCGAAGATTTTAGAGGCGAACTTTCTTTTAAAAAACAGAAATTGGCTTTCAAGGGAGATGGTGAAGCCGAAGCTTTTTTCCGGGCTCAGTATTTAAAAGCTTATGCAACACTCAAAGAGGAATGAGAGGAATTTTCGCAAATCAGCTTTCTGTGATGCCCGTGAATTTCTTCCAGCCCTTTTCTAGGATTTTGGGAGAAGATAGATTAATATATAAAAAAAAGGGAACAGGCTTCTTTTTAAAAGAAGAGAGACAGTGCTCTAAAAAAGAGCTTGGCCCCTTTTAAATGAAAAATGGGGGAAAAAATGGAAAGAATCACTGAAATTTTTGTCGTACTGGAAAATCGTCCTTCCACTTTGGGTGAGCTGTGCAGCCACCTGGCTGAACACAAGATCAACATCGAAGCCATCGGCGTCTTCCAGGATACAGCCAAGATCTATGTCAAAAAGGTCAATAAAGCAATGAAGGTACTCGATAAATTGGACTACACGACGGAGCAGAGGGATGTTTTGAAGGTTGACCTTGAAAACAGACCTGGCGCACTGGCTGAAGTGGCCTCGAAGCTGGGAAATAAAGGAATCAATATCGAATACTGTTACGGAGCGCTTAGCAAGAAAGGCAATACCACCGCAGTGATTTTAGATGTTTCAGACATCGGCAGGGCTCTCGAGATATTAAAATAAAAAATCTTGGGGTCAGGCTTTGATAGCTTTGATAAATCAAATGATAGGAGTCCAGCCCTAACAAGATATCAAGAGGCTGAATCTGAACGCATCCCTCTGGTAAAGATTCTGGCAGGCCCTTAACTCACTCAGTTATCAAAGCTATCAAAGCCTGACCCCGTTTTTTATCTGAAGGAGGTCCGCATGAAGAACAAAGGATCAAAGATTTTTATTCTCTTGCTGCTTTTCTTTTTCATCGGGATTTCTCATTCTGCCGAGATTCCTCTGGGGATACTTTTAGAGGAAGTTTACTCTGTGCCCTCGCCTTCCGGTTATGAACATATGATGGCGAAGAAGATCCAGCACTATCTGCCGCGCAATTTGGCTGCGGAGAAGGATAACCTGGGAAGCCTGTATGTGGCCGCGGGAAAAGGAAAGGAACAGATGGTCCTTCTCGCGTGTATGGATGAGATGGGGTATATCGTCAGCGGCATAAACGATGAGGGATATCTGCTGCTGGACAGAGTCGTGCCGGCTCCGCACCCGCTTTATGATTCCTTCCACTTGGGACATCCGATGCTGATCTGGACAGAGAAAGGAGCTGTTTCTGGGGTGATGGCTCTACCTTCTGTCCATATCCTTTCACGAGAAGGAAGACAACAGCTGCAGAGCTTTTCCCTTGACCGGATATTCCTGGATGTGGGCGTTCAATCAAAAGAAGAAATCAAAAAGAAAGGGATCAGAATGCTGGATGCTGTGATCCCGTTTCGGGACCTCACCCGTCTCGCAGGGGATAGAATTTCTGGTTTCTCACTCGGGAACAAAGCCTGTTCGGCGCTGCTCCTGCACCTGGTCCGGAAAATCGATACGAGGAAGCTGGAGAATAGGACAACGTTTATCTGGATGGCTCAAACGAATTTCTATTCCCGCGGTTCGAGGCCCAGGGCAGCGATGGGGGCACTTCGAGTGAAGATGAATCTCAATCCAGAAAATGTTCTCCTCATAGGAATCATACCAGTCGAGAGAGCCGGACAGATTGAAATCGCACTCGGAGCGGGGCCGGTCCTGGCTTATCCAGAGGACGGCCGTTCCGACCTCAGTGAAAAAATTAAGGAGATCGCAGAAAAGGAAGAAATTTCTCTTCAGCATTTCCCGGGTTTTGAGTCCAGCCTGATGAGTCCGTTCGCCGCTGGAAACACGAATGTTCTGACTCTAGGGCTGCCCGTAAAATTTTCTTCAACTCCTGCTGAAGTGGTGGATTTGAAAGATGCCCAGGCTTTGGAAAAACTGATTTCCAACCTTCTTGAAGGAGGAAAAAGATGAGGGCAAAATATTGGATTTCTCTTATGGCACTGTGTCTCTGTTTCTCTGTTGTTTGGAGCAAACCGAATGGCCCCATGTCTTCATGGGAATTGCTGAAAGAGCTGGTTTTGATTCCCGGTGTGTCCGGGTATGAAGGAGAAGTGGCTGATTTTATCCAAACCCGTTTCCCGCGGGATATCCAGCCTCAAAGAGATGACATCGAGAATATCTGGTTCACTGTCGGGGAAGGACGTCCTCATCTTCTTTTTGTAGCGCACACGGACGAGATTGGCTTGGTGGTGGAAGAGATAACACCTGAAGGGACACTGAAAGTCAGAGGAAGAGGAGGATTTTTATCTCGAATGTACGAGGGCCGCCCTGTAGTGGTGTATACAGGAAAAGGAGCTGTCAACGGAGTCGTGGCTCTCCGGCCGGACTATTTCAAACGGGAAGCTGCGTCCTCATCTTTCAGGACGAGTGACATCGAAGTCTATCTAGGAGTCTCCTCGGAGAAAGAAGCGCGCAGCCTGGGGATTGAAAAAGGAGACTCGATCACCATAAAAAAGAGAATAAGCGAGCTTTCTCCAGACTTGATCGCGACACGGGCAGTGGATGACCGGGCCGGGTGCGCAGCCCTTCTGGCCGCCGCCTTTGACATTGACTGGAAAAAGATTAAAGGGAAAACCATCACTTTTGCTTGGGATGTGCAGGAAGAGATCGGCCTGATCGGCGCCTCGCGTCTTGCCCAGACGCTCAAACCGGACTATGTTTTCCCCGTGGATACTTTTGTCTCTTCCGATGCGCCTCTGGATTCAAAGAGATTTGCCCGGATCGTTCTGGGGAAGGGAGCGGTTCTCCGTGCTATCGACAGCAGCAATATCGCTCCGAGGATCGAATTAGAAAAAGTCATGAAGATTGCACAACGCAACGGTATTCCGTTTCAACTGGGCAACACCCGTGGTGGGAATGACGGCTCTGTCTTCATTCCAGGAGGAGCGACCGATATTCCTCTTTCGTGGCCTGGGGTGTATTCTCATTCTTTTATCGAAAAGATTCACCGCCACGACCTCGAAGCTTTGACACGGCTGATCGTGGCCATAGTCAAGGATTGGGAATAGAATCCTGATCCCAATACTTCTTTTGATAAGGTCGAGCTTGACCTTTTCCGTTCGAAAATATACATTCCATGTGTCATTGCGAGCGAAGCGTGGCAATCTCGTAAGATGATTCAGGTGTTCCTTTGAGTTTTGGCTTCGCCCTGATTCTATTTTAATCATTTCCTTTGAGGAGTGAGCCATGAATGAAAACATAAAGAAAAAGAATATTCTTTTCACTTTCCCGCGGACCTTCTGGGTGGCCAATATGATGGAGCTGTTCGAAAGAGGAGCCTACTACGGATTGAACGCTGTTCTGGCTGTCTACCTGGCCGACCATCTTCATTTTGAGAAGCAATCGATCGGGCTCCTGCAGGGATTTGTGTATGCTCTCACTTACATCCTGCCCATATTCGGAGGAGCACTGGCTGACCGACTCGGCTACAGGAGGATGCTGCTTGTCGCTTTTTCTCTATTGACGGTTGGCTATTTTGCAGCCGGTCATACCGACATTTACGGATTGATCTTTCTTTTTCTGCTGATCATGGCCACAGGAAGCGGCCTCTTCAAACCGATTATTACTGGAACTGTAGCCCGCACCACGACCAAAGAAAATAGCGGATTCGGATTCGGAGTGTACTATTGGAGCATCAATCTTGGCGCATTCCTCGCGCCTCTCTGGGTAAGTTACATCAAAGGGTTCAGCTGGCGTTACGTTTTCCTGTCTTCTGCGGCCTGGTGTTTTTTAATGCTCCTTCCGACGATATTCGTCTACAGAGACCCTGAGAGACCAAAGAGCACAAAGCCCATACGCCAGGTGCTGAAAGAAGCTCTACTTGTCCTGAGCAATTCTCGATTCATGCTGCTGATCGTCGTGTACTCCTGTTTCTGGATTCTGTATTTTCAGATGTTCGGTTCTATTCTCTGGTATTTGCGGGATTTTATCGACAGAACGCCAGTGAACGATTTCATGCAGAAGATCTTTTTTTTGAGACCTTTCACGTTTGATGCGGAGTTTGTCACGATCATTAATGCCGGCACTATCGTGCTTCTTGTGATACTCGTCAGTCGGATCACAACAAATTTAAAGGTCATCCCTGTCATGGCCGCAGGGATCATCATCGGGTCAGGAGGATTTTTGGTGCTGGCCTTTACCCGGAGCGCCTGGATGTTTATCCTGGGTATTGCGGTCTTTTCCGTCGGCGAGATGACCGCCCATCCCAAATACTACAGTTACGTCGGGATCGTCGCTCCCCAAGACAAAAAGGCCGTCTACATGGGCTACGCGTTTTTGTATGGTGTTTTTGGAAGTTTGTTTGGCAGCAATCTTGGCGCTGTCCTCTACGAGAAGCTGCTCAATCCTATTGTGCCAAATGCTGAGGATCTCTCCTCTGGTGTTTCTCTCTCTCCTGAAGTTATTGGCCAATTGAGATTTTTTTGGCTAATTTTCGCTGTCCTCGGAGTGGTCTGTCTTTTAGGTATGCTGCTCTATAATAAATTTTTTGTCGAGGATACGCCTGTAACTAACCACCGTGCCTGGAAGATCATGTTCGGAATATACATTGTGTTTGCTCTGGCCGGCATCTATTTCATAATTTCTTCCCTTTTTCTTGCTGAACAGATTCAGTGGAAGACTCTGGTTCAGGGGCTTATTCTGCTCGCTCTTGGAAGTGGGGGAGTGCGGATAAGCTTGAGGAGGAAAGAATGAAATCTCTGACTGAATATCTTGTATTAAACACTGCAAAGAGGCGAGAATTCATCAACATCACCGGTGATGTGGAGGATTTCGTCGAGAAAAGCGGTGTCAAAGAAGGATTGTGCCTGGTCAATGCCATGCATATCACAGCCAGCGTCTTCATTAATGATGACGAAGGCGGGCTGCATCGCGATTTTGAAGAGTGGCTGGAGGCACTCGCACCTCATGAGCCGATTTCCCGGTACAGGCATAACCGGACAGGCGAAGATAATGGGGATGCCCATCTCAAAAGGACGATAATGGGAAGAGAGGTCGTGGTCGCTGTTACAGGAGGAAAGCTGGATTTTGGTCCCTGGGAGCAAATCTTTTATGGAGAATTTGACGGCCGGAGGAGAAAAAGGATCCTGGTCAAGATCATAGGAGATTAAAAAGCAGGCTGGATGCTCTTTCTGGGATTATAATTTATATCCCTGTTTCATCATTTCCTGGTCGACTTCATACCGCAATGCCTGAAGTTTTTCGGAAAGCCATCCCAATTCATCGAAGCGCTCGATTTCTCCTTGAGCCGCTTTTAAATGACTCAAAACTGAATATAGGGCAAATGATATTTCAGGCCTATAATTTTTACTCATTCGAACCCCCTCCGTATTCGGCGCATTGTCCGTTGATCAGTATATCAAATTTGATTTAAGAAGGAAAAGGAGTTTTAAAAGGGAATACGTTCCTTTTTTGGGAAGGGAGACAGTCCCTATCTTCCTTAATATGAGGAAGTTAAGGGAAAGTCCGCATAAAAAGTCTTTTTTTATACAAAAAGCGTCACATCAGCTTGCTGGGCCTGCTCGATGAAGGATGCGACTCCCACACACTGGTTGACTTCATCGATCATGGTGTCTTTGGGAATCTCCATGACCTGCATGCTCATCTGGCATCCGATGAATTTGACTCCGAGATCTATGGCGGCCTGCCTGAGTTCGGCTAATGTGGGAACGTTTTTGGCTTTCATCATTTTCTTGAACATCCAGCGGCCGATTCCTCCGAAGCTCATTTTGCTCGGACTCGAACGGCTGATATCACCTCCGTAAAAAAGACCGAGCAGGCGTCCCAGGAAGCTTTTCCCGCTTCTCTTTTTTTTCTTGAGTGCGCGAAGACCCCAGAACGTGAAGAACATGGTCACATCCATGTTCGAGGCTGCTGCTCCGGTAGCTATGGAAAATGCTGCGAATAATTTATCCATGTCGCCGCTGAAAACGACCATGGCCAACTTTTTCTTTTTTTCGTCTGGCATCGTGAGAAATATCTCCTTGGATTAAGGCTTGCGCTCGATGGCGGCCTTAATCGTTTTGGACTGCGAAGAGAGGGCCTCCTGAAGGACTTCGCTGATCAGGTCGAAGGCTTGGATTATTTTAGGATTGGAAATTGAGTAATAGACATTGATCCCCGCGCGGCGGTCTGTCACAATTCCTTTTGTCCTCAATATGGCTAAGTGTTGGGATAGATTGGCCTGAGATATTCCCGTTTTGTGCACAAGTTCGTTAACGGACATCTCTTTCTGACGGAGGTTGTCCAGGATTTCCTGCCTTTTGGGATTGGAAAGAGTTTTACAGATGTCGGAATGAATGTTGTAGAAGTCTTTTTTTTTCATTTGTGTTGTCCTTTATTGACCCTCTTTCATTACAATATTCGAATATACAAATTTTAACTCATAAATTGACTCTTTTCAAGGAAGGGGGAGGATATATCGAAGGAAAAGCACCGTATTGCGAGGATGAAAGGATATGCAGGAGAAGTTTCTTTTTGTATGAAGAGAAACGGCTCCTCTCTTTCGCGAACAGAACGATGTATAAAAGGGGGCAGGCATTTTTTTTAATAAAGTAGCCTGTCCTCTTTAATTTAACTTTTATTTAATTTCCTGGATAGAGCAGTGAATTCAACAGAAACTTGTATGTGCCGTGGGATTGGGCGCGGAACTGACAGCGGATCCCGATGAAAATGATGTGACCTTTTTTATATTTCGTATCCACCACGGCGGCCCTTCGAGCGATGACCTCTTCTCCCAGAAGCCATCCGCTCAACAAAATGTCTTCGTCGGGAAAACTGGCGACCACTTTTCGGTCCCACTCTGCGCGTGGAACCCTGGTGTTGAAAACCATGCTGCGGGAGAACATGGCGGCCGCTTCACCGGGCATCCCGTAGCCGATGGGCGATGTACTGTCAACTTTAATTTTCAAAAGAGAGGTCGGACAGAAGAATCTGCTGCGCTCCACGCGTTCCAACGCGTTACTCACCGGGGGCTTGAACTCTTTAAAAACCAAGTCGCATGCATCATTCAACGTGACGAGAATTCCACCCTTTTCCACGAAACTCTTCAGAGCTTCAACCCCTTCCTTCTCGATTCCTCCTTCATATTCGGGAGGGCCTTCTGAGTAATAGCGGGCATAGCGCGAGGTCGGGCTTGGCTTTCCTGATTTGATGATGTCAGCACTTTCACTCGCAAAAACGATCACGTCATATTTCGCTTTCAGGTCGACTTTTTTCGATTTTTCTGTTTTCTTCCCCTTCTTATCTTTAACCGGGGGTTTGAAGTCTTTGTTATGAAGAGTTGTGAACGGGATTCCCAGGTCATCCAAAACGTACCGTGTCCATCCCTCGTCCATGTTGGACCTCCAGGACTGGTAGAGGCCGATCCTGGGATTCTTCAGGGGTGATACGGGAACATTGGAAATGCTGAGGAGTCCGAAAGCTTTGGAATTCCATTTTTTCAGCAGGTCCGGGAGAAGCTTCTGGACGGCGGCCGTGTTCTTGGTGATGAAGCTTCCGGGAGCGGCTGTAAAATTTTCTCTTTTGATTTTGTCCTTTGAGCGGGACAACTCGATCTTGTTCTGGAGAAGAGCAAAGGCGATTGAATAAGAAGCGTTCATCCGGCTGTCCAGGACGATGTAAGCCGGAGCAGATTCTTTCTGAACTGGTGAAACGGAAACAGCGGGGACTTTTTCCAGTTTTTCTGTTTTGACCTCAAACGGCTTTTCGATCCGGTCGCATTCCACACCCATCTGCAGTGGAAGAGTCCAGCCCGCATTGTCATACGGAGGGACGGGAGGACCTCCGGGGTACTGTCGGAGATCCGGGTACTTTTGTCTTTCGAGCAGGGCCTGCGCATAGGGCTTGTAAGGCTGTGACATCCTGACCACAAAAGAACCAGCCGGATAGACTTTTCCTCCGGCGATAAACTCTTCTTTAGCCTGCTGGATTTCCACGCCTCCGAGCCTCAGGATTTTGAGCATTCTCAGCGTTGTGGGATAGTCGCGCTGCTTGCTCGGGATGACAAACGCAAACGGCTCCCCTTTTTCTCTGTTTTCGATGGAATTCTTGTACATCCTGTAGAAGTTATACAGGAAATCTTCTTTATGAAGATACGCAGTCTTGATCAAGCTCATCGTGAGCACAATCTCGTAGTCCACAAGGTCTCTGAGCCTCCACCAGCCCCCCGGCCAGGGGTCCGGGAATTCTATGCGTTTCTCATAGTAGGATTGGGGGACTTCTGTCGGCTCGATGTATATCGGAGAAGCGACGCGGACGGAGGCCATTTCACTGAGCAAGCCGACAACGTTGTGCAGCCAGGAGGTGTCGTCACAGGCCCCGATCCACCACGCGGTGAAGCTTCTTCCATGAACGACGCCTTTATAGCCATTCTTCTGGAGGTCATAGGCCATGTTCGCTCCGCAGAGGTTCACGCCGCGCCAAAGAAGGGGCTGAACGTTGGGTATCGGAGGATTCATGAACGGCGGGATGAAGAGCCGGGCGCCCGTCGAACCCATCTGGTGTTGATCGATATGGACTTGAGGAAGCCAGTCATGGTACAAAATTTTGGTCACGGCTCTCGTCTCGGCCAGGTTGAACATGAACCAGTCACGGTTATTGTCATGCCCTGCGTAGTGATGGTAGAGCCATGGCATCCGGCCGCCCTCGTACTTGGTGCCCACGTATTTCCGGTACCAGTCTGTCACCATTTGCTGCCCATCAGGATTCGAGGTTGGCACAAGAAGGACGATCACGTCATTCAGGACTTTCTCCGCATCGAATGGGGTCTTATCCGTTGCCAAATTGTAAGCCAACTCCATGGCCATCTGAGAAGCCGCGATTTCAGTCGCATGCTGGTTGCATGTGACGAGCAGGATGACTTTTCCCTCCTTGGCGAGTTTTTTGGCTTCTTCAGGAGCCGTGATCCGAGGGTCTCTGAGCTTTTTCACGATTTCCCTGTAGGTGTCCAGTTTACCCATATTCTCTTTTGCAGTGATGACGGCCATGATCATCGGTTTTTTCAGTGTGGTCGTGCCGATTTCTATGACCTTGACTCTATCCGATTCCTGGTCCAGCTTTTTGAAATACGCTTGTATCTGGTTGTAGTCCGCCAGCTTGCGGTCCGCTCCGACTTTATGCCCGAGAAATTCTTCCGGGGGTGTCTGCGAAAGAAGAAAATTGGGGAGAAGGAATAAAGTCAACACGAGCACCCCTATGTTCAATCCTCTTTTGTATCGCCTCATGTGAGCCTCCTTAATTTTGATTAGATTTCTTCTATCACCTGGTTTTTTTTCTGTCAAGGGAAAAGTCCAGCTTGCGAAGAAACTTGGGAATTAACGGCTATTCCATTGACAAAGAGAGGCGATAGAGATACGATTTTTCTTGTACACCTCGAGTTGATCAGCCTCGTTGTTTTCAACATTAAACGGAGCGTTCAGAAGAAAGAAGTTTTTCAAGGAACTCAAAGACGGACCGTGCTAGATGGGGAGCTAGCGGTGCCCTGTTGCCCACAATCCGCTCCAGTGGGGTCGAATTCCCTGTCGAGGCTGTGCTTTGTCTGGTCAGTGTCTGAGTAAGTGGTGTTGAGGGTTTGGGCTCTGCGCAAAGAGCTCTCTGTGAATCCCGTCAGGACCGGGAGGTAGCAGCGGTAGCAGAGCGGTCTCTTGTGCTGCAGGTCAGCCTGGCCTGAGCTAACTGCTCGGATAACGCAGGGAAAGTTCAGTCGGAGCAGGGTGCGCGGTCCTTTTTTTGGATTTTTTCCGCTGGTTCCTGTTGTTGCCGGTTAACCCAGGAAAAAATGCGCTTCTCGTATTTTATCCCTTACGGGCACGCCGTAGGGGCAGACCCTTTCACATTCACGGCAGCTTATGCATGCGGATGCTGTCTGGGAAGGGCTGAGTCGGGAATAGGACTCTTTGGCTAAACCTGTTTTTCCGTATCCTTCATGATAAGCGAGGAAGCGCAGGATGGATGTGGTTTCTATATGGGAGGGGCAGCTCTTCCGACAGAGACCGCACATATGACAGTAGTTTTGAGAATTTTCCGCCACATGGCAGAAGAGGTTTCGTCTTTCTCCTTCTGTGAGGGACTTGCCGATCACTCCCAGGTCTTCTTCCAGTTGGTCAAACGTCAGCATCTCTATTACGACTGAAGAGATTTCCTTATTTTCGAGTGCCCACTTGAGCATGGCCTGATAAATCGTGGTCTCACCGGTCTTGTATTTTTCCAGGTTCTGTCTTCTCCCCCCGATTTTCAGGGTCTTCATGGCGATGATCCCGACATCTTTTGAATGGGCCAGTTTGATCAGGCGGCGGGTTCCGCTGGCTCCAAGGTAATCGTCATAGGTCTGGATTTCTTTTTCAGTCCTCTGGATGTCGAAGACGTTATACCCGAGCTGGACCATGTCGTAATGGCCGCACTCAACAGCTTTCTTCACAACCTCATGATGGTTGGAGTGGCAGGAAAGGCCTCTAAACCTGTATTTCCCCTGTTTTTTGAGCTTCTCGAAGGCATTGAGAACTCTTTCATCAACGAGGTTTTCTGGATTTGAAGCCCCATGAATCAAAAGAACATCCAGATAGTCTGTGTCGAGCCTTCGGAGGCTTCCCTCCACAGAGCTTATGATGGATTCTTCGCTCCAGTTCCGTCTGAGATGGAATTTCGTTCCCACGTGCACTTTATCCCTTCCCGCACGTTTGAGGAGCTGGCCGATTTGACGCTCGCTGTTGCCGTTCTGATAGGCATGGGATGTGTCGATGTAATTCACTCCTCTTTCGTACGCTTGATGAAGGATCGGCATCTCCGGCACCGGGCTTCCTCCCACTGAGATTTCGGAGATCTGCAGATTGGTTCTTCCCAGGCGGCGATAATACATCTGGCCTTTTTTCACTCTGGGACTCTGTTTTTCATCACCTGAAAGAAGCTTTGCAGGTGCCAGAGAGGCTGAAAAAGCCCCTAAAACACAGTTCCTGATAAAAGTTCGTCTTCCAGAAGATACATTGTGGTCTGGCGTGTCAATACTCATCATCAAGATCCTTTCGTTTAATCTTTCAAAAGGCTTAGCTCATTCAGCAGACTTCTTATGTTCTTTTTCCCTTTTTCATCCAGTGGAAGAAGCGGAAGCCGGGGAGGGCCGCCCGAATACCCGAGCATGTCGAGTGCGTACTTGATTCCCGGGATTCCGTGAACCTGGATGATGGCTTTATTGAGGAGCATCAGCTCAAGCTGGAGTTTGAGCGCTTCCTCGAGTTTTTTTTCTAGAAACAGGTTGTATAACCTGACGCAGTGATCCGGTGCGACTGAGGCTAAAGCCAGAATGCCTCCTTGAGCGCCGAGAAGAAGCCCCTGGAGAAAAAGTCCTCCCGCCCCAAGAAGAATGCTGAATTGAGGCGAAATGCGGGGGACGGCTTCTCCAACGGACGATAAATTCCCAGAGCTGTCCTTGATTCCCGCGATGTTATTATGCTTGGAGAGTTCGACCATAAGGTCGGAGTCGACTGAGATGCCTGTGAACCGCGGAATATTGTAAATGATCACAGGGATGTTGGACTTTTCCGCTATCGTGAGATAGTGAGCCATCAGAGCTTTCCGGTCTATCAGAGATCTGAAATAGCTGGGGGTCCGGACCAGAGCCGCGTCGATACCGAGTTCCGCCATCCTGTTTGTGAATGTGATAGTCGCTTTGGTGGACTCTCTGGCCGTGCCGACGATTATTTTTTTCCCTTGAGAAGTTGATTCTTTCGCCGCTTGAACGAGTTTTTCCGATTCGTCGTCAGAGAGATAGACGCTTTCTCCAGTGGAACCCAGGATGACGTAACCGGAAAGGCCGAACCGGTTGTATTTTTCGATGTTTGCCTTGAACCTTTGGGGGGATATCTCGTCTCCTGTGAAAGGAGTTGTCAAAGCGGCGAACACGCCCTTGAAATCAGAATGCATCTTCATCTCTCCTCAAGTCCGGCCGGGCCATAACAGGTCTTTTGTCTCCAAAATTGAAAATGGCACACACAATTTTTACTGATTTTCGATCTTCTTTAACTCGTCATCATCGAAACCGAAATAGTGTGCAATCTCGTGAATCACCACCTCTTGGACTTTCTGTTTTATTTCGTCTTCTGTGAAGCAGATCTTTTCTATGGGTTTCTGATAGATGGTTATCACATCAGGAGGCACGTTTCCGTAGAAGGGACCTCTGTGCTTGTACGGCACACCATGGTAATGCCCCAAGATCAGCTTGAAGGGTGAGCCTCCTAAACGATTGTAGACTTCTCTGGAAGGCTTCTCCTCGACGATGACCGTGATGTTTTCCAGACGTTCCTTAAAATTTTCTGGGAGTTCAGCCAGAGCCTCTTCGACGAGCTTCTCAAACTTTTCGCGTTCCATCAGGCATATGGCTCCTTGAGAATTTTCTCCTATTTTTCGATCCCTTTTCTTGCTTTGACGCCTTTTTTGTAATAATGCTTTTTCTCTTTCATTTCGGTGACAAGGTCCGCTTTCTTAAGGAATGAGGGCGGGGCATATCGTCCAGTCAGGATGACTTCAACATCGTCAGGCTTTTCGGCCAAGAAAGCCAGGATTTCCTTCTCCGATAAGAGCTTGAAGTAGACCGCGACATTGATCTCGTCCAGGATGACTATCCTGTATTTTGATGAAAGCATAGCCTCCCGGCATCTCTTCAGTCCTTTTCTGGCCTTTTGGATGTCTTCTTTGTCCGGGTCTTTTGTCACATGGATGAAGCCCTTTCGGCCGAATTGCTCGATGGTGATGTACGGAGAAAGACTCTTTGCAGAGAGAAGCTCTCCGTACAACTGGCCCTTGAGGAATTGCCCGATATAAACTTTCTGTTTATGTCCGGCTGCCCGGAAAGCCAGCCCCAGAGCAGCGGTAGTTTTTCCCTTCCCGTTTCCAGTGTAGACCTGGATGTATCCTCTTCGTTTTTTCTTCTCGTCCATCTTAACCACTATATTTTAAACCTTTTCCTGAGTCAATGACCATATCTGTCTAAAAAAAAAGCTCTGTATCAAATTTTCTTTTTATCGGAGGAGTTAGGTTTAAAAAATGAAAAAATTGACCATCATATACAGAAAATTGAGGCCTGACCGCCTGCTTCCAAGGAATTTTAAATTTATATGACTTGTGCTATAATCTGCGGCATGTTAGACCCGAAATATGTGTTAGAAAACGCTGATGTTATCATAAAAAAGACAAAGGCCCGGGGGCTGGATATCAGCCTCAACAACTTCAAGAAGCTCTATCGGGAAAAGAAAAATCACCTGACGAAATCTGAAAATTTGCGCTTTGAACGCAATAAGGCTTCCCAGCGCGTTGCCCAGATGAAAAGAGAAGGGAAGGACGCCTCGTCGATCATCTCGAAGATGAAAAAGGTCTCTGATGAGATAAAAAGCCTCGAAGAGAAGTTGAAGGAGACTGAGGAGGAGATGAATAAGGTTTTGCTGGCGATTCCGAATGTTCCTCATGAATCTGTTCCGGAAGGTCAGAGCTCAGATCAAAATGTCGAAGTGCGGAAATTCGGAAAAAAGCCGAAATTTTCTTTTCCGGTCAAAGCTCACTGGGAAATCGGGAAAGATCTTGGAATCCTTGATTTTGAGAAGGCGGCCAAGATTGCCGGCTCAAGGTTCGCGGTGTATTTTGGGGCCGGTGCAAAACTGGAGAGAGCATTGATCAATTTCATGCTGGATCTCCATACGGGGGAAAAGGATTACAAGGAAGTGATTCCCCCATTTATCGCGAACGAAAGGAGCTTGACCGGAACGGGAAACCTGCCGAAGTTCGAGAACGACCTTTTCAAGCTGCGCGGATATCATTGGTACATGATTCCCACGGCAGAGGTTCCTCTGACCAACCTGTACCAGGATGAAATCCTCGGGGGCGAGTCTCTTCCCAAGAGGTATGTGGCGTACACGCCGTGCTTCCGGCGGGAAGCAGGCTCCTACGGGAAAGATATACGAGGACTGATACGCCAGCATCAATTCAACAAGGTCGAGTTGATGAGTTTCACTCTGCCCGAGACGTCCTATGAAGAGCTCGAGAAAATGACCCTGGATGCTGAAGAGGTGTTGAAAAGACTTGGATTGCATTACCGCGTTGTCGTGCTCTGTACGGCGGATTTGGGTTTTGCGGGGGCCAAAACCTATGACCTTGAACTCTGGATGCCCTACCAGAAAAAGTACATGGAAATCTCATCCTGCACCAACTGCGAGGATTTTCAGGCAAGAAGAGCCAACATCCGGTTTAAAAGAGAAGGAAAATCCAAGACTGAATTTGTCCACACGCTGAACGGTTCAGGCGTGGCTCTGGGGAGGACTGTGAGTGCCATCCTGGAAAGCTTCCAGAATGAGGACGGCACGGTCACGATCCCGGAAGCCCTGCGGACTTATATGGACGGCCTNNTCCGGAGGGATGGCCGAGTGGCTTAAGGCGGCGGTCTTGAAAATCGCTTCCCGGGCAACCGGGACGGGGGTTCGAATCCCTCTCCCTCCGCCAGCCCCACACAACAGGAGATCCCATCCAAACGATATTTTAATTCTGTCCGGAAAAATGATAGAATAGCTTCAGACTCTGACTCGTAAGCGGAGAGGTGCTGGAGTGGCTGATCAGGGTCGCCTGCTAAGCGACTGTCTCGGTTAATGCCGGGACCGTGGGTTCGAATCCCACCCTCTCCGCCATCGAATTTCCCCATTAGAAGGCCCTTAATATCTTTGCTCGAGAAATTTTATGATTTTTGCACTTCCTGAGGGAAAAGGATAGCTCCGCATTCCTCGGAGAGTTACCCAGCGGTGATGGTTCTTAGTCATGAGGGGTGCATTTTTTAGCCTGCATTCATAGGCATACAGGGTTACTTGGAATTGAGTATAGGAATGCCGGACTCTGATCAGGAGATTTTCGGATTGGACTTCTGCCTTGAGCTCCTCTTTTATCTCTCGATGAAGAGCCTCTTCTAGTGTCTCCTCTTGTTTTCTTTTTCCTCCAGGGAATTCCCAGAGGTCAGCCAGGAGTCCTTCGGAGGGTCTTTTTTGAATGAGGAATCTTCCGTTTTTTCGGATTATGGCCACAACTGTTTCAATCTTTCGATAATTCCTTTTTTTGGGGAGAGGAATGACCTCCTGTTGACCGTCTTTATACGCCTGGCAGTGATCACTGAGAGGGCAGAGAAGGCAGGAGGGATTTTTAGGCCGGCAAACCAGGGCTCCCAGCTCCATCATGGCCTGGTTAAAGATCCCGGGCCTTTTGTGCGGGAAGTGAGGAGTGAGAAAATCGAGTAAGGCTTTGTCTTTTTGAGGGTTGGCTTCACTGCGTACGCCTTTCAGCCTCATGAGAATTCTACGCACGTTGGCGTCTACAACCGGAAACGGTTTGTTAAAGGCCAGGCTGAGAACCGCAGCCGTAATGTAAGGGCCGAATCCAGGGAGTTTGTTCAATTCCTTGTAGTCCTGGGGAAGTTGTCCGTTGAATTTCTCCATAATAATCTTTGAAGCACTATGGAGATTTTTCGCTCTCTGGTAATATCCCAAGCCCTGCCAGGCTTTGAGAACTCTTCTGAGCGGAGCTAGACTGAGGCTCTGAATATCCGGAAAGGTTTGGATCCATTCCAGATAATAGGGAAGTACGGCTTGGACGGTTGTCTGCTGGAGCATGACCTCAGAAACCCAGATCGTGTAGGGATTACGGTCCTTTCTCCATGGAAGATTTCTGTGATGCCGTTTGTACCAGAGCAACAATTTTCTCTGGAATGAGGATGTGCCTGTGTTTAGACCTTCCATTTATGTGCAGACAGCGTTCTCCCTTCGTTTTTTTAATGCCTGGGCATTACACAAGAGGTTCATACGTCAATAATTCCTCATTGATCGATGCGCAAGACCGTTTTAGCACGATTGACTATCCTTTGGCAAAGCAAAGTTCTAAACTCTTCTTGACATCGGTATTTGAGTATTATATTTTTCTTAATGAATTCTAGAGAAAAAGCTGAAGTGCGCGGTGTTATAGCCATCCGGGAGTTCAGCTTGAAGGAGAGGCGGAGCCCGTTCCTGCGCACCTGGGATTAATTCAAACCAAAAACTCTTCAACTGGAGAGATGGAAGTGATAGTCTTCACCGATGAGATGATGAATTCGGAATTCACCCCTCAAATCCTCCTTACCGATGATTGACACTGTTCGCGTCATTTGCAATCATAGAACGCAACTGGGCTGTGTGTGTTTGAATTATTGATAATACCGACTAGGTCAAAATGAAGAAAATAGGCAAATACGAAATCCAGAGCATACTGGGAAAGGGAGCCATGGGGATTGTCTACAAAGCTCTTGATCCCGATATCAACCGCCAAGTGGCCATCAAGACCATTCGTTTCGATTTATCCTCGGAAGAGACTGATACCGAAGAAATTATGCAGAGGTTCATGAGAGAAGCTCAGGCCGCGGGAAAACTGACTCACCCCAATATCATCACGATCTTTGATGTGGGAAGAGAGCAGGACCTGACCTATATCGTTATGCAGTTTATCGAGGGTCCGAGTATCCAGAGGCTCATCGCCAAAGGCGAGAAATTTTCTATCCCAGAAATCACCAAGCTCATGGAGTCGGTCTGCAGTGCTCTGGATTATGCCCATCAGAATGGGATCGTCCATCGGGATATTAAACCTGGAAATATTCTGTTGGATAACAATAAAAAACCGTATATCTGTGATTTCGGTGTGGCGCGCGTTGACACTTCGACCTTAACGCAATCGGGAACAGCCGTGGGAACTCCGAGCTACATGTCTCCTGAACAGGTCATGGGAAAGAAGGTAGACAAGCGCTCGGATATATTCTCTGTGGGATGTATCCTGTATGAAATTTTAACGGGAAGACGGCCTTTTGAAGCCGAGAGTATCACGACTGTTATTTATAAGATCATCAACGAAGAGCCTCCGGCCATCAGTGAGCTCAAAAAAGGGCTCCCGGCTGGATTTGGGAAGATCATCGCCAAAGCTTTAGCCAAGGACCCGAACAACCGCTACCAGAATTGCATTCAGCTTGCCGAGGATTTGCGTAACCTAGATAAACTGTCCGATAAAACCATAGCCGTTACCGTGACCAAAGAAGCTCAAATCCCTGAAATCGAGGAAAAAGAAGAGGAAAAAGAGGAAGAAAAGAAAGTTGAAGAAAAGAAGAAAAGCAGATTGGGACTCATCCTCGGGATCACCATACCTTCTGTTTTGATCATCGCGGCGGGTGGAGCTTATTTTTACAATGAGCAAACCGGGAAATTGCCTTTTGTGACAGAGGTTGTCCAGAAAGTAGCTGGAATGCTGGGCGCATCGCCGAGCAGAGCAGACCCTGGGGTGAAGCTCACCATAGAAGAGAAATTGATCATGGCCCAAGAAAATTTAGAAAAAGGAAATTATGCGGAAACCATCCGTCTGGCTGAAGAAGTTTTGGCTGAAGATGCGGGCAACATGGCTGCTGAAGACTACAAGGAAAAAGCCCGGAAACAGTTGGAGATGGCAGGGGGGCAGCCCGGTCAGAAAGTTGAACCGAAACCACCCCCTGATTCTGAGGTCGTGGTTACCGACCCCAAAGTGCTTGCGCTCAACAGCATCAAACAGAGTTTTGAAAAAGGGGACTACGACGAGACGGTCAAACTGGCTGATGCTTTTCTTGCCGAGAATCCGGGTGATTCAACAGCTATGGATTATAAGAATAGAGCAGAAACCCAAATAACGATCGGAAGCATGCTCCAGACAGGAATCAATCACTTCAACAACAAAAGATATGAACAGTGCAAACGGGAAATGGATAAAATATTAAAACTGGAATCAAGCCACAAAGAAGCCAAGACATACTGGAACAGGGCGGATCAGGCTATTTTCGAGATCGGCGCGCGAAGGGATATCGCTCGAGTTGTGGAAAGTATAAGGAAGGCTGAGCAGGATAAGGAGCTCCCGGCGATTCTTTACTATATCGGATCTGCAAATCTCAGAAATCAGAAACAATTAGACGCAACAGAAATTTTTAATAATTACGACAATATTCAATCTTATAACGAGAATATAACAATAAAATTCCAGGATAGAACACACGTAGAAGTGAAATTTTATAATTTATCCACGGCTGACAACAAGTATACAGCTCAACGAGAAAAGATTTACGAAGGAAACATCACTTGGACGATTGAAAGACAAGGGAAGAACTGGAAAATAATCAAAGAAGACAGACAATAGTAGTACTCGGCATATTAGCCGTTTTTAAAAGAATCACTGCCTATAAGAGGAGGGAAAGGATGGTACAGAAGAAACTCAGAATAGGCATAACCTTAACCAGAGTGTTTCTCCTGTTTTTTCTCGTTGGTGTTCTGGTGGCCGCCCCTGTTAAGATTAAAGTCAAGCTGGACAACGCGAGCATCAAAGCCACCAAAGCCATCGCAGGAAGGACTCTTGCCCGGGTTCCTTTGAATACTATACTGGATGGGCAGAGGGAGGGATCCTGGTACAGAGTCAGCTATCAAGGAGCCTCCGGATACATCCATTCGATGAATGTTGAAGAGGTCACGGGAGCCGTGGCTGGAGGACCGGGCATGGAAACAAAGACTCAGCCAGAAATCGTTGCTGAGATCGGTGTTAAAATGAATGAGAGCACGAAGAAGATCAGCCAGGAGAAAAAGTATGATGAAGCCATTGATTCTCTCTGGCCCTTGGTTGCCAAAGCTTTCACGGTCATAGACAAGAGAAAAGAGAAAGAATTGGCGACTGAGATCTTCTACTGGATGGGAGTGGCTCACGCCAGCAAGGGAGATTCGCTGTCGGCCTTGAGAGAATTCAGGAATATGTATGAAGTGGATTACAGTTATGCAAAGACAATTGTCCGTTTGAATCCAGACCCGAGGATCGTGACTCTCACTGACCAGGCTGACAAAGAATTCAGGGGATTGATCACAGAATATTCGCTCGAGATCTCAACCGACCCGAAAGAAGCGAAGATAACGATCAACGGGAACGAAATCGGTTTGTCTCCTGAAATTTACAGGACCACATCACCAGAGGTGGTTTTAGAGATAGAAAAAGAAGGTTATAAGCCTGTCCGGGACGAGTTTTTCATCACTCACACTCCGTTTGAAAAAAATTATACTCTCGAGAGAGCCGGAAGAGACCTTGACATCAAATCTAATCCCGTCGGTGCTCGAGTATTCATGGATGGTCAAGATATGAATGCCGCGACAAACTGTGTGTTGCAGGCTGTAGCGTTCGGTAAGCACAGAGTCAGGATTGTCAAAGAAAATTATGCAGAGTGGGAAGGAGAGGTGAATATCCCGATTGGAGAGGGAGCTTTTTCTCTCTCGGTTTCGTTAACTCCGGTCAATTACAAGTTCATTCACAAATGGGGAAGTGCTGTGAGTCAAATCTTCAAGGATGCCGCGGGCGTAGCTGTGGACAGCGAGAACAATGTGTATATCGCAAACGAAGGGGCAAGGCAAATACAGAAAATCACTTCGGATTGGAAATTCGATAATGCCTGGGGCGGAGGAGGCAAAGATGCAAAGGCCATTCGGAGCCCTGGGGGCATTGCCATCGATAAGCAGGGAAATATCTTTGTGACGGATGTCAAAAATAATTGCGTGTTTAAGTTTGATAAAGCGGGGAAGTACAAGCTCAAATGGGGTGCACTCGGACAGCAGAACCATCAATTCTCTGAGCCAAAAGGTATCGCCACGGACAGCAAAGGCAATGTGTATGTCGTTGATTATGGGAATAACCGTGTCAAAAAATACGGGAACGGAGCGAAGTTATTGAGAATATGGGGACGGCGCGGCGCTGCTGATGGAGAATTCTACCTGCCGACTGCGGTGGCCGTGAATTCTAAAGACGAGGTCTTTGTACTGGATAGGAATCGAGTGCAGAAGTTCACGAATGACGGACGATTCCTCGCAAAGTGGGGAAGAGTGGGCACATCCGACGGCGCATTCAAGAGTGCCCAGGGAATGTTCATAGATAAAGACGATTTTGTGTATATTGCTGATTCGGGCAACAACAGAATTCTGAAATTCGATGAAAACGGTAAACAGATCGCAAAATGGGGAAGCACCGGGACCGGAGAAGGCCAGATGATGAGTCCAATCTCTATCGCTGTGGATGCCCGGGGGTATGTGTATATTGTCGAAAAAGACAACAACAGAGTTCAGCTGTTCGGAGTCGTGACCGAATAAAGCAAAAATCCAGTTCTCAGAATAAACCAGTTATTTTTGCACAAAAGTCCTCACCTTATACCGGGCTCAAAAATCAATTGTAACGCTCAGGCATCCAATCCAATGAGTCCGCTCGCTCTGTAAAACCGCATCTTTTAAGGTTCTATCCAGAAGCGCCATGTACTGTCCACGGGCTGCAAGAGAGACTGAATCCGTCATCTTTAAGGTCAGGTCTGCGGTCAAGAGGATGTCTATGAATGAGGGATCAGAGACGCTGAAATATCCGCGGTTATACCGGGCATCACCGTAACCTCCAGAAATCGCCATTTCCAGGCTTAAACGGGAGAGGAGGGGGATATCAGATGCGATTTTCCCAGATAAATAGAATCCATCAATTTCATCAAAATCGTAAAAGATGCCGAGCCAAAAGGCCAGCGGAAAGGCTTTAAGCGCATATCCTGCGGTAATGAACATTTCTGTTGTGGCTCCGGAGGCTGTATTGGGAAACATATAATGAATGATCCCGGTATCAAGCCTGAGAGAACCAGAGGAGAGTGAGTAGAAGGCGGTCAGGTCGATTTCAGAAAATTTGTTTTTCGTTCCGTATACATCGGTAAAATCATAATTTCCCCATATGTTGAACGCAAGGGAGCCGGTCCCGCCTGTGGCGTTGGTGACGGTCACAGAGGGTTGGAACACGGGATCGTCATTGATGACAAGCCCGCGCCAGACATAGTCTGTGCAGAAATCGAATGAGGCGTTGACTTCGATCTTTTCTGTGGAAAAGGCAGCCGAGGGCGCAGAGAGGGATGAAATGAACAACAGAGCGGATAGAAGAAAGAATTTCTGTATACACAGGGACAGTCGATTCTTTGTTCTGTAGGGTCTCACTTGTTTTCTATCTCTCTTGCTTGCGGCAGGAAGGTCGTTTTTGAGCAGGGATGGCTTCTGTGTTTTAAGCCAAAAAGCTTATAGCACAGGATATCTTCATTGTCAAAAACGTTTCGCTTTATCTCGGTACTTTCGGTGGTGTATACTGAGCGACACAGTGAGATGTTTTAACTCTCCAAACTCAAGAAGGATGCGATTCCTCTTTATCTCTTTCGTGCCGGTCATCATCACGCAGGAGAAACGGAGTGGAGAGTTCAGTTTCTTAAAAGGGAGGAAAGAATGAAGAAAGCGATCCTTCTGGGCGTGGCCGTTCTGTTTATTTTACCCTCGTCCTTTTATGGGGCGGTGACAGTCCGTGAGATTGAAATGAAGATTCCCACGTACCGTTCAGGACCCGATGACCCAAGCCCTCCACTCTGGAATTCGAGAGCCTATCCTTATCCGATGCAGACGGATATCACTCGAGATAAGATTGTTCAGATTCACAGAGTCGTCGAGATGGAGAACGACTACATCAAGCTCTTGATTCTGCCCGACATCGGAGGAAGAATTTTGGCGGCCCTCGACAAGACAAACAATAACTTCGACTTCATTTATCATAATCATGTCATAAAGCCAGGTCTTGTTGCGCTAAGAGGAGCCTGGCTTTCCGGCGGTATCGAATGGAATTTCCCGACTCTGGGACATACGGTGAACACTTTTTCGCCCGTGAACCACAAAATCTTGAATAATAAGGATGGGAGCGTGACATGCGTTGTCGGAACTGAGGAATGGGTGAGAAGAATGAAGTGGGAAGTGTTCATCACTCTGTATCCAGACAGGTCTCATTTCAAGACCAAGATCAGGCTATACAACCGAACGCTGACTCACAATAACGGCTATTTCTGGGTCAATGCCGCTGCGCATGCCTGGCTGGATACGAGAGTCATATTTCCTCCGACCGATCACACTTTTGCGGGAGGCCGGAGGAATCCCAGATCCTGGCCTGTGTATGAGGGAAGGGACGTCTCCTGGTACAAGAATACTCCTTATGCCCATGATTATTTTTGCGGGACTCCAGGCGATTTCAATGGCGCGTACAATTATGAAAAAGACAACGGGACTGCCCATTACGCTTCCCGGTTTGAGAGCCCGGGGAAAAAGTTCTGGACCTGGGGCACAGCGCCCAGCGGAACGATCTGGGAGGACCTTCTCACAGATGAAGACGGCCAGTACATCGAAATTCAGGCCGGAAGGCTTCCCACTCAGGGAGACACCTGGATTTTCGAGCCTCATCTTGTCGAGGAATGGGATGAATGGTGGTATCCCTTAAAAAGGATGCGTGGTTTTGTGAAAGCCAATCCAGACGCGGCCGTGAACCTTGAAATAGGAAAGGGTCAGGTCTTCATGGCTCTGAATACGACCAGAATCTTCCGGAATGCAGAGATCCGGCTGCATCGCGGGAGTGATCTCATCTTTTCGGAAAAACTGGATATTTCGCCCGAAGGATTCTACACAAAGAATATGAAGAGAGATGATAACGCAGGAGTGTTCAGGCTTGAGCTTCTGGATGAAACGGGCCGGAAAATCATCGATTATTCAACTGAGAAGCCTGAAATCCCAGCTCCTGAGCTCCAGCCGCATTTTCCGGATGATGCGCCCCAGTCCGCGGAAGTGGCTTTTCTCAAAGGATATTATTCTCTCAAACACTGGAATCTTGAAGCGGCTATCCGTCACTTCAAAGAAGCACTGGGAATGGATTCCGAGCTGACACCGGCCATGAGATGGTTGGGCATCCTCCATTACAAGATCGGGAAGACCGAAGAGGCACTCAGTCTTTTTGAAAGTGTCATTCAAAGAGATGAAGATGATCATACGGCGCGTTACTATAGGGCGTTATCCAAAAAAAGACTCGGGATCGAACAGCGCTTGAAAGAAGATCTCCACATGGTCTCGAGAAGAGCCGAATACAGGCATGTGGCACCGTACGTTGTCGCGGCCGTGGAGTTGGAAGAGAAAGAGTATTTGAACGCGAGAGGTGCGCTGAAAAAAGCGATCAGAAATAATCCGGATGATATTAAAGCGAAAGTCATGCTCGCGGCCGTGGACAGGCATCTTGGGAATACAAAAGAAGCGGAGCGATTTCTCGATCACGCTTTGAGAGAGGACCCGATTTCTCCTTTGATCCTGATCGAAAAAGTCCTGTTGACTGGAGAAGATGATACTGGGCCTTTACCCGACGATCCGGAATACTTCCTTGAGGCGGCCGCGGATTACATGGAGATGAATCTGATGGAGGATGCGGTTCGTGTTCTTGAATATTACTTGAAGAGAGAGAAGCCAAGAGAATATGCTCTCGTGTATTACTATCTCGGATATCTAAAGGACAGGCTGGATGATAAAGAAGAGGCTGAGAAATATTTCAAGAAAGCCTTTGCAAGCAGCCCAGATTTTGTGTTCCCTTTCAGAGTCGAGACCGAGAGCGTCCTCAAACTCGCTTTAGAATATAACCGCTCGGATTGGAAGGCGCACTATTATCTCGGGAACTTTCTTGCTGCAAAGTACAGGTGGAAGGAAGGACTGGAAAGCTATGAAAAAGCCGCCCGGTTTTCTCCCGGATTTCCTGTTCTTTACAGGAATCTTGGAGAGATTTACTGGAAGAAACTTCGGGATTTTCAAAAGGCCGAAAAGATGTTCGAGAAGGCGGTGTCTTTTTCATCGAACGATTTCCGGCTGTATGTGGCTCTGGATGAACTGTATGCGATTAACGGAAAACATTCTGAGAGGGAAAAACTTTATGCAGAATCTCCTCCTCAGATCAAGGGGAACTTCAACTACGTGCTCAAAAGAGCGCAGTACTACACGGACACGGACCAACCCACCCAGGCACTGGAAATCCTGAGGGCCCATGAGTTTCTCCCCTGGGAAGGATGGACCAGAGCGAGAGGAGTGTACGTGCTTGCCCTTTTAAAAAGGGCCCGTTCCTATAGAGAGGCCAAAAAATACCAAAAGGCACTCAATGATTACATCGCGGCGATGGAGTATCCGAAGAATTTGGGAACAGGGAGGCCGGCATTTCCTGTCTTCATCAGAGAAAATTACTATATCGGATTATGTTATAGGGGATTGGGGAAGGAAGATCTTGCAGAAAAACATTTCAGGGAAGCGGGGATACAGAAAACAGGGGTTGCGTCCGTAAATACCTATTATAGAGCATTAGCATTGAGAGCGCTTGGAAAGGAAAAAGAGGCAGAAACAGTGTTCGCTGGAATGAAGGATTGGTGCGAGAACCTGATCCACCGAAACCGAAGAGCCGGACCACAGCATTATCTCTGGGCCTCGATGGCCTGCCATGCTCTCGGGAATGATACAAGAGCCAGGGAGTACATCCGCAAGGCGATAAAGTTGAATCCGCCGTATCGATGGGCGGCATTTTTCGCGCACGAAAGCGGCCTTTTCAGGTGAATTTTTTTAGCATTTGACATCAATATTTCTTTTGTATAAATTGTATGAATTAAGATAAAAACCTGCGGTGGAAAAGTAGAAAATTTTGTAAGTAATCTTACAGAAGAAAAGAATCCGCGCATGAAAACCTTAAAGATAAAAAGTGAATTGTCTGAGCTGGACAGAATGAGGAGTTTTTTAAAAGAATACCTGGATGGATTGAAGATATCAGATAAAGACTATTTCAAGATTGAGCTTGCGCTCCTGGAAATATGCGTGAATATCATGAGGTACGCCTACCCTCAAAGCAACGGCGATATCCAGATCAAAATCTGGCAGGATCAGGGGAAGATGTTTTTTGAGATAAGAGACAGTGGTGTTCCGTTTGATCCTCGAAAATTGAAAGAGCCGGATATAGAAGAAAGCATCAAAAAGGAACAAACGGGGGGATTAGGAGTTTACCTCTCCCGTTCGCTAGTGGATGGTTTTGATTATAAGAGGGAAAACGACCAGAACGTCCTCACCATATCTAAGAATATCAAAAGAGCTGAGGCTTCTCTTTAATCGTATAAAACGGCATCCTCTCCCAGTTTGGAAATCCGGTCATCAATCCATTGGATGATCAGGTCTCTTCGAATGAGTGTGGCCTCGATTTCTTTATCTGTCAGGTATTCTCCAACGACTTCCCTGACCACTTCAGGAGTCATTGCCCGCAATTTTTCGACCAAAGCGCGTGGCAGCTGCTTCATGAGCCTTGCGCCTTCCTTATACTTTTCGTCGTAAATCAGATTTTTGGTGAATTTCTTGGAGGTCCGGAAGCTGCGGGAATGGTCGATCAGGATCATCCGCCAGTCCTCCATGATGAGATACTGATTCTGGTGCCTGTCCTCGTTGGCGATCAGGTTGTCAAAAGCGCGCTGCAGGTAGAGCGCTCTGTTCCAGGGAAAGACTTTATAAGATGGAGTTTTGATCTTTTTTTCGTATTTTTCTTTCAGGCTCATTTCGGCGTCGATCCAGAGCTGGATAGAACCTCGGTTCCCGCGGAATCTTCTCTCCACAGTGGGAGGGACCATATTCAGTCCCAAATACTTGTCTAACCGGTACGCGGCGATTTCCCATCTCCAGTTTTCTAAAAAGCCTTTCATCCGGCCTTCCGGATTTTTCCACAATGCCTGATTTTGGATTCCGTCTTTTTCCAGCTTGAGAACCCAGGGACTGGTCACGGCTTCCCGACTTCGCATCTGCTCCTGTTCGATAATTTCTGCCTCCTTCAGAAATTTTTCCCATTTCTCCCTTTCAGCCACTTCTTCTTCTGTGAACTGGGCGGCGAGTGGATTGCTGAATCCCAAGATTACGATTAAAATGGAAAGAATAAGAATCCCTTTTTTCATTTTTCTGATCTCCTTTCGATAAATTTTCGGTTGAATTTATTTCTTTTCTTTTTCTTCGTATTCTTCCTGATCAAGTTTCAATACAAGACCTTATCTTCGCCCTGTTCTCGAATCATCTCCTGGATCTCTTTCAACAGCAGGTCCTTTCTGATGAGAATGGCTTTGATCTCTTTTTTCTTAAGACAGGGCCTAAGTGTCTGCATAAGATTATCGGAGTTCAAAGCCTTGACTTTTTCCACGAATGTGCGCGGAAGCCGCCTGAACAGCAGTGCGCCCTTGATCCCGTTTTTTCCGTAAACAAGCTGCTTTGTGAATTTTTGAGTGCTTCGGAAAGCCCGGGAATGGTCGATCAGAATAATGCGCCACTCCGTGTTGAACAGAATGTTCTGTTGAGTCCGATCATCATTCGCGATCAAGCAGTCAAACGCGCGTGTGATGTATTTCATGTTGTTTCGGTTATCTCTTTTCTCTTTTGGAATCCTGATATTCTCCTCCATGACATCGAGCTCGCTGTAGAGCTTGTCGATTCCGAGCTGCAGGGATCCTTTTTTCCCGTTAAATTCTCTCTCCACGGTCGGGGGGATCATGTTGAGGTCGAGAAGCTTATCCATCTCGTAGGCAGCGATCTCATACTGCCACCCTTCAAGGAAGCCCTGTTGCATTCCCTTTGGATTTTTCCAGAGGCCTTTTCGGACGACGTCTCCTTTTTTCAACGTGAGCCAGATCGGTTTTGTCACGCCTTCACCCACATCTTTGTATTCAATGATCTCTGCCGTCTTGAGGAATTCTTCCCACTGGGGCCTTTCGTTGACTTCAGCCGGTGAGAACTGTCCGTTCACCCCAGAGATCTGTATGCTGAGAAGGAATAGAAAAAGCACCAGTAAGGTCTTTGTCCTCATTTTATGTCTCTTCTCCTTTTCCATTTTTCTCCCCTGAGATTGTGTTTTTAATATAGAATCATTTAGAAAAAAAATCAAACCCAAAAGTCATTTCGGTTGACACAACTTTAGTGAACAGTGATAATTTTTTCATAAAACTGAATGAATGAATTCAGAACTGGTGATGCGTTATCGTTTATAAAGATTCGATTCGTAATGCGAGGATTATGATGAAAATTCGGTCATTTTTAATGAGTGCATTATTATTAACTGTCTTTTTTGTTTTGTATTATTCCTGCAATCCAGCAAAGAGATCGCCGACAATTGCCTTTCCGTACTTGTGGCTGGATGAGCCAGGATTTGGAGGAGATATAGACCAGCAGGGCATTGTCGAGCCATCGGGCATCTGTTTTCATCCGTTCAGGAAGACGTTGTTTGTGGTGAGTGATGAGGGAGAGCTCTTCGAGATTGAGACGGATGGGACGCCGGTGGACAGTGTCGAGATCCCTCCGGGAGGATTGGATTTAGAAGATGTGACGGTTCATCCAGAGACAGGGTTTTTGTACTTGGTGGTCGAAGGAGATGACATCATTCTCGAGTATGATCCGGATACAAAGAAAGTCATACGGACGTTTCCCGTAAACAGAGAATACCAGGGAAATGCAAATTTTCTCCAAAAACAGGAAGAAGAAGAATTTGATAACGGCATCGAGTCCATCACGTTTGTCCCGGATGAGGAGCATCCGGAGGGGGGGACGTTCTATATGGGTAACCAGTATGATCCTTCCTGCATCATGGAGGTCTTTATTCCCCTAAAATCCAGTCAAGCGAAAACAGCCGAGGCGCGGATTCTCCGGGTTTTGCCGTTTGATATCAAAGATCCCGCAGCCATGTATTATGACCCAAAAACAGGTCTGCTCAACGTCGTCAACGATGCGGATAATATATTCGTGGAGCTCACTCTGGACGGCAAAATGGTCAAAGAATACGCCTTTCTCGGGAATGACCAGGAAGGGATCGCATGGGATGAGGAGGGCTACCTGTACATCGCCCAGGATATCGGAGGAATCATCCACGTCAAAGATTTAAGATAAGAGAATATTTCAGAGATGAATATGTAATTTTTGCCTTTTATTCCACCTGATATTCTGCTTTTTGTGCGGATAGTCTTTTATGTTCTCGTCTTATTAAAAAACAAAAGATTATCCAGATTACTGCTGCAACAACATTGACTCTTGCAAAGTTTTCGTTGCGGAAGTTGAGATATGTCGTGCCGATAAATACAGTCAAAGCGACCAATACATCACCTGTTCGCACAAAAAAAGTATCTATGGCTGCCTTGGCTTTGTATTTAGCCTCCCTTGAAGTGATAAGAAAAAGGGCTCCCTTGGTTGTGTTCATGAGGGAGTAATCCGTACTATTTTCCAGAGTTTTGGTCCACCTGACTACAGCAAAAGATGCTCCGAGGCCGATTAAAAAGTATCCTCCGAGGGCGATGAAAGGTAGGAAGAGAACCGCTCCTCTGACACCAAACCATTTGAAAATCCGTGAAACAAGGAATAGCTGGATCAACATGCCCAGAAGATTGACAATCTCATTAAAACCGGATTCTATTTTAGTGAAATATCGTACAGTTGCTTCTTCTGAATCCTCAATTTCTCCGGCTAATCGAGCTTCATTAGCTGACTGTTTCCATACATCAGATCTAATGTATTCCCCAGTGGTGTTAACGTAATTGAGCATCAGAATCATAAAAGCAACAAAAATGAGGTAGCGGCTTTTTAGGATCAAGCGGAATCCCCCGCCTTTTTGGAGTGGTTTTTCCTGGGTTTTTTCTCCAACCTCGCTTTCAACAATACGAGCCGATGCCTTTTGTCTGATTCTTTTAACCTCTCTTTTATGGATAATAATCGTTAAGACAATGGAAATTACTAAGATAGCACCAGCCAGAAGCATAAATTGATAAACACTCAGTGGCCCCTCTGGCTGCACGAGATTTTTAGTTACCTTTGCTCCAAGATAAGCACCTAAGCTTTGTCCTATCATGATTATCGGGAATAAGCGTTTTCCTGCTTGTTCTGTATATATATCGTTGGAAAATCCCCAAAATTGGGCGACAACAAAAACACCAAAAATTCCTAGCCAAATCCAAAAAACAACGCCTAGAATACTCAATGGAGTATTAAAAATTCCTAAAATATAAAAAAGCACTAAATTCGAGATAAAGAAGGAGGTTACAGAGACTATTAAAACGTTGCGTGGAATTTTAGAAGAGAGAAAGCTGAATATCTTTATAACGAAAATAAGCAGAATGGCCACAGCTGCATAAAGATACGCTTCTTGAGAGGCTTCGTATTTTGTTAAGATTAGTCCTTTTCTGAGTGGTTTCAGAATAGAATAAGCGCCCATAATCAGAAATATATTGAGTAACAAAAAAAAGACTGTCAGGCCTTCACCTGGATGGATGACTGTGAAGAGCCTAAAAATTTTATAAATGAATCCAGACGGTTTTTCTTCAGCTGTCATCATTTTTTCTTTTGCCAAAGGCTGCTCTGAATTCCCCGTCTAGACTTTCTGATATGCTTCGTTTTTTTATTTATCTTATGCGCATCTTTATTCTTGAGCTATTGAGGCTGGACATAATTATTTCGCTTGTTGTTCTATTCCTTTTGCTGATAGTTTTTTATGCTCTTTCATGACGAGAAAACAAATTACAATCATGATGCCAATCAAAAGGACGTTGAATGTCGCAAATCCTTCGGTCTTGAGTGCCAAATAAGTGGTTCCGAGGAAAACGAGTATGGCAGATAAAACATCGCCACTTCGGTGAAAGAAAGTGTCGATAGCTGCCTTGGCTTTGTATTTTTCTTCTCGTGAAGTGATGAGAAAGAGAGAATGGCGGGTGGTATTCATGAGCGAATAATCTGTTCCGTTTTCAGCCACTTTAACCCAATGGACCATCATCAGAGAGGCTCCGAGAGCGATGAGAAAATATCCGCCGAGAGCAATGAAAGGAAGGAAGAGAAGGGCAATCCTGACGCCAAACCACTTGAAGATTCGAGAGACAAGAAAAAGCTGGATGAACATCGCAACAAGATTAAAATATTTCATGAATCCAGCATAAAACTGGCCGATGAATTCCTCTAAAGTTAATCCTCCTGTTTGGCCAGCTTCCACAGCTTCTACTCCGACGCGTTTGACAAATTCCCCTAATATATATTCGCCATTCGTGTTAATAAAATTCAAGAGCAAAACAAGAAAGGCAATGTAGAGAAGATAACGTTTTTTGAAAAGAAGCTGAAATCCACCTCCTTTTTCAAGCGGTTTGACCTGCTCTTTTTTTTCTGATTTTTCCTGGCTGATTTTTGCTTCCGCATAATCTGATCGTTTTGATTCTCTATTGTGAATAATCCAAGTCAATAATATGCATATTCCAAGGACTGCTCCTGCCACAAGCATCATTTGGTACAGGCCCAGGGGCACCACGAGCCGTTCCGCAATCGCGCTTCCAGAAAAAGCTCCGAAGGTTGCACCAAAAGCGACTAAAGGAAACAGTCTTTTTCCTGCCTCAGGCGTGTAGAGATCATTGGCAAAACCCCAGAATTGGGCCACTACCATGACGTTGAATATTCCCACCCAAATGAAAAAGATAATACCCATGGTGCCGAGATCAATCCCACTGTAAGACAATCCAAAAAAGATGACTAAGTTAGAAATAAAAAAGAGAGTCACCCATGTGATTAACTTCTGACGCGGGAACTTGGACGCGATGCCGCTGAATGCTTTAACCACAAAAACAAGCAAGACGGCAATGGCGGCAGAAAGATAGCTTTTCATTTCTGCCCCTTTTCCGGCTAAAATGAGGGCTTCTCTCACAGGTTTTATGATGTAATAAGCTGCCAGAAGAAGAAAGACGTTGAACATCAAAAGAAAAGCCGTGAGAGCTTCACCAGGATGGATGACTGTGAAAAGTCTGAGAATTTTGTATCCTATTCCTCCCGATTTGGCTCCAGATGCAAGCGCGACTCGAGGATTATCATTATTCATTGAATCCCCTCCTTTTTTCTTGAATGCAATGGTTATGCAAATCCCTTTTTCTTGGCCTGGAATACTTTGCTTTTAAGGTGGGTTGAGTTGAGATGGTAATAGACTCCAACCAAAGCGTTTGGAATAAATTTATCAGCACTATATTTAAATCGAGAAGGGATGTCAACCATCAAAGGAACAAAATCTGCGCCGATTTTTTCCACTATTCCTGTGAATATCCTTGTTGAAAAATGCAGGGTGGGGCATTTTAAAAAATTGATTTTTTTACAATTCCGGGAAGTTGCACAATTTTTGGTCACCTGATTTTTGCTGTGAAATGAGTCCTAAAATGACGGGCAGCTACGGGTCAGAATGAGGGTTTTAATGCTGATAAAAGAAGGTGTGGCATTAAAAAAGGACTGCGGCTTCCCCTTTTTCTTCGATCAGTTTTTGAATCGTTTCAATAATCAGTTTTTTCCGTCCCAGCAACGCATCAATCTCGTCTTTATTCAGATATTTTTTCAATTTTGATTTTATCTTTTTGTCTTCTATTTTCTGCAAGTTCTGGTAGAGCTTCCTCGAGCAGCGAGTGATTTCGCATCCTTCGATGAGCTTCGGCAAAGGTTTGAAAGCCTCGGAGAAATCGACTCTCCAGACCTTCCATTCGTCTGTAATTAAAATATCCTGAAGGTCGGATTGCTGGCAGAGTGATGTGTCATAGACGAGATACTCGAATATTTTAATTTCCTCGAGCGTATTAAAGAAACTCTCAGGATCGGGGGGCGCGATTTTTTTTAGCCGGCGTTCTCCTTCATCCCAAAGAAGACTGACTAATATTTGAAGCGAGCCCTTTCTCCCACCTAAATTTCGCTCAACAACGGGTGGGATTATGTTAAGGTCGAGCAATTTATCCAGCTCATACGCAGCGAGTCCGTATATATAGCTGTCGGTGGGCACTCTCGGTCTCTGGTAATTTGAAAATTTGAGAAATCCTCTTTTTTTGATACCGCCGACATCAAGATGCACAAAATAAGAATCTCCTCTTGTCCCACTCGGTCTCCTGTTGCTTATGGTGGCTTTTTTCAAATATTTTTCGGTTTCTTTAATATCGAAGCTCTCTTGATTGCCCCAGAGAAAGTTGGAAAATGTTAAAACAGCGATGACAAAGAAGGCAATGAAAGCGCGTTCTAAACTTTTTTCGGTTTTCATGATCCTTCCTCCATTGCGAAGGTATATAAATCTGTGTTCGGGTTCAGGATTTGATAGAAAGCCATAGCGCGTTAATTGTTATTGAAAAGACAAGACGCATCTCCTTTGACTTGCCGTTGACAAAGGTCGAAGCCTCTTCACCTATCCGGGGTTTGAGCCATGGTTTAAAGAGCTGTTTTTCAGAGCTCTCGATAATCAAAGCGCTGAGTTTACCTTGTGGGTAGACACTGGATATATTGGTGTCGATGATCCAGACTTTTCCGCTGTATCGGCTCATCTCTGCTTCGTTTTTCACTTGCTGAGGAGTATGAGCCGTCACGATGGATGTGGCACTGAGATTTTTTAATATTTTATCCAAAATCGGCTCAAACTCAGGACCCCTGTAGGAGTAATCCCTGTACCAGAGCGGTCCATTCTCATCGAAGACAATTTCATAAGTGGGACGAGGTTCTCGGCCGAGCAAACGCGCAACCCGGAACATATCGAGTTCCCTGCGGAGACGGTCATTCAGTTTTTTCAACGGCCAGGTTGAATATTTTTCACTGATTCCTCCGTGGACGAATACGATGCCGTTAATTTTGATCACAGCATTGTGTTGAAGGATCCATGGGGCGTAATTTTTATTGAATTCTCTGATGTAATGCCACCGCACATGACGCCTTGTCAAGAGAGTGACATTCATAGAATTCCGAATTTTTTCCTCCCAGAAGGCTCTGATATTTGGATTGATTTCGGATTTGCTGTCATCTTCATCGGAGGATGGGATCCTGAGCCTTTTTCTGATTTTTCTCTCTTCCTTCTCGATGTATTCAGCAGGGAGGAAAGACATCAACTGCTCGACAGGCACGTAGCCCCTTCTGTCGAAGGCGATATCGCTGATATTCATTTCTTCGTGGTTGCCGATCAGCATGTGGACTTTGCCCCCGGCTTCCTCGGCTTCCTCTTCTAACTTTTTCAAAAGAACAAAGATTTTTTTCGCATCAGGGCCTCTGTCCATGATATCGCCGATCTGCACGAGATGGGTTTTTCCCGCTATCCAGCGGAGGTTATCATCTAAGATCCCATTTTCTGGGTCTTTCAATATTTCGATAAAGTTATCATAGTCTCCGTGAAGGTCTCCGACAGCCACAATCCTCTCCACGCCGGTCCATTCGCAGCGGATGTCTTCGGAGAACAGATTTGTGAAAAAGACTAAAATGAATACAGAAATGATTGTGAAACGACAGAGTTTTGGCGCCAGAGTTTTATTTAATTCGCGCATCTCGCGTATTTCCCCTCATTATCTGAAATTCATCTCTTCACTTATATAGTAATTTAATGCAGGGGAATGTCAAGGTTCTTCATAGACATTGATTTTATAACTCATTGAATTTATTCCATTTTGGCGGTTCTGCTTGACTATTTTCTCTGGAGTTGGTATTTTTCTTTTCACAAGCTTTCAAGGGATCCTGAAAGATGAAATGCCCGCAGTGTCAAAAAGAGAATCCAGACGACAGCCATTTTTGCAGTCACTGTGGATCCAAGGTTCATTCACCGGATAAGCCTCCGGCCCATCCCACAAAGACCGTCGAAGTCCCATCCGAGGAATTGAACGTGGGAAGTACGTTCGCGGGACGATACAAGATCGTCAAAGAGTTGGGGCGAGGAGGAATGGGGGTCGTCTATAAGACTCAAGACACCAAACTCAAGAGAGAAGTCGCCTTGAAATCTCTTTCCCCCCAACTCCTGGGAGACGAAACAAAAGTCCGTTTTGTACGCGAAGCTCAAGCCGCCGCTGCCCTGAACCATCCGAATATCTGCACGGTGTACGAAATTGATGAATCCAAGGGAAAATCTTTCATTGCCATGGAATACATCGAAGGCCAAACACTCAAAGAAAAAACGGCGATGAGACCTCTGAACCTCAACGAAGCTCTGGAGATCGGGATTCAGATCGCAGACGGCCTCCGGCATGCGCATGACAAAGGCATCGTTCACCGGGATATCAAGAGCTCGAATATCATGATCAAAAAAAACGGCCAGGCAAAAGTGATGGATTTTGGACTGGCCAAGCTTATCGGGAGCACCATGGTGACACGCGAAGGAACAACTCTGGGAACCATATCGTACATGTCACCTGAGCAGGCCCAGGGTAAAGCAGTGGATCAGCGGTCTGATATTTGGTCGTTGGGAGTTGTTTTGTATGAATTGGTGTCGGGCCAATTGCCTTTTCTCGGAGAACATGATCAGGCCGTGATCTATTCGATTATCAATGACGAGCCGCTGCCTGTCACCTCTCTTCGCAGCGGAGTCCCGTTGGAATTTGAAAGGATTATTCATAAATGCCTGGAGAAGGATCCGGACTTTCGGTATCAGAACACGATTGACCTTCAAGCGGACCTCAAGCGGATGAAGAGAGATTTCGAAAAAGAAAAAGTCACGTCTGTGGCCACCACAATTCTTGCCAAACCGCGGAAAAGAAAGAGGAGTAAAGTGTCTCCGATTATTCTATGGGTGGCCATCTCGATTTGTGCAGTGACGCTCTTACTCGCGTTGTCCTTTTCTCTCTTCAAGCCTCAAAAGCCCACAAGTGAATTCAATCTGTTTCCGTTTACAGGAGGAGACGAGGTTTCCGTGTTTCCCAGCTGGTCTCCGGATGGAATGTGGATTGTCTACGCGTCGGATGAGGGAGGAAATCTGGATATCTGGAAAAAGTCGATTGAAGGGAGTGAAGCGATTCGAATCACATCCAGCCCTTATAATGAAAATGAACCTGCCTTTTCTCCGGACGGGCGTCAGATTGCATTTTCCAGCGATCGGGAAGGCAGTGGAATTTTCATCATTCTCGCAGAAGGAGGAACCCCATTCCGTTTAACAGATTTTGGAGTTCGCCCTTCCTGGTCGCCGGATGGAAAGACTCTGGCTTTTGATCTGTACGGAGATATATATCTCACCCCCTCCACAGAAAATGAGCCCAGGCTTGAGGTGAGAGGAACAAGCGGCATTCCGTACACGGTGTGGTCTCCGGATGGGGAAAGGATTCTTTTCTGGAATCGAACCAAAGGGGATGTTTATGTGCGTTCTCTCAAGAATGGGAATTCAGAGCCGTTGGGATTAGTTCCCGCTGGGCAGGAAATTTCCGGCCTGGCCTTATCGAATGATGGACGGGTGTTGGTCATGAGCCGCGGTTCTTTCGGAGGGAATAAAAACCTGCTCAGAGTGAATCTCAATCCCAAGACTTTAAAACCCATAGGGAGCCCGGCTCATCTCTCTGTCACTTCCACAGAAGATATTCAATGTGCTCTTTCTCCGGATGGGACCAGGCTGGCCTTCAGAGCGTCCCAGTTAGAGCGTCACCTTTGGGCCTTTCCATTAGACACAGATGAAGGTTCACTCAAAGGGGAGGGAAGAAGAATCACTTTTAAGAGCCAGCTCAATTACTATCCTGCGTGTTCTTCAGATGGACAGATGTTAGTTTGGACATCGCATTTTGCAGGCAAAGGAGTATTGTGCACAAAAAACCTTGGAGAGGGCGAAGAGAGCAAAACAACTCTGGAATGGGGACGGAAGGTCAGGGAAGTCGGCGGGAGTTTCTCTCCCGATGGCAAACGGATATGTTATTCTTCGACGATTAATGGCTCCTATGAGCTCTGGATCCTTCCGTCTTTGCGAACTGTCGCAAGAAAGTTGACCTCTCCGGACGAACGGCAGCGGGACACTTTGACCGCTTGGTCTCCGAAAGCAGACACCATCGCATTTTATTCGAATCGAAGTCAGAGCTGGGATATATGGACCGTTCAGGTCGGCGGGGCGGACCAGCCCAAGCAGCTCACTCCTTGGGAAAGCAATGAGCAGTATCCCTGCTGGTCCCCGGATGGGCAGAGAATTGCGTTTAAAACGACCCAAGAGGGAAATGCGGATATATGGATAATGAATTCGGACGGAGGAAACCCCCGGCCCTATATAAAGCACCCGGCTGAAGAATGCTGGTCCTCGTGGTCTCCGGATGGACGATGGTTTTATTTTGTTTCGAATCGCGGGGGAGTATTTAATGTCTGGGCGAGGGCGACAGAGAGTGGCGAGATTCACCAGGTCACTCACTATAGCGGTCAGTCTCAAGGACTTCCGGATGCAGGCTTATTCACCAAATTTGCTGTGACTCCGACACACCTGATAATCCCGCTGGAATCCCGAGAAGGGAATTTGTATATACTCGAGAATTTGAAAAATTAAGCCTTACCTACAGATATTATTAATCTTTACATCTTCATGTAAAAAAAGTAATATAAAATCAAATGGTGGTTGAAAAGGAAAGGCGGATATCTCCGAGGGTTCCGGTCGAGGTCAATCTGCGGCTGTGCAGAGATGAGAAAGTCGAGAAAAAGTCAAAAGGAATAATTAAAAATATTACACTCGATGGGCTGTGCGTGGAGACCGATTTGCCTGCCTCAGTGGGTTCTGATCTGGTGTTCAGCCTTGATACGCCGTGCGAGTTTAAATTCAACATATTCGGAAAAATCATCTGGCAGGAAAAGAAAGGCGATCTCTTCAGGTACGGGACGAAATTCACAAAGCTGGAAATCACAGAAAAGCCCGACCTCTACAAGTTCATCCTTGTGACGATGTGCTTGAACGAGCAGCAATAATCATCTCTGAATTCAAGACTCAATTTCTCTTTGGAATCCTTTGGATTCATTCGGAAAATAAACATTATAAATAATATAAACAATGGATATAAATAATGGATTGACTTTAAATTTTTCTTTTGATAAAAAGCTAAAGAGAAGAAGCAGTCTGATAAGGAACTGCCCGAAAATAATAGAGAAATAAGGTCTTCAGAAAGGAAGAATGATATGGAAATAAACGCAAGAGAAAAAGATGATGTCGTAATCTTTGATATTGAGGGGGAAATCAGAAGATCGGATATATCAGACATCACTCTTCACCAGCTCGTTAAAGACCAATTGGACTCCGGAAAGAGAAATATCCTCCTCAATTTTCAAAATGTTGAATTCATCGACAGTTTTGGAGTCGGGGAAATACTGGCGAGCTATATTTCCACTAACAATTTGGGCGGTAAACTGAAGATCGCAAAGATATCCAAAAAACTTTATCTTGTTTTCCAGGTCACAATGCTCACGAAGGTTCTTGAAATATTCGATGAAGAAGACGTGGCCTTAGACAGCTTCGAAAAAGAATAGCCTTCGCCGCAGATTTCTTAGGGTTATAGCAATTTATGGCTAAAAGTCGCCTCTACAGAATTCTGTCGCGGATTGTCGATATCAAGCCTGGCGAAGAAATCATTGCCTCCCTCCTTTTCCTGTATTTCTTTTTCATCATGTTCCCTTACTACATCATCAAACCTTACAGGGATGCGAAGTATATCGTCAGGGAAGGATCAGGAGAACTCCCGATTGCCTATCTGTCGACAGCGGTTGCGGTAGGGATTATTGTGGCTTTTTATTCCCGTCTTCAAGTCAAGATTCCGATGCGCGTTTTAGTCATCGGAAGCCTCATATTTTTTATCGTGACCTGCTTCCTTTTTCACCAGATATTTACAGGACCGCGGGAATATTCAAATGTGCCGCTGATATTTTGGATATGGGCCAATCTTTTCGTCGTGGTTTTGGGAACCCAATTCTGGATAATGGTGAATGATGTCTTCAATCCGAGGGAAGCCAAAAGAATGATCGGCTTTTTTGGCGGCGGCGGACTCCTGGGGGGAATTTGCGGAGCCTCTTTAACGGGTGTGCTCGGGAGGAAATACCCTAATGAACTTCTTATCATCGCATTTGGAATGCTGATACTGTGTGTAGTTGTAGTGAATTTCATATTCATCTGGCAGAAAAAGAAAAGTCCTCCGGCTGATACACAAAGTCATAAGGGCCAAACGAGTGGAGCAGAGCTTGCAAAGGTGGGTTTTTTGGATAGTTTCAACACGATAAGAAAAAACAAATACTTGCTGCTTCTCGCTATTGTCGTGGTTCTCACTTTTATCGCGGCCACATTCATTGATTACCAATCCAAAACCGTGATCGATGTGTATGAGGAGAGGATGGACCGCATGCTCCTCATATTCGGGTTTTTTCATGCGGGATTGCTGGTCCTCCCTTTCTTTATTTCCATATTCATGACCAGCGCTATTATCAGGCGATTTGGGATTGGTCTGACACTGCTGCTCTTCCCGCTGATATTGCTCTTTTGTGCAGGTGGAATCGCAATTTGGCCTATTCTTCCGTTAGCCATCTTCATCAAAACAAGCGATAAAAGCCTTTCCTTTTCTCTTAACCAGTTTGTGCGGGAACTTCTCTACATCCCTATCTCGCCCGAGATGAAATACAAAGCCAAAGTATTCATCGATATGTTTCTCAACAGGTTTGCCAAAGGCTTAGGCGCGACGATACTCATACTCCTGCCTCTTCTCATTCCCGCTTTCAGGGGCGGAGCGGGATCAAATACTTTGATCGACAATGAGGCTTTAGGAAAACCTGGTGTCGTGGAAAAGACTGAAATGCCAGGAAAATCCGACATATCAGAGCCTGATACGGAGAAAAGATCAGGGGGCCAGCAGGTGGAGGATGAATTGGAAAAGAGGGATATACGAGAAACAAGAATTCGAATTGTGAGCGTTATTTCCGTCTTTTTTATTTTAGCCTGGATTTTCTTCAATCTCAAAGTCAGCAAAGAATACACCAAGACAGTCAAAAACAAATTAGAAATAAAGTGGGACCGGGCAGACAGGATGGTAGCGGAAAAAGTGGATGTGGATTATACAAAATTGATTTTTGATACCCTGGAGAGCAAGAACCGGAGTTCGGTCCTGTATGCGATGCATATCTTTGATTTGATTAGGCAGGACAAGCTCACTCCAGAAGTGAAAAAATTGATTTCCCAGAAATCAGATGAGGTGAAAGTGTCTGCGCTGGGAGGCCTATTTGAGTCCGGCGAGTTCGGTCTTCTCCCCGAAACGGATGAGATCATCAGCGAAGATGTCCTGGAAAAAGAAATTGGAGAGATCATGTCCCTGGATGTCTATCAAGATGTGATGAAAAGCTATGTCGAAAAAGCGCTGAAAGATGAGAGCATCGAGTCGGAGACAGCCAAAATGGAAGTGGCCAAAGCGATCGGATTGATGGAGTCTGATTCTCCTCTTGCCCAGAAGCTGGAAGACCTCCTCTGGGAGGAGTCTCCGGAAGTGAGCAAATACGCACTCGAGAGCGCCGCGAAGCTCCGGAGGAAAGAGTATGTTCCCGCGCTGATCCAAAAGCTGACAAGCCCCGTCACCAGGGAAGATGCAAGCGGTGCACTGAAAAGATATGGAAATACGATAACTGGCACTCTGTCGGATTATCTCAGCGACCGAGAGGAAAATGTGGAATTGAGGAACGCCGCCGCATCTGTCCTGGCCCGCATCGGAACTCAAGATGCCGGAGATTTTTTAACATGGGAGTTGGTGGAAGGCAAGGGGGAGATCGATACGGAACTCATTGATGCTCTGGACCGGATCCGTTCGGAAAATCCTGAAGTTCGGTTTGGATTTACTGCGGTAGAGACAAAAATACTCCAGAAAGTAAAGAAATACTGTCAGCTGTTTGTGAGGCATTTTGGCGCAAAATCCAAAAGGAAAAAAGTGGAGAAGATCATAGAGCTGCCTGAAAATTTAAATGTCCTGCTGATGAATATTTTCAAACTGTTGGGACTCATTTACTCTCGAGAAGATATCATGAGGGCCTATCAGAACATACGAGTCGGAACAAAGGATTCAGTGGATTATGCTGTCGAGCTTCTCGATAACACCATACGAAAAGAGATGAGAGAGCTCATCGTTCCTCTGATGGAAGACCTGCCGCTTGAAGAACGGGTGAAAAGATGCAGAAACTGCCTGAAGTACTTTACGAGGTCGAATAAATAAAATGGTTAAGAACTCGACTCACAAGATATTATCAAGGGTCATTGATGTCAGACCCGAAGAAGTGTCTTCCTCTATCCTTCTGTTTCTTTATTTTTTCTTTATCACTTCTTCCGCCGGCATCATCAAACCGGTCAAGCTTTCTCTTTTCTTGGACCAGCTCACCTTTGAAAAACTGCCTTTTGCCTATCTTTTGACCGCAGTATTCATGGGATTCTTTGTATCTTTGAATACTCGGTTATTGCGCGCCATGAAGAGGCACGTGTACATTTCTCTCAGCCTGGCTTTTTTTATGGCGAATCTTTTCCTGTTCTGGATACTTTTTAGGATAGAATGGCAGTGGACATCATTAGCGTATTGGCTGTGGTCAGAGATATTCATGGTGACCACAGTGACGCAATTCTGGATCCTGGTGAATGACATCTATCATCCCCGCCAGGCCAAACGGCTGGTCGGTTTTTTAGTCAGCGGAGGGCTTTTAGGAGGAATTTGCGGGTCTCTGCTTTCTTTTCTGCTGATACAATCGCGGGTCATAGGGACCGAAGGATTACTTTTAGTCTGCCCTTTATTGCTGGCTTTGTGCCTTGTCGTTATTGTCTTTGTGAAGAAGTACCAAATACAAGAAAGCAAAGACGAAAAAAAGAAAGAAGTCGCATTCAAGAAGCCAAAAGTCGGATACATCGAGAGTCTGCGCTTACTCAAAAAAAGCCGTCATCTGATTTTTCTGAGCGGGATCATGATCTCGGCAATTGTGGTCACGACACTGATTGATTTTCAATTCAATTCAATCATAGATCATCGGTTTGTTGATAAAAACGCTCAGACGGCCTTTTTCAGCGCGTTTTTCGCTGCGCTGATGATTTTTTCTTTTTTGCTTCACACTTTCCTGACCAGCCGGATTTTGAGAAAATTTGGGATACAGATCGCTCTGCTGATCGCTCCTTTCCTGTTACTTCTCGGTTCAGGAGCCGTGTTTTTCCTTATGGGGGCACTTTTTTATTGGGCCGTAGTTCTCAAGTTCACTGACAAAAGTTTTGCGCATTCGCTCAATCAATCTGTCAGAGAACTGCTGTATATCCCGATTCCTCCTGAAATTAAATACAAGGCCAAGGTGTTCATCGATATGTTCGTCAATAAACTTGCCCGGGGCATCGGTGCCCTTCTCCTTTTGGGGGCTTTTACAGTTTTTGGCTTGGGAGGGAAAGAACCTGCGGGCATTGTCGGATATATCAGTGCCATGGTGGTCATTTTCGCTGCCTTGTGGATCGCACTCAACCTGTTGATCACCAGAGAGTACGTGAATATCGTGAAAAGAAGCCTGAAAATAAAATGGCGGGATGCGGACAAGTTGATCGGAGAAAAGATTGATGTGGATATGACAAAGCTGGTTTTTGACACTCTGGAGAGCAAAAACAGGAGTTCGGTCCTCTACGCCATGAATCTTTTTGACCTCGTCAAGAAAGAAAAGATGAGCCCCGAGTTGAAAAAGATTATCTCTCAAAAATCAGACGAGATAAAAGCGACTTCCATGGATGTGCTTTTTGAAATGGAGGGTGAAGTTTTAGTGCCTGAAATGGAGGACACTCTCGATGAGGCGGACCTGAACGCCCAGATTCAGGAGATCATGTCTCTGGACGTTTACCAGGAATTGATGAAGGACAAGATCGATAGGATTGTCAGTGAAGAGGGAAAAGATGCGGAGATCTCCAGGATGGAGGCCGCCAAAGTCATGGGGATGATGGAAGCCTCTCCTCCCCTGATCCAGAGCCTCAGCAAGTTGATCAGGGATGAGTCACCAGAGGTCGTCAGCTATGCGGTGGAGAGTGCGGGGAAATTGAGAAGAAAGGAACTCGTCCCGTTTATCGTCCGCCACCTGAACAATCCATTCATTCAGAGAATTGCCCAAAATGCCTTGGTGGGATACGGTGAAAAGATTATCGGAACACTGAGAGATTATCTGGGAGACAACAGAGAAGACCTGTCATTGAGAAAAGCGATCCCCGATATCATAGCCCGAGTGAGTACTCAGAGAGCAGCCAATATCTTGACTCTGGAACTGAAAAAGAAAAATAAAGATGTCGAGCCTGAGATTATTGCGGCCATCTACAAGATGAAATCGAAGAATCCAAAACTGGTTTTCGAAGAAATGGTCGTACTGCCGGAAATTATGGAGAAAATCAAAGAAAGTCATGAGATTCTAATTGAAATAGACGAGTTGGTGAGAGGAAAGAAAATTGAGCCTCTCGCTAAAAATCTTGAGAATGATCTGGACCGCTCGATCAGACGGATTTTTGAGCTATTGAGTCTAATATATCCTTATGAAGATATGATCAAAGCTTACCAGAATATTTGTTCCGGAACGAGAAAAGCCATGGATTATTCGCTGGAGCTTCTGGATAACACTGTGAAAAGAGAAATCATGGAAGTTCTTCTTCCCCTTATAGAAGATATTCCCCTGGAAGATAAAGCCAGGAAGGGCAAGAAAGTACTCAAAACTTTAGAAAAGTCTAAATCTTCTTGAAATCTCACTTTATTGGGCTTATAATAACAACCATTAAAAATGCCAAAGTTATTCGTCTACCCAAAAAAAGGAGAGGAACTCGTTATTCCTCTCAAAGATAACAAAATCTCCATAGGCCGGTCTGCTGATAATGACATTCCGATTCTCGATCCATTCTGTTCAGGGCATCACGCCTTCATTTATCCCAAAGAAGAAGGGTATGCGGTCAGGGATAACGGCAGCAAAAACGGAACTTTCCTGAACGGGAAAAAACTTGTCGCCGAAACAGAATTGAAAAAGAGCGATGAGGTTCTTATCGGGTCGACGAGGATCATCTTTGACGACAGGCTTTCCACGAACGTGGAAATGATGGAAGCCACATCTCCCACAACAAACATCAACACCATAATCAATGTGGAGGATGTCCTGAAGAAGTCTGATATCGATACGACGTTGAAAGCCACTTTTGCCTCGGTGGACATGGAAAAGGTCAAGACGGAGCACAAAGCCTTCTCGGTGTTGAGTGAAGTGAGTAAAGCCCTTATTCTCCATAAGCCTCTGGGAGAACTCCTGGACAGCATCATGGACCTCATCTGCGAAAACCTCCCGATGGACAGAGGAATTTTGATGTTGAAAGAGGGGAATCCTCCGCAGTTTATTCCGAAAGTGGTCCGGATCAACAATGAGGGGCTGAAGAATCAGCGGATTCAGGTGAGTCAGAGCATTATCAATATGGCAGTGAATAAAAACTCCTCGGTCCTCACGTCTGACGCCCAGGCTGACTCGCGCTTCAAGGCTCAAGAGAGCATCATTAAATTCAACATCCATTCCGCCATGTGCGTTCCCCTGTGGAATAACAGAGAGATCATAGGAATCATTTATTCTGACCGAATATCTCTGATGGATCAGTTCACGGATGAGGACCTCAAGATGCTGACTCTTCTGTCCAATTTAGCGGCGGTTAAAATAGAAAATGCGAAGCTGATTGAGCAGGCTATCGAGAAAGAAAAGATGGAGAAGGAGCTGGCTCTGGCTGCGAAAATTCAGGAGGATTTTCTCCCTAAAGAGAGCCCGAAGCTCAAGAATTATAAGATTGCCGGTTCGAATGTGCCGTGTTATCAGGTCGGAGGGGATTACTATGATTTTATCCCGATTGATGATAAACGCCTGGGCATTGTCATTGCTGATGTCTCCGGAAAAGGTGTCAGCGCATCCCTCCTCATGGCTTCCTTGAGAGCGGCTCTTCAGTCCGAGCTTTTTCCCAAATACAAAGTGGATGAGATGGCGGGCAAACTGAACGATTTTGTCCACCGCAGTTCTTCCCCGAACAGCTTCATCACCTTCTTCTTCTGCGAGCTGGACAAGAAAACCGGCGAATTGAGATACATCAACGCCGGCCATAATCCTCCGATTGTCCTGGATAAAAAAGGCAAAGTGTATCGCATGGAAAGCTGTGGTTTGTGTTTGGGGATGTTTCCTTCTGTGGATTATGGAGTGCAGAATGTGACATTGAATCCTGGGGATACGGCTGTGCTGTTTACAGACGGAATCACCGAAAGCCGCAACAAAGACAATAAAGAGTTCACTGAAGAGAAGTTAATTAAACTGCTCCAAAAAAATGTCAAACTGTCCGCGCAGAAGCTCCTGGATAAAGTCAATGAGGAAGTCGATAAATTCACGGCTGGAGCTGAACGTATGGATGATATGACGCTCGTCGTCATCCAGCGATGTGAATAGTCTTTCTTTTCAAGATTAATCCTATTTCCCCCTACGCTCGCCAATTTAATAATCTCATTGCGAATTTAACACTGAAGTTTGATATTGTGTCATTGCGAGCTTGCGCGGCAATCTCATAAGATGAAATGTATCCATCATTATGAATATAAAGAAGTAGATCTAGAACATAAAACCATTTTTCCCTAAGAGATTGCCGCGCAAGCTCGCAATGACACCAATATATTCAATATCAATAATAAAAATGTATCAATTTCAATCCGATTTCCTTGATTCCTTGCTTTTGGGTTGAGTTTTCTTTGTATTCAGGTTTGAGAGCAAGGTTTCTTTATCCGAAAACACCCTCCCGGAATCTATGACTCTGGCCATGTCTCGATGTTTGGGAATATTCCTGTACTGGTCAGAAGGTGTCCGAGTGACATAGCAGGCGGCCATAAGATGTCCTGCATGGCATAATCGTTCCAAGTCCTCTTCCGCGATACCACTCGTCCAGAATTTCTCTGCATAGTCCTGGCCTTTTATCCATTCAGCCTCAAAGCCGGCTCTGAAGGAATCTCCGGCTCCGATGAACCTGTCCGCATCCGCGATAACATATCGCGATTCAACAGGAATCGGTCCCACCTGTTTTCCCTCTGGATGAATGGTCATGATGTAAGCCATCGTGCCCGCTGTGATACCGAAGATCCGGGGTGAAAGATCAGCGCAGTAATCTCCGGCTATTTTTTGAATGAACTCACGGTTTCTCTCTTCCTGGCTCCCTTGATGCGAGAAAAAACCGAAGGTGTGCGCGATCATCATCGCTTCAGCTTCAGAGGCAAAGAACCAGCTCAGATGCGGCAAAACAGGCTTGAGGAAGTTGTATCCCTCGATGATTTCTCCTCGTTTAATCGAGTCTTGAGGATTTTTGGAAAGCGTATGAGGGTCGACCATCGTGATGTATCCTTTTTTTTTCAGCTTTTCCATGACTCTTCCCAGTTTTTCCCCGTCTTCACTGTCCATCGTTTCGGCAGCTCCGGAATAGACGTAGTGAATAATGGCCCCGTTGGGCAGACGGTTTATCATGTCGAAGATCTCTTTTTTCTCAAGATCCAGGTCATCAACCGCATTAGGGGCATGGAGGATGGCCTCTCTTCTGTCTTCTTGAGATGGCTTGATGAAGGAGGCTGCAGACGGCAGGGTGGAGTGAGGGATGATCAGGGGAGTCGTTTCTGTTTTTTCCATGATATCCATCATATATCTTCCGTGGATATCGTACCTGTCCTTCTCGATTCCCAGAGAAGTCAGGATTCCTGCCTTTGCACCCGAGAGTGAAACCAGTGGAGCAATGTTGAGGGATCCTCCCCCCATGGCATAAGAGTTTTTCTTTATTTTGAGCCATTCCGGACGGACAGGAACCATGCGATCTCTGTTCACAACAAGTCCGTCCCCCGCAATATCGTCCAGGAAATCGAATTCAGGGTTTGTCATGTCGCAGCAGGTGGTTCCCGCAACCAAGAGAGATAGCTCTGTCAGGTTTTTTTCTGTGAGTTTTTTCTCAGGAGAATCTTGGAACATTTATCATGTGATGGTCTATAAGAAAATTTACCTGGTTTTCAGGTATTTCTGGACCAGCTCATCGAATTTTGCCGTCCCTGGGAGTTCAGTGCACAAGAGATATTTCGGGATTTCATCCTCGATGATTTCCGGGAATCTTCCGAATTCGCTCAAAAAAATATTATCAGTTCTGTCGTCATTGACCGAAGAAACTTCTTCGACTAATACCTTGCCCTGACTGGCTTGGCCCCAGAATTCATGATAATGTCCCGGATCGAGCCTCGCTCTTTCCCCTGGAAAGAGTGTGATCGTGGTCCCTGGCGCAAAGCTTGTCCATATTCCGTTCTGGAGGATCTTGACCGAGGTTTCTTCGTCGACTTTTTTGTCGCCACTGACATTGAACAGCTTTATCTGGAGATTTCCCCCTCCAATGTTGATAATATCCTCGGTCTTGCTGCGGTGATGATGCATGGGTGTAATCTGTTTCTCTCCGACAATCAAAAGTTTGTTCGAGTAAGCCTGGTCAACAGGCTGCCCCTCCGGGCCGATAATTCCGTTGGAAAGGGTGTAGCAGAGAAGCCCTATCGACTCGAATTTTCCCGAGCCAAAATCCGTAAGATCCCATCCGATTCCTCTTTTCTCAAGCTCGTCCGCGCGTTCTCTGTTTTCAGACCAGTCTTCAAGATTCCAGAATGCCTGAGGAGGAAGAGGAATTCTCCTGGATTCAAGGAATGCGATTCCCTCGTCCAACTGATGGTTAATTTCTGACCGCTTCATTTTTATTCAAAAAAAGGGGCCTGGCCCCTTTTTAATTTTTTTCAATGGCCGTTAAACGATCTGGTTGATGGCATGCGCAAGTATTATCCTGGGGAGGAGAACAGGGCAGGGGAGAGTAGTTTGAAGCTGCCGCTTATCCTGTTCCGTGTATCCGATACAGTCGAGAACAACCGCCTCCACTTTATTTTCTTTCAGGTTTTGAGCGATTTCCTCCCAGCTTTTCCCTTCGCCGTAGGGAGATTTCGCTACTGCTGTGACTTTTTCAACGTCCCATTTTTTCTCTGAAATTTTCATCTGGCCTTCCAGAGGAACGACCACTCCGAGATTGTGAATCTGTAAGGCTTGAGTGACGAGAAAGTGCAGATAAATATGAGGGAATATTACCGGAAAGGAAAACTGTGTTTCGTGAAACTCATGCGTGCAGAGGACTCCGACCGCTCTGACATCCCTCTTTGTTCTCATGAGATCAACGGCTTCATGGAAAAAAGGACCGATTTTATTTTCACTCAGTTGAACCTGGCTCCCGTCTTTGGTCCGGGTGACCAGAGAGACTTCTCCGAATTCAGGCTTGAACAGATCGATTTCCTCAGGGGGCATGCCGTCCAATAATCCCTGCTCATCAATCACTATTTGGGGAAGAAGATAAGGCCTCATTTCAGGAATCACGTCCTCTCGTGGAGACTGGCCGATTGTGAAAAGTCCGATTTTAACTGGATCCATCCTGCATTCTCGATGTTCGTAATGGTGTTCGCTATATATATAACAGTTTAGTCAATTTTAGAACAGGATTATGGCCATTTTTTTGTTTATTTTTGTTGAAATTGATCCATATTTTTTACTTTCCAGCCTTAGCCTGTTATTCTTTGCCGGTTGTTTTGAAATGCTCCAATGAGCCGTAAAGAGAAATGAGCCTCTGGAATTCTTTATCGTCATAAAAAGAACATTTTCCCCCTCCGAATGCTTTGGCCGTTTCAACCACAAACCGGACTGCCAATTCAATATCCACACAGTGGTTGGCGCCGGTTGCACACCCGGGCACGGGAACTTCTGTTGTGATAGCCACCCCCACGACAGGGGAGCTGGTTGCAGTGGCGGGCTGCAGGATACTGTTGAGATGGTAAATCTCATTCCCGTAGGGGGTGATATCCTGTGTTGTGATGGGAAAAACCACGGGCATTTTGCCGGTCACATTCTGCATGACGTCCAGCAGGTCTTCGCTCACTCTGAGGATGTACCCATCCTTCACAGTCGGGGAGATGGCGAATCCGCGGCAGTTGATAACGCGGTTGCCCTTTGTGGTGTCGATTGAGAGGATCGCCTCCATTCGTTCATCCACCTCAAATTTATTCATCGTTTCCATGGACACAGGAGCATCCATGAACGGCACCGGTTCATGCGGAATGATGGGGGAGTGGGGGCAGAGATGCGTGGCGATGATCACTTTTCCTTGAAGCGCGTCTCCTCTTTTTCTCATATGCGCAATCTTGGCAGCGGAAGCCAGAGCTGTGATCGCGCCGTCCGCATCCGAGACGAGTCCGGTTTTATGGGGCCTGGCCCCGATCCCACCCAGACGCCCGATGAGGCCCAATGTCGGAGATTTTTGAGTCTTTGATGTTGCGCCTTCTCCTTGAATGATGATCTTCATAAACAGTGTCTCGCCCTTGTCTTCCTTGATGTTCTGAATTTCGATCTCCGATTCCTCGAGTCCGCGAGCAAAGAAATAGTTTTTTAACTCGTCCGGATCAATTTTGGGAGCATCGAGCAGTTCATACACTTCTATGACCTGTTTGAATGCCATGGCTCACTCCTTTTCAGGGAAAATTTTCATGATTATGTAATAGAGAATGATCGAAGCAAGAATTCCGTTAAAGGCAAAGACAGAGAAAGGAAAAATCTTGATTGTGAACGGGTGTCCGGAAGTCGTCCAGCCTATGAGAAAAGCAGTAAGATAGACGCCCAAAGCTTTGGCGTTGACTCTGGACAATGCCTTCCCCCTAAAATCTGACTTTCGCATCCTTCGCAGGAGATAATAGTCGCATATGAAGATTCCGCCGATCGGCCCGATACTCACGGCTAAAATTGTTAAAAACAACTCGAGCCCCTCCAGGATGCCGAGCGCGGCGAACAGGGAGGCCACCACACCCGCGATGATCGTGATGATCCACCTCTTTGTCCGGAAAATATTATTCAAAGCGAGCACAGAGGAGTAAATATTGCTGTCGTTTGTTGTCCATTGAGCCAGGAGGAGGACAAGGAAACCGATAAATCCCAATCCCAGGTACTGGTTGTCGATGATGAGCTCAGGAAGCCTCTCATGGTAGACGCCGGTGTTCATGGCGAGCACTGAGCCGACCAGATGAAGGAAGGCGCTGGCCGCCATGGCGACCGATGCCGCAAGGAAGATGTCTTTTATTCGCGGTTTGGCATACCGGAAGATATCCGCGCTTGTTATCGCTCCAACGATGAATCCTCCCGCCACGATTGAAGCCGCCGCGCCTAAAGTGACCGGATAGGGATTCGGCTGGTGCTCGAGCGCTAAGGAGACCAGAGTTTCAGACGGAAGAAAATTGAAGCCCATTTTGATCATTCCCCAGATAAAGATGAGGATCATGAATGGAGAGGCGATCCAGCTGAGAACGCTCAATCCTCGAATTCCGAAAATGGCCGGGAGCATCATCAGGATTCCGCACACAAAAGAGAAAACTGGCAGGTGGAAATCCGTTTCCAGATAGAATTGAATCGTGCGGGCAAAAAAGGCGGCCTGCACGCCGAACCAGCCGATGAGAGAGAATGCGATAGAAAGAGAGACCAGGATGGCGCCGATCCGCCCGAACGAGAAATTCGCTATTAATGGAGTAGAAAACCCTGTTTTTGCCCCGATGTAACCTGTCAGCCCCATCATCGCGATGAGGATAAACTCCCCAAGGATGTAGGAGAGGATCACACTGGATACTTTCCCCAGTCCCAGACCGACCATCATCCCGCGAAAAATGGCAGACATGACGACAGCGATACCGATCCAGATCACAGCCAGATGGATCCATGTTTTTCTCTGGCTGAGAGGGACGGATTCTAAGGAATAATCTTCCAGTACCTGGGAAGTTCCCCTTGGCCTTTCCATCAGTAAAGTAATATACAAAAATGCATTCCCCGTCAATGAAGGAACGAATTTTATCTCATTGGGGGAAAGCGCGGCAATCCCACAAGATAGGCCAAATGGGATTAAGGTGCCATTGGCGCTACAGTGCGGCAGTCTCGTCGATGGGGCATTGTGAATTCCGTGTGCATAGCCGATAAAATCCTCATAACTTTTCTCATTCTTGGTATTTGACATACCATATCCCCTGTGCTATAAGTTTTGCGGGGGAGAGAAGAGTAATGAAAAAAAAGCAAGGAAATTTGAAAATCAGAGAGAAAATAACTCGGTGTTCTGCAATGAGAGGATGTTATTTTTTTTCTATAATTAATTTTCAATCTGTCCACACTCACTTTCCTCCCTCAAAACTTATTCTCCACTCATAAAACAAATGATTGCTTCCGGAAACAAAGTCAAGCACTACGAAATCCTTGAACAGATCGGCAAGGGAGGAATGGGGGAAGTCTATCTGGCTCAGGATACAGTGCTCGACCGCAAGGTTGCGATTAAATTCCTCCCTGAAGAGATGCAGATAGATGCCAAGGCACGAGTCCGTCTTGTGCGCGAAGCCAAGGCCGCGGCCTCTTTGGACCATCCGTTCATATGCAAAATCTACGAGACCGGAGAGTTCGAAGGGAAAGCGTTCATCGTGATGGAATATATCGAAGGCAAGGATCTCAAGGAAAAATTAGAGGAGGGAGTCCTCCCCCTCAGGGATTCTCTTGAAATGGCATTAGAAATCGCAGAGGCTTTAGAAGAGGCGCATGAAAAAGGCATCGTCCATCGCGACTTAAAGCCCTCAAATGTCATGATCACACCGCGGGGGCATGTCAAAGTCATGGATTTTGGCCTGGCCAAACATTTTCTGACCGAAGGTGAAGGGGATATCACTCAAACACTGACACAGGATTCGATAACGGGACAAGGGGCCATAGTGGGCACCTTAGCCTACATGTCTCCGGAACAGGCTCGAGGAGAAATGGTTGATGCCAGAAGTGATATTTTTTCTTTAGGAATACTCATCTACGAGATGACAACAGGAAGACATCCGTTTTCGAAAGCCAATCCATTAGAAACTTTGACTTCGATCCTCAGGGATGCCACACCCGCAGTGAATATCACGCCCAAAATGATGAATCCAATACTCAGCCCCATACTGCGCAAAGCCCTGGCCAAAGAGCCTGAGAACAGATACCAAAATATAAAAGATTTAATCGATGACATCAAAAAACTTCTGAGGGAGGCTGCAGGAAGAGCTCGCTTTATATTCCGCCCGGTGCCTGTGATAATCGGAGGGATCGTCATCGTGGCCATGCTGCTGACTGGAGTATGGTTATTTACCCGGCGGCCCGAGCCCAACCTTCCGGCGTACTCCCCCGTAAAGCTATCCATTCTCGTCGCAGATTTTGAGAACAAAACAGGCGATCCTGTGTTTGATGGGGCTCTCGAACAGGCGTTTGGGCTTGGTTTGGATGCGCCTCTGATATCCATTTATGATCGTCCAACAGCTCGAAAGTTGATGAAACAATTGTCTCCGGGAGCCGACAATAAGCTGGATGTGGAACAGGCTAAATTAATATCCGCAAGAGAAGGAATTGATGTGATTGTGGCGGCATCGATTGAACCCAAAGGGGAGGGGTATGTCATCAAAGTCTGGGCGATAGACTCTGTCACATCCAGAAAGATTGTGGAACGCACAGCGACGATCAAAACAAAGGCGGATGTGCTTCAAGCCGTCCCCACGCTCGCAGCTGAACTGAGATCAGAATTGAGCGGTATGCCGTTAGACTCCACTGAAACTTTGGAGCAGGAAACAACGACCACAACCTCACTAGGCGCGTTGAATGCGTACACGCGAGCTCAGGAGCTCGCTGCGGAAGGCAAACAAGAAGAAGCCATCGAGGAATACAAGCGCGCCATCGAAGAAGATCCGAATTTCGGTCGTCCTTACTCAGGTCTTGCCACGATCTACTTAAACCGAGGTGAATACGAGAAAAGCGAGGAGTACCTCAAAAAGGCCTTAATTCATATTGATACAATGACAGAGCGGGAAAGATATCGAACTCGAAGCCTTTGGTATGTTTTAACACGGGATTATAACAAACTCATCGAAGAGAGCAGTGCGCTTGTAGAAAAGTTTCCTGCTGATTCTGCTGGACATGGAAATCTATCATACGCTTATTTCATGGTTAGAAACATGTCCAAAGCCGCCGAACACGGAGAAATAATGGCGGAGCTCTTTCCTGAGAACGTGAACGCTAGATACAATTTGAGCTGGTATGCATTGGGCTCTTGTGATTTTGAATTGGCCAAGCGGGAAGCCAATAAGGCGCTGGAACTTGACCCAAAATATGAGCAGGCCTATATTACACTGGCGCTTTCGGAGCTGGGTCTGGAACAGCCCTCGCAAGCGGAAAATACCTATGAGCAGCTCAAGACTTTGAGTTCTTGGGGAGCTTCCCTGGGAACAATGGGTTTAGCGGACATCGCTCTGTATGAAGGGCGTCTGGAAGGCGCCAAGAAGATTCTTGAGGAAGGAATTGACAAAGATTTAGAGAACAAGAGACCCGACTTGGCTGCGCATAAAAAGGTCATGCTGGCTCATGCGTATCTTTTTCTCGGGCAGAATGACCTTGCCCTTCAACTCGCAGATCAGGCCTATGCAGAAAGAAAAGAAATTGATGTGAAGATTCCTGTTTCACTGATCTATCTGGAACTCGGAAGAGTTGATAAAGCCGATTCTGTCGCATCGGAGCTCAACAAACTGCTTGAATCCGAGCCCCGAGCTTACTCAAAAATAATCCAAGGTGAAATAGCAAAGAAGCAGGGCGATATACCAAAAGCGTTAGAATTTTTTAATGAGTCTCAGCAGTTGCTTGATACCTGGCTTGTTCATTTATCTTTAGGAAAAGCCTATCTTGAAGCCAAAGCTTTCACGAAAGCCCACTCAGAGTTTGAAATATGTCTAAAACGAAGAGGGGAGACAGCTTCTGTCTTCTTTAATGATTATCCCTCATTCTTCTATTTTCCTCAGGTCCATTATTATTTGGGACGCACTCTAGAAGGACTCGGGAGTCCTGCGGCTGCAGATGCCTACCAAAAATTTCTCCAAATCAAATTGAAGGGCGAGGAGGAATGGATGATCGGTGATGCGCGCAGGCGGCTGAGATCTCTCTGATTTTCTTCTCTTTTTTCCTTTTTTCTCTGCGATGAGCTGATTCTACTTATTTATCATATTTAACAACTGCAAACACTGTGGGAATCGTATCCTTCTCACTGTAACCCACCACAAAGATTCCTGTTTCGCTTAACGCCATATCTCTGGCCACATCATCCTTCCCTGAAGGACCATCATACTGGGCTATCCAAATTATATTTCCGGAGGTGTCGTATTTGATGAGGAAGAAATCTTTATCTGCGGCGAGTTCATTTTCTTCTGTTGTGATAAAACCCGCCACATAGACATCCGCACCGTCAAAAGCTATGGCAACAGCTTCGTCATTTCCGAATTTGCCATCATGACGTTCAACCCATGATTGAATTCCATCACTGGAATATTTGACTGTCGCGTAGTCAAGCCCATTAGTCCCTGAACTTTTCCCTGTCACATAAACGTCACCTGTGGATTCATCAACAGCAATGGCGGCAGCAACATCCTCCCCATTTCCCGTGCCGTTATAAAATCTGCCTCCTGGCCAGAGAACAGTTCCGTTTTCGTCATACTTCACAGTGTAGTAGTCTGTTCCATTTGTATCGCCTGAAGTGTATCCCGTGACATAGATATACACAGCACCTAACGGGTCTTCATAAAGAGCCATGTCAGTGGGTTCGTCGTCCCCGAAGTGAGGTCCGTCATCCCTTACGAGCCATTGGAAATTTCCAGAGCTGTCATATTTTATTGTGACGTAATCATGACTGGTCTCTTCGTCATTTTTTGAACTCTCTTGACTCTTCCCGGTGACGTAGACATTTCCTGCACTATCCACAGCTATCGCAGTCGCCACATCATTGCCGTTTCTCGTAGAATCGTATCCTTCCTCCCAGATGATGTCTCCTGATAGGCGGCTGTATTTTATCGTCGTGTAGTCTGCGTGTTTTTTCACGTTTCCTCTGTGGACAAATCCTGCCCCATGAGGATTCCCCTCGCTGTCGAGAGCTAAATCATTCCCCCCATCGCCCAGATGGGACGGGCCGTCATACCGGTTTTCCCAGATTATATGTCCATCGGCAAGATCATATTTGACGGTGCAGATGTCCTGGCCTTCACCCGTGGGGTCTCCCAGACTTGTGCCCGTGACATAGACGCCAGATGAATCAACGGCGATGGCACTCGGCACGTCATCTCCATTCCCAGGACCATTATAAGTTTGGCCCTCAAGCCAGAGTTTATTGCCATCCGCGTCATATTTCACAGTATAATAATCTTTCCCGGTCCCGTCGCCATAAGTGAATCCCGTCACATAGAGATTTCCTGAAGAATCTGTGGTTGCGGCAACCGCTTCACCGTCCACTCCCTCGACAGCCCATATGTGTACTTTGGGATGTATTGTAATGGTAAATGTTTCCGTTTCAGGGGAGCGCTGATAACATTCTGATGAGAAGTTATCCGTAACTTCAACTGTGATGTCGTAAGTTTGTGGATACGTGGCATCTGGATCGAATATTGGAGTCCCTGTAATTGATACATTATATCCAATTCCTTCAGAAGGGCTCAAAGCCAATCCAGGTGGTAATCCCTTAACAGTCCAGGAGGGGACTGCTTCCGCATTGCTGACAGAAAAAGTAGCGGTTTCGTAAGGAGAGCCAAGCTGCCCATCGGGAAGCGACGATGGGTCGGCGCTGATTTCGAGTTCTAATGGCATAATGCAGAGGTCGAATTCTTTTTCTGCTTTATGAACCCAAGTGATAAAGTCATCTGTAACCGTAACCTTGACTTTAAAATCACCTGCAAGTTGAGGTACACCACCAATGTCCATTATCTCACCATTGCTACCGCTAATTAATGTTGTAAGACCGAGGCTTACAGGATTTCCATACTTATCAGTTTCAGACAAGCTCCAACTATACGGAGGCACACCTCCACTGGCATCAAATGAAACATTGTTGCTGTAATCCTGCATCTTAAGCCCATCAGGAGCATCTGGCGGTATCATTATGATCTTTATAGGCTCAGGATCATCGATAAAAAGAGTAAATTTTTGCGTGTCTGATTCTCCTAAGTTATCAGTGACCTTTACCGTGAAGGAGAAATCTCCTGCTTCTTTTGGAGTCCCGTAAATCTCTCCGTTTCCACTTAAGTACATTTCAACTGGCAAGGAGCCATCATATAAACTCCATGAATAAGGTTCTGTGCCACCGATCGCTCTCAAGGTTTCGCCGGTATACGCGACACCGGCTTTTCCGTCATCCAGGGAATCTGGCAGAATTTGGAGCGTGATAGCAACTAAGCTGCCTTCTGTTGATGAATGAGACACAACCACAGCTCCGACATTGTCCGCATAATCTTCGGGATTTGAGTTTGATGGAGTGCCGTTTGAAGTTCCGGACGAGCCCCCAAAACTGCCGAAACCTATGAAGCTGCCAAAATTTCCGAAGCCAACGAATCCCCCGGGGGAAGGCGCAGAAGTCTTTGTATCGATAACGCGGAGTAGAACGATCGCTTCTTCTCCCGGCACAAGAGAGAATGTCGCGTTTGTAAAATCCTCATTCGCAAGCTCAGGATCGACAATTTTTTCATAACTCGAAATGTCCGGACTGACATCGGGATTCACGATATTTATAAGGAGTTCATGCTGTTCCTCTTGCTGCAGAGTGCACTGTCCGTCTGTTCCAGGTGTCTTGTGAACTTTGTAGACAAGAAGCTGATTGTAATAACCGTAGGGCAGTTCATCTCCTGCAATAGTTTTCAGAGTATACGATGAACCCGTATCGCCTGAGTTTGTCACTCTCCAGATTTTATCAACAATTTCCGATCCATCTTTTGTATTGGTATTGAATACAGCGGGATTTAAGATATTGGCGTTGAACACAGCGGGGTTGAACACAGCGGGGTTGAACACAGCAGGATTGAACACCGCAGGATTGAACACAGCGGGATTGATGAGGTTCGTCTCAGGTGCAGGTATGCCCTCTGGGCTTGACCAGTTTACGATTCCCTCGTCGTAGATTTTGAGATCAATCGATTCCTCAGGAGATCCGCCTTCTCCGACTAAATATAAATAAACATAGCCGATGAAATCACCTCCCAATTCAGGATCAGGAACTTCAGTAACTTGAACAGTTGTCGTATGCGGACTGTCAGAATTTACGAAGACATGATGGGATATGGCCGAATATGCAGGAACATCTATGGTGAGCGTGTGGAGAGCGGTCCCACTCGGTAAGAACGATGCCTTACCAGGAGGTTCTGGCGGATTGAGAATATCCAAATTAAAAGTTTTTGGATAACCCGTCATATTCTCCACATTGACGATAAACGTTTTTTGACCTGCTCCGCTCGGCTTATAATTTGCCGGGCATCCAATCGAGATTCCACGCGTAATTCTGGAAACATAGACATTCTGATCACGCATACCAGAATTGAATCCAGGTAAACAATTTTCATGATCCGGAGGGCCATACCATGTCCAAGGATTAAAATCGTCATAGGGATCATCCGCAGGAGGATGCACATCACGGTTATCTGCCCAGCTGACATAAAAAACAAAAGGATCTCTGGATTCAGTTGATTCAGTGAGCACTTCTCCTGTGTTAAAACGCCAACCGCCCTCGTCATTTATGAACATGGGCGCCGGAGCGATATCTATGTAGTCCCCGATAAAAGGCACTGTTCCACCCTGGAAAAGAGGATAATTGGGAGGATTATACTGGAGTTGCGTGGGTATGAGATAACCATCCGCGTCAGTCTTGAGAGTGCCATCCGGATTCCTTTCTAAACCCCATAGATACCGGGAGACTTGAATGGATGGCTCGAATTGAGTGGCGCCCGGATCTGCTTGCGCAAGCCGGACATCAATTGTTTCGCGCCACTGGCAGGGATAATCCCCTTGCGAGGGATCAGGGCATTGGCCTTCACCAAGATAGTAATCCGTAAGCCACTTTTCTGTATTACCTCCTTTTTCCAGGCGATAAGAAAAACGCGAATCATACCAAGCTATTAGGAGCTTCCCCGCCGCAAATGTCATGGAAGGCATGAACATGTGACCTTCTGCATAATAATCCTCAGATGTAAGGTTATAATCATTATGAATCCTTGCTTGCAGAGGCCAACCGAAACCATATTGGGCAGAAGTGAAAAAAATCCGAGCGGGCCCATTTTCATATTCCCTCTGCGCCCAGGCTATGTAAACCCTGTGGTTATTGTCGACAGTCATTGTCGGAAAGGCATTGGAACGGAACTGGACAGTCCCTAATTCAAGATCATATGTCGGCTGATCGAAAGGAAAGCCGATGATCGCCGCCTCTTCGGCTTTAGTGAAGGTCTGTCCGTGATCTGTGGATTTCGCGATCATGATGGCATCGGCAACGTTGCCCTCGGCGAATCGTCTCCATGCCACATACACATCCCCGTTGAGCGGGTCTACGGCGATCGTGGTTCCCTGGTTGATCTTTTGGCTTTCGCTCAGTTTGATGGGTTTCTCCCATGTGTCGCCTCCGTCGATAGACCTGACGAACATAATCTTGTTATGGACCGTTTTTTGGATGTCTCCGAGAAACGTGCTGTAAACAAGGAAAACGAGGCCATCTGAGTAGCCTGGACGCGGCACGTCAACTGCCAGCCAGGGCTTGTCCGCAAACTGACCGCTGGTCCCTTCATCAACGATCGTTGTATCGATATACCGTATCGCATCTCCACTTTCAGTATCGTTGTAATCTTTATACCGACAGACAAAGATCACGCTGTTCCCATTTCTGATCCGGTCGAATGCTATGCCGCTGTAAAAGAAAAGACCATCTATTCCTGCCCGTACAGTCGGATCAGATGCGGCATCAAATTCTTTGAGCGAATCACCCACCTCAATTTGCGGATCAGTAATGTACCCAGGAAGAAGTTTGCTTTTCCAGGACTGACCTCCGTCATAGGATGTGAACACTCCCAGCCACGCGTCACCCGCAGCGGCTTCCTCTGGAATGCCCGGGAGGTTTCCCTGTGATTCCCATGTATCGACAGACCGATAGTCATTGGCACCCGCGAGAAGATGGAGCTCATTGAGTGAGGAGACTGCAATTGACGGTTCATTTTGCCGTTGAAGGTAGACATCCCCCTCTGGATCCGGCCAGGCCTTGCTGGAGGTCATGTTCACATTTCGACCAGCAATGAGATCTTCTGGACCTGGGTTGGATTTGAGTGGAATTCCTGTGGCTATTAGTATGATAGCGATGACACATGAAAAATAAAATATGTGGCGTTTAGTCATGATTTTCTCCCTTTACATCCATTATTTCAGTTATTGATTTTTTCTCGAAGAGAAATGAATTTTATACCGGATGGATTCATTTTGAGCCAGAGAAAAAGCGTTCCCTGGTTCTGAGGAAACCGGATAGAATTCGAAGGATTAGCCGCTTTGACTGGATATATATTCGCGGTTAATGTCTTGCCCCGGTATTCTGTCATATAACTCCTTTTCCCCTCGGAATGATATTTTTGTACCAAACGGGAAGCATAAAGTCAAGAAAATAAGCTCATATTTTATATAACTTATATTGTATATAAGATGAAATGCGCGCAGATAAAGTTACTGTGCGGACAGCGAAAAAGTGATTGTTAGTGGAAAAGTATGACAGAATTGTATTCGAGAAAATGAGAAAAATAACAGGTTGTATACTATTTTTTCTCTTCGGTGTCCTTTTCCACTGGCTCAGGTCTCCAGTCTTTGTTCTCTTTCGGGAATTCATCGAGAATGGCTGAATCCATTCGGAACAAATAATCGAACCGGGCGTTTTTTATGACAACCGTCCCGACCTCCTTATCCACAGCTCCGGTCAGGACTGTGATCTCCTCGGCGTCCTCGTCATCGCTTTTCACCCAGATCTTAATTATCCCTTGAGGTTTATCCAGCCCGTAATCCTTCAGATTCAAAGGAGGATCGATGAATTCTTCAGCTTCCAGGCTTTCGATCTGCCGGATAAACGTCTGAACCTTATTGTTATCCGCATTCTCCTGGACAGGAGACTCAAAATGCCAGTTGTTCTCCTCGTCTTTGGAGAGTTCCCAGTCCAGCTCTCCCATCTTGAATTGAAGACGGTTGACGTCCCAGCTGTAGAAGTTGGCGACCTCTTTTTCCCTCAATTCCAATACTTCTTCCTCGAGATCAGAGAGGATCGTATCTTCGGTCTCGATGATTTTAGACGAGAGGGATGTGGTGGCGTAAAGCTTCTCGTCTTTCTTATGGAGAGAAAAGGTCAGTTCCTGACTTTTGACAGGCAGGGACAGTGCGATTTCATAGTCAGGCTGGTCGAGTCCGAACTTTTTGAGATCTTCTATGGGTTTGTCTTCAGAGACAAATTCCTTCGCTTTTAAATTTGAGAGGGAATTCAGAATGCCGCTGATCTTGCTTTCCACAGCGAGGGATTTCACTGGCTTTTCCAAAAACCATTCCTCTTCTTTCTTTTCAGCTTCCCACTGAATTGCCTTTGCCCGCAGAATCACGCGTTTCACTTCATCCGTTTCAAACCTGTAGATGTCCTTCTGACGGAATTTGAACAGGCTTTTGTCCATCGTGTCCTTGAGGTGGCTGGGGATGAGCACGACGCGTGTTTCATCGTCTCTTTTGGCAAAGAAGGTGCTGTCCAGAAGATTCTCGCCCCCCACGAGGATTTTGACCGGTTGTTCCCTGTCTTTGAACCAGAGCGTAATTTCTTTTTGAGGGATTTCGTATTTCCCCAAATCGACGGGCTCTTCTTCCACCACTCTCTCTATCTGGAGATCCGAGAAATTGTCTGCTATGCGGTCCACTTCATATTTATCCGCTTCGGCTTCAAGAGGTTCGGTAATGACCCATCCTTCATCCCCGTTCTTCGTCTTTTGAAAAGTGATGATCTCGTCGTTTCTTTTGAGCCTGATCTTCTGGACATCGTCAGAAGAGAGGAAAACCAGTTTATCCTCATCACCTTCTTTTCCTCCTCCCTTAAACTCTTCGAAAAGAAGAACGAAGGCCAAGAGAACCGCAAAAGCGACGAAAAGGATGAAGGTTGTTTTAAACTTCATAGTGACCGTCTCCTCACATAGACTGTGATTCCGGCGACCAGAACAACAAGCGGGAGAATGATAACGGACACGAAAAAGAGGATTCGCCCCTGCGTAGCGGTCATTTGGATCGTTTTCAGGAAGGCTGTCCTCGCCTGGATGGAGATCAAGTCGGCTTCTTCAGCGAGCCAGTTGATCGCGTTGAGGAACAGGTTCCCGTTACCCGAGAGATAGTAATATCTGTTGGCGGCAAAGTCTGAGTCTCCGAATACGGCCAGGCGTCCTTCCTCTTTCGGGCTTTCTTCTTCAGGCGGAGTCTTTTCCTTCATTTCCTCTTCAGGCTCTGTTGGGTCCTGCGCATCCTCTTCTCTGGGCTCTACGGTCACCACCGCCGCGAGGGATACAGGGCCGGCGACATCTGTATTTTCGTCAAACGTGACTTCCTGCTCTGTGAGCTGCCGTTCTGACCAGGCGTTCGAGCTTGTTTTGGCCAGTATGGTGGTTGTGACTCCTTCGGGCTTATCCTCTGTCTCATCCACTGAGCGCGCATACGGGAAGAACGTGGCGAAATTGAATTTGGCAGTGATCGGATGGGGTTCATAGCCGGTCACAACGGGCATGAAGTAGTCTCCCCCCATAAGGCGGGAGACAGTGTCCACGATCAAGTCATCCTCAAGCTGAATGCCGTATTCAGCAAGGAAAGCTTTCAATCCAGGAGCAGTTTCGGGGTCGACCATCCAGAAAACCCGTCCTCCTTCACTAATGAAATTCCGGATGGTTTCCAGTTCGTTGGGCAGGAGGTCTTTCTTCGCACCCGGGATGACGAGGACCGAACAGTCTTCCGGAAAATTATCCGCCAAAGCCAGAGTGAGCTTTTTCACTTCATAGGCGAGTTTTTCCAGCTCTTCTTTGACGATGGAGTAGCCGATTTGTTCGCTGCTCTCAATGCTTGTCTCTCCGTGCCCTTCGAGAAAATAGAGCACTTTTTTCTTTACTCTGGAGACTTTGACGATGGCATTGGTCAGGTCTTCCTCGCTTGTTGTCGTGATACGGCTTTCTTTATCCCCGCTAGCCAGTATGGTGGTTCCGTCAGTCGTAACATCATATCTTTTGACCAAACCGGGATTCTTGTCGGGATCGATGAACTCGTACTTGATCCTCTTGGAATGGTAGGCATAGTTTTGAAGAAGGTTTTCCATTTTGCCCTTGTTGAAATTCCCTTCCAGGAAGAAACACCGGATGTTCACCTGCTCTTTGAGGTTTTTAAGAACCTGTACGGATTGGTCCGACAGGCTGTGGAGTTTGGCTTCTGTGAAATCGAACCGGTGATGATGCCTGGCGAAGAAATAATTGAAGAGAATCAGGATGCCCAATACGAGGACCACGACCACCAACATGTTGCCCGAATAAATGAAGGACCGGCGTTTAAAGCCTTCTTTGAGAGAGGAGAGATTGATGACGATGTAGAATATCAAAGCCGCGATTCCGATGACTCCGAGAATGAGGGCAATCGTTTTCCTGTGCGGCCAGATTCTCCAGGAAACCAGAGCGAAAAATATCAGAGCTAAGGCGATATAGTTCAGGTTGTGTTTAATTTTTTCCATTCTTACCTCCACCTTCGGGACTGAATCACTGAATGTGTGAGAAAAAGACCGAGAAATATAAAACTGAGATAGTAAACGAGGTCTGTGGTATCCAGGATTCCGCGTGTCAGGTCGTCAAAATGCTGGAAGAAGGAGAGGTAATTAAGGACATCTTCCCACATTCCGCTCGCCGAGCCTGCCGCCCAGTTCAGTATCCAGAAAAGAAGAAGAACGCCGAAGGTCAGCATGGCGGCCACAACCTGGCTTTCTGTCACGGAAGAGAAAAATATTCCGATGGCCAGGAACGCAGCGCCCATCAGAAACAATCCCAGATATCCATTCAGGATGGGAGCGAGTTCAGGGTTTCCGTAAGCAAACGTGAAGATCGAGAGGATTCCGGTCAACAGCAGCATCACCAAAAGCACAAAAAGGGCGGCCAAATATTTTCCCAGAATGATCTGACTGACGGAAAGTGGGGAGGTGAACAGCAGCTCATCTGTCTGCCTTTTTTTCTCTTCAGCGAAAAGCCGCATGGTGAGGAGCGGGATCGCGAATAATAGGATAATGCTGATGTTGTGAAAAAGAGGAGAGTAGACCATTTGATTGATGTTGAGCTGCTGGATCGCTTCCGGATATCTTGAAGCCTGCATGGAATAGGAATTGAACCACCAGATCAAGCTGTAGAAGAAGAATCCTGTCACCACCAGGAACACAAAGGTAACCACATAGGCGATCGGAGATGTGAAATAGGTATTAATTTCTCTTTTGCATATGGCCCATATATTTTTCATTGCTCCACACCTCCCGAGATAACGCTGAGATACAGGTCTTCGATGTCCATCCCCAGAGGTTTCATTTCGAGTAATCCCAGATCTTTTTCCACGACGAGCCTTGTGATGTCATCCCTTAAATCTTTCCCTTTGCTCCATTCCACAGTCATCTCATCTTCTTTCTGAGATATCTTTGCGACTCCAGGGATTTTCCCGAACAGGGAAGAGACCTCCTTTCCGTGCTTTTTAAGCTTCAGGACAACGCCTTCTTTTTCTTTGAAGGAGGTGGTAAGGTCTTCCAGTGATCCCGAGGCCATGAGGTTTCCTTCATTGATGATGACCGCCCCATCACATGTTTGAGTCATTTCTGCCAAAATATGGGTGGACAGGAGTATGGTTCGGTCTCCTTTGAGAGACCTGATCAGCTGTCTGATCTCGATGATCTGGGCCGGGTCCAGACCGATGGTTGGCTCATCCAGAATCAGTACCTGGGGATCATGGATGAGAGCCTGAGCGATTCCCACCCGCTGTTTAAAACCTCGAGAGATGTTTTTGATGAGTCTTCCCCGAACCTGTTCCAGACCGCTGATCGCGATGGACTTTTCTACAGCTTCCTGCCTTTGAGACGAAGGGATTTGTTTGATCTCTCCGACAAAGTTCAGGAAGGAGTGCACAGTCATTTCTGGATACAGAGGAAGCACTTCTGGGAGATAGCCGATAGTTTTTTTGAGTTCGTTGGGCTGTTCAAAGACATCGAATCCTGCCACCGAGGCCTTTCCGTCTGTGGCGGGGAGGTATCCCGTGAGGATTCTCATGGTCGTTGTCTTTCCAGCAGCGTTCGGACCGAGAAGCCCCCAGATTTTCCCTTTTTCCACCTTGAAGCTCAGGTCCTTGACGGCCAGCAATTCGCCATATTTTTTGGACAGGTTCTCAACTTCAATCATATTTCATCATCCTCCTTTGTTTGAGAGGTTTGAGAATTGGAATTATAAAATCTATTTTAATACCTGTTAAATACTTGCCTTATCTCTCTTTTATGAGATTGCCACGTCATTTCATTCCTC